>Ga0102944_1001254_pt1 | contig 17325 bp, 12 predicted proteins | sample SalPonD_shore_MG_FD_78172 | JGI IMG/M metagenome (GOLD analysis project Ga0102944, IMG submission 78172) | Salt pond soil microbial communities from South San Francisco under conditions of wetland restoration - Salt Pond MetaG... | ecosystem: Environmental > Aquatic > Marine > Intertidal zone >...
CGATAACCGGCGAGGCGCCCGTCCGACAGGGCCTGCCCCAGGCAGAGCAGCCCCGATGAAGTGCTCCACGGCGGGCCGGGTTCCGGGCTCTCGTGGACGTGCATGCGGGTGACGTCAAATCGCGCCTGGTAGGCGTGCAGCCCGGCCAGCCCGCCGCGGCCGCCGTGGGCGAGCCAGATGGCCTCCAGCAGGGGCGCCGCCGCGGCGGAGCGCGCGGCCAGCAGCGTCAGGAAAACGGCTGTCAGGTACTTCATCGGATGATCGGTGGCCGACTCCAGCGGGTTTATCGCAATCCCGGGTTCGCGTAGGCTTTCGCCCGGGCCATCCACACAGGTGCCGGGAATGCAAACGGATCCGCGGCCGGTCTTCGGCGCCCGCGAGACGGCAGGCGATCCGCGCTGAAGCCATGCCGAACGATCACCTCCGCAGAAGGGCCTTTCCCCCGCCCGCCTGGTTTTCGGCCCTCGCCTTCGTTCTCGCCCTGTCGGTCATCGCGCCGACCGCCGGCATCCGGCAGTCGGACGATTATCACTACCTTGAAGCCTCCATGCACATGGCACGGGGCGGTGACCTGACGTTGCCGCGGGCGCCGAACGGGGAATTGCGGCTGAAAAAGCCGGTATTCACTTACTGGCCACTGGCGCTGAGCTTTCACGCCCTCGGTTACAGCATCTGGGCCGCGCGCCTGCCGTTCCTGCTCGCCTGTGGGTTTACGGTCTGGCTTACCGGCGCACTGGGCGGCAGGTTGACCAACCGGCAGGCCGGCCGCTGGGGCGCGATGATCCTGGCCGCCACCATTCCCTGGCTGCTCGCGGGGCTGCGCATGAATCCGGACCCGTGGCTGTGCCTGTTCACCACGGCCTCCGCGGGCGGGTTCCTGTTGCGCCTCGGCGACGACGAGAGCGCTGACGGACGCTGGCTCGGCTGGCTCGGGCTGGGGTTGGCGGTGGCCGCCAAGGGACTCGTGGCCCTGGTGGTAGTGCCCCCGGTGCTGCTGGTGGCCTGGTGGTCGCGCGGCCGCGCCGGCCTGCGCCGTCTCTGGTTTTGGCCCGCGGCGGCCCTGGGCGCCGCCATCGGACTCTACTGGTACCTTGCCGTCGCCGCCCGGCTTGGCCCCGGCGCGCTGTCGCCGTTCCTGGCCGACCAATTGCTCTGGCTGGCGCCCACGCCGTCCTCCATGTTGCACGACATGGCCAGCGCCGTGCTGTTCCTGTCCCTCGCGCTTTTGCCCTGGACCGCGCTGGCCATCGCCGCGCGCCGCTCCGACTGGCGGGGCGCGCTGGCCCGGCGGGCGGCGCGGACGGTGGCCTGGTTCGCCGCGCTCTTTGCCCTGGCGCTGACGGTGGTCTCGGTGGCCGCGTTCCAGTTCTCGGGAGGTCGCTACCTGCTGCCGGCGCTTCCGTGGCTGGCGTTGCTGATGGCCATGGGGCTGGAGCGCGCCGCGGAAGTGGGTCGTCCCGGCCCGCGGTTTCGGGGCATCCTGGTTACGGCGCTGGCGCTTTGCATGCTGGTGCTGGTGTTCGGGGCCGTGTGGCTGGCGGCGGCGCTGGGCAGGCTGGAAGGCAGCCAGGGCACCGGGTGGCGCATCGCGGCCATCAGCATCGCGGCGCTAGCGGTGCTCGTGGGCACGCGCAGCGGACCGAGGCGCTCCCAGGCGCTGATGGCGCTGCTGGTCATCAGCTTTCCGGCGTTGCTCTACGGCAACGTCCGCGCGGCGCTACCCGATCCGGTGGATGAAATCGTCCGCGGGGTGGAACGGCTGGCGCCACCCGGGCCGGTGCTCATGGTGGACCGGGGCCTGGTGGCGGGGTTCGTGCACGTGCGCTCCGGGGGCCGGGTGGTTCCCACCGGGATCGTCTCCGGGCTGCCGCCCGCGCACCCCTTTGGCACGCTGGTGGTGCCGGCGGAGCGCCTGGACGACGAGGCGTACCCGGGCTGCAGCCGCGAGCGCATCGCCACCGATTACCGGCGCGTGCCGCCGGGGGAGTTGCTGGCCGCGATCCGCGCCGGGCGCGCCGAGGCGTTCCTCAAGGACTACGAGCAACCCTATCTGCTGGTTCGCTGCCCGGATTCCGATTCCAGCGCGAGCCAGTAAATCAGCTTGCCGTCCCCGGGTGCGTAAAAGTCCGGCAACAACGCTGCGCGGGCGAAGCCCCTTGACTCGTAAAACCGCCGCGTCGGTTCGTACTGCTCCCGCGAGGAGGTTTCCGCGTAAAGCCGCGTGGCGCCCGCGGCGCCCGCCTCGCGAATCACGGCATCCATCAGTGCCGTTCCCACGCCCCGGCCGCGCTGGGCCGCGTCCACGGCGATCCAGTACAGGTCGAAGCTGGACCGGGTGCCCGCGATGGGCCCGAAACAGGCGTAACCAACGGGATCGGTTTCGTCCCCGATGACGGCGAACAGGAAGCGGTAACCGCTGGCGTCGCCCTTCCCCATGCGCTCGTCAACGAGCTCCAGCGCCACCTGTTGTTCCGCGTCGGTGAAGAACCCGCTGGAGCGCACGATGCGCAGCACCGCTTCCCGATCACCCGCCCGCGGCCCGCCGCGTATGGCCGTAACGACGTTCACCCGGCCGCCAGCCCGACGAAGAATTGCCGGCAGTTGACGCCCAGCGTGCGGGTCCGGTAGCCGCCCTCCTGCACCACCACGGTGGGCAGGCGCAGTCCGGCGATCATGCGGCCGTTCTCCCGGAAGTCCGCCGCGCCGAGGGTGAACGACCCGGTGGGGTCCGACTTGGCGGTGTCCAGGCCCAGGGCCACCACCAGGTAGTCGGGTGCGAATCCCCCGATCCTTCTCATCGCGCGCGTGAGACACTCCCGGTACCGCGGGCCGTCCAGGCCCTCCTTCAGGGCGTAGTTGCGGTTGAAGCCCTCGCCGTCCCCTTCGCCGCGTTCGTCCTCGAAGCCGGAAAAGTACGGATAGGTGAATCGGGGATGGCCGTGCAGGGAGACGGTCAGTACGTCGTTGCGCCGGTAGAAAATGTCCTGGGTGCCGTTGCCGTGGTGATAGTCGATGTCCAGGACGGCAACGCGCCCGTAACGGCTCAGGAAGTGCGCCGCGATGGCGCTGGAATTGAGGTAGCAGAAGCCGCCGAAGGAGGCACGCTCGGCGTGATGGCCCGGCGGGCGCACCAGTGCGTAGCAGATCCGCCGGCCGTGGAGCACCTCCCGTGCCGCGGTCAGCGCGCAGTCCACCGCGCCGCGCGCCGCCGGCCAGGCGTTCGGGTTGATGGGCGTGAATGTGTCGATGCAGTAATAGCCCGCGCGGAGCGGCAGGTCTTCGGGTTTGCGCGCCGGATTGCGGATCGGAAACACGTAGGGATAGACCGACTTGCCTTCGGGCACCTGCTGGCAGGCCTTCTTGAGGTAGGCCACGAAGGCGGCGTCGTGCACGGCGGTGACGTGCCGCTCGCCGAAGTGGCGGGTCTCGATGCGCTCGAACAGGCCGGCGGGCTCGATCTCGCGCAGGATCGAGCGCAAGCGCACCGGCGACTGCACGTAGCCACGCTCCCTGACATGGTGGATCTCGTGGCGTGGGTTCACCACCAGCCCGAACGGGCGGCCCGTCGCGGGATTCCTCTCGCGCTTCCGCGCCGACTTCCCCGCGTACCTTGGCTCGCGCAGCCGCGGCGGGTCGTCGCGGAAGGACGCCACCACCCGGCGTACGTACTCGGCTGGGCAGTAATCAGCGTACTTGCGCGTCAATATCGCGCGGACGATCCGCCGGATCGCGACCCTGCCCGGCAGGCCTTCGCGGTCCAGCGGGTCCAGCACCAGGTAGGGCGGATTGGTGTCGCCGGGCTTGACCGGGGTGGCGTAGGCGTTGTTCGCGATGGGACGCGCGCCGAAGCGCTCGTAGAACTTGAGCCGCGCGGCATTTTGGGCCCTTACCGTCTCATCCGGCGACAGCGCCGGATCGTCGGGAAGACATTCCATGAAAATGCCCGCCAGGTCGCGTTCGGCGGCGTACTCGCGCAGGCGCTCGTAGAGCGCGCCGCCGGTGCCGGCGCCGGTATCGCCGTGCGCCGCGGCCAGGTAGTCCAGGTACAAGAACTTCAGATCCGGCGCATACTTGACCAGGGCGAAGCCCCGCAGCCGGTGGCGGGCGTCCTCAGCGACGAACAGCAGCGGCCGGAAATCCGGGTGCCGCGGTTCCCGGAGCGCCCCGGGCAGGGCGTCGATTTCCGCGCGGCGCAGGGCGGGAAATTGCTCGCGCAGGATGCGCTGCACCTGGCCCACCAGCTCCCGGTTGCGCTCGGCCCCGGGATCCGCGACGCGCCGGATCAGGAACATGCCGCTCGTTCCCCCGGCGCGGCCGGGCGCCGGAGCGGGGCCCGCACGATGCGCCGGATTACCGCCGCGTGGCCCAGGCCGGCGCGCGCCGCCGCGGCCATGAAGCCGGCGTCCGCCGACAGGCAGGGATTGGCGTTCACTTCCAGAATCCACGGCTCCCCAAGCCCGTCCACCCGGAAGTCCACCCGCGCGTAGCCGCGCAGCCCGAACAGGCGCCAGCATTCCAGCGACAGGGACCGGAGCCGGCCGAGCAAGGCACGGTCGGCCCCGGCAAAATCGAACCGGCGCGGCGTGTTCCGGTACTCGAAACTCGCCTCGTCCCATTTCGCCGCGTAGTCGACGATCCGCGCCATGCCGGGAGGGAAGGCGGAGAAATCGATTTCCGCGGGCGGCAATACCATTGCGGTGCCAGCGTCCTCGAGCAGGGCCAGGTTGAATTCCCGACCCTCGACGAAGCGTTCCGCGAACCATGCCCCGCCCAGGCGCCGCCTGCGTGTCTCGAGAGCCTCCGCCACCGCGTCTGCGGGCACGACGGATTCCCCATCCATGCCCAGGGACGCATGCTCCCAGACCGACTTGACGATCCAGCTCCCGTCGGTCGCCGGCGTGGTCGCATCGAATGTTTTCGGCGTGGGCAGCCCGGCGGCGGCGAGTTCGCGCTTGGCGGCAAGCTTGTCCGAGGTAAGGCGCATGGCCCGGGCCGGACAGCCGGTATGGGGCAGGCCCAGCCGGTCGAGCAGCTCCGGCGCCAGGTGAACGAGATCGCCACGGCCGCCCACGGCTTCCACCAGGTTGAATACCAGGTCAGGGGCCATGGCCCGCAACGCGGCTTCCGCCGGAGCCGGGTCCTCCGCCAGTTCCCGCCCGGCCACCGACCAGCCATCGACCTCGAGCACGCCGCGCACCAGTTCCGCCTGGACGCGGGTGTCGGCCTCGTCGGCCCGCCCGGCGTCGGGTCCGGGTGCCCCGGTGAGGATGACCGCCTTCATGCCGTATTCCTGCCGGGTGCGCGAGGCCCGTTTTCGGGACACGCCGTAGACCCATCCCTGGGGGCTCGCCGTCGGCCGTCCAGGCCGCCGACGGTCCCGAACCCGGGCCACGCACACCCGTCGGTCGGCGGACTATCACCAGCGGTGGTGCGGTGGGGCCTGGCGAGACCGTCGTCGCCAGGATGGCGGCGCCGGAGCCTACAGGGATGTATGTACGGCGTTCTCGACAGGTCCCACCGCGCGCCCGCGTTACTGGCGAGCTTGACCAGGGTAATTCCCGCCGACTGTCCGCAGTGCCCCAAAACGATGGACCTTAGCTGGCGTGTCCGCCATCAGGCGCTCTTGAGCGCGGACTTCTGGACCGCCGGCACCCTCGTCATGGCCGAGTCCACGATGCTGGCGATCAGCCGCTCGAACGGCCAGCCCAGCTTCGTGGCCAGGATGGCCAGGTCCGAGCGCACCGGGTTCAGGCCGGGAAGTGGATTCACTTCCATGAACTGCGCCTCGCCGGACCCGTCCAGCCGGACGTCCACGCGGCCGCCGTCGCGGCAACCGAGAGCGCGCCAGGCGGCCAGGGCCACGGCGCCCGCCGCGCGGCTGTCCGCGTCGTCCACCAGCCGGTAGTCCACCCGGACGTCAAACTCCTCCTTGTTCATCCAGGTGTAGACGTCCGGCTCCGCCCGGTCGGTGAGCGCCACCTCCAGCACCCCCAGCACCCGGGCGTGATCACCGGTGCCCAGCAATCCTGCGGTGAATTCACGCCCCGGCAGGTAGCGTTCCACCAGCACCGGCTGGGCGAACCCCGAAAGCAGGCGTGCGCAGGCGCGTTCCAGCCCGGCTCGGTCGCGAATGATCGCGCGTCCGTCGATGCCCTTGCTGGTGCCTTCCGCCACCGGCTTGGCGAACAGCGGGAAGGGCAGGTGGATGTGATCAACGTCCGCGCGCGACTCCACCATCACGAAGTCCGGCGTCGGAACGCCCGCGTCGCGCGCCACGTGCTTGGCCAGTCCCTTGTGCAGGCAAAGCCCCAGCACCACCGGGTCGGAGAACACGTAGGGAATGTTCCAGGCATCCAGCAGTGCCGGTACCTGGGATTCCCGGCCGATGCCCTGAACGCCCTCGGCGATGTTGAACACCAGGTCCCAGCGGTCGCCCGCCAGCAGGCGGCGCATCAGCGACTCCAGGCCGCCGATGCGGTCCACCCGGTGCCCGGCGGCGCGCAGCGCGTGCTCGATGGCCTCGATGGTGTCCGGGCGGTCGAACTCCGCCGCCTGTTCCTCGCTGAAGCCCCGCGCCAGGTAGCCGTCGCGGAGGTCGTAGGTGAACCCGACGCGCATCAGCTGGTCACCTCGCCGGCACCGACACGTCCGCCCGGGTCGGCATAGCGGAACACCTTGCCGGCATAGTTGCGAAGCACCAGGTCGTCCCCTTCACGGCCCACCACGTAATCCGGGATCAGCGGGATCTTGCCGCCGCCGCCGGGGCCGTCTACCACGAAGGTGGGCACGGCGTAGCCGGTGGTGTGCCCGCGCAGGCCCTCGATGATCTCGATGCCCTTGTCCACGGTGGTGCGGAAGTGCGACGAACCGGTGATCGGGTCACACTGGTACAGGTAGTAAGGCCGCACGCGGAACTTCAGCAGCCCCTGCATGAGGCGCTTCATGGTGCCCACGTCGTCGTTCACGCCCTTGAGCAGCACGGTCTGGCTGCCCATCGGCACGCCCGCGTCGGCAAGCCGCCCGCAGGCTTCGGCCACTTCCGGGGTGAGCTCGTCCGGGTGGGTGAAATGGATGCTCATCCACACGGGCTTGTGGCGCTTGAGCATCCTCACGAATTCGCGGGTGATGCGCTGGGGCAGCACCGCCGGCATCTTGGTGCCCAGGCGCACGAACTCCACGTGCGGGATCTTGCCGAGCCGGCCCAGCAGGTAGTCCAGGCGGTCATCGTCCAGGCTCAGCGGATCGCCGCCGGAAATCAGCACGTCGCGCACCGCCGGCGTCCGGGCGATGTAGTCCAGGGCCGTTTCATGGTCGGATTTCCTCACCGAGCGCTCGCCCGCGGCGCCCACCATGCGCGAGCGCGTGCAGTAGCGGCAGTAGGTAGAGCAAAGCCCGGTGACCAGGAACAGCACGCGGTCCGGATAGCGGTGCACCAGGTTGGGTACCGGCGAATCATGGTCCTCGCCCAGCGGATCGTCGTCCTCGCCCGGCGCGCGGTAGTACTCGCCGGTGACCGGCACCACCGTGCGGCGCAGCCCCTGTTCCGGGTCGTCCGGGTCCAGCAGGCTGGCGTAGTAGGGTGCGATCGCCAGGGGCAGCGGGCCGGTGTGGCGGTGGATGGCCTCCAGCTCGTCGTTCGAGGCGTTGATGATCTGGGCGAGTTGCTCGGCGCTGCGGATGCGGTTGCGGTTCTGCCAGCGCCAGTCGTTCCACTCCGCCTTGCTCACCGCCGGGTAGAATCGCTGCCGGAACGTCTCGGTGCGTTCACCGATGACGAAGCGCGGCGCGGCCTTCTGCCTGGGGGCGGTTAGCGGGGTGCGAAGCGGGAGGATGGTGGCGGAGCGGATGGGTGCCGCCGCGCCGTTGGATCGATGTCGGGAAGAGGGAGGCTCTTCGGATTCTTCGAAGTGGCGCTCTTCGGTCATTTCACAAGCCCTCGCGGCCGGTCGCCCGGACGATTTTCACAAGGCCAAAAACAAAACCCGACGAGGCATCACCGGCGGGGTGGGCTCCATCGGGTCTCCTTTCAGCGCGCGTGTGCGCTTACTCTGCCGTGCTATTTAGCACGAAATACAAAAAAAGCAATAGGTCAGCCGACGAACGGTTCCGGCATGGGATCCAAGCCGTGTCGGTATCGGGCTGACGCTGTTCGAAGGCTGCTATCGCCGGGCGGCTCGAGGATCGGCGCGAACCGTTCGTCCCACGGCGGACAGGAACGTGCCCGCCAGCAGCCGCTGAAGCGCCGCCGGAAATCGCCCGCCGCGGACGAGCCGCTGGTTCACCTCCAGTTCCAGTCCCGCGTAGCTGCGTTCGGCGAACCGTTTCCGAAGTCGGGGAATGAAGCCGTCCTGCACGCCCGTGTACGGGTAATTGCGCCGCACCACCCAGTCGCGCTCCGCTCGCAGCAGAGCCTGCCAGGCGAGTGCCAGGCGTTTCTCGCGGGATCGCTTCGGGTCGTAAAGCAGCCCCAGGTCGCAGCGCCGGGCGACCCCGTTCAGTTCCGGCGTGAAACTATGCACGGAAAGGTGCACCACGCGCCCGCCGCGAGCCACGCCCGCCTCGATGTCGCGTGCCACCGCGTCGCGGTAGGGGCGGTAATGCCGCTCCAGCAGCCGCTTCCGGTCGGCCCGCGGCAGCGGGCGGCTGAATTCAGAGAACAGCCCCCGGTGGCCCCGGGAACGATTGAGATCCACCAGCAGCCGGGTCACGCCGCCCAGGTGCAAGGGCGCGCCGGCGGCCCGCGCCATGCGGCGCGCCAATGGCGCGGCGCCGATGTCCAGGGCACGATGGGTGCCCAGGACGCCGTCCTCGCCGGTGAACAGCCCGCGATACGCGGCGGGCACCGCGTTGCTCGCGTGCTCGCAACTGATCACGATGCGCGTTGTCATGGGCCCTCTCAGGCGCTTGCGCCGAACATCTCGCCGGCTGCCAGGCAATCGGCGAGCCGCGTGTACTGGCGGCGCAGCATTTCCCGGTCCGGTACCGGGCCGGCGGCGGAAAGCAGCCGCCGGGCCAGGGTGCCGTGGCGCAGGATGTGCTCGAGAATCCGGCCGGACGCGGTACTGATGCCGTACCGGACGCTGAGCTCCTCGATCAGCTTTCCCCAGAGCCTGTCGGCGCGGACCTCGTCGGTGAGGAATCCGAACTGTTCCAGGTAGGCGCGGCCGCTCACCGGCGCCCGTTCGACCTCCCGGATGGCGGCCAGCAGGTTGCCCACCAGTGGGGCCTGCTCTACCGCCTGCTGATCGGCGAGCCCGCTCCAGGATTCCTCAACCAGCGCCCGGACCAGCAGGCTCGCCACCTCGGTTACCGCGATGTCCGCCGCGGCGCACTCCTGGCTGTCGATCACCCGGATCTCGATGGCCATTCGGTCGAATCGCGCGATGGCGCCGCGGGAGTTCAGCCATTCCTCCTGCAGGTGACCTTCCGGGTCCAGCGGTGCGATGTCCGCGTACATGGGCTCGAGGATGGTGCGGTGATAGTCGGCCATGTCGCGCACGGTCTCCGGAATCACCTGCCCGGTCACCGATGGCACCCGGTCGGAGTTGTGGCGGTAAACCTCCATGCGGTAGTCGAGCCAGCCATGGAATCGGCCGTCCGCGAAGGGCGTGGACGCGGCCAGCGAGGGCAGCAGCGGCAGTACCAGCCGGATCGCGGCGTGCAGGCGAGCGAATTCCTCGTCGCCGGAGAAGGGCAGGTTTACCTGCACGGACTGCAGGTTGGCCCAGCCGTGTCCCTGGCAGGAGAAGATGCGGTCGTAGGTCTCGTAGATCTCGCGCTGGCCGTAGGGCCACAGTTCGAGCTCGGCATGGGGATCCATCCACGGGTGCATGCCGCCGGGGAGTAGCCGCGCGCCGTGCTTTTCCAGTTGCGCGTTGAGTTCGGAAACGTTGTCCTGGAAAGCTTCCGGCAGGCCCTTGAGCGACGGCGCCGGGCCGCTGGTCTTGAACTCCAGCAGGTGGCGGGCCAGTTCGTTGCACCAGGTGATCTCGCCGTTTTCCCACTCGTTGGCTTGAGCGCCCGCCCGCTCGGCAAGCACGGTGTCGGCGATGGGTCTCACCCGGAGCGTCTCGGCATCCACGATCATGTACTCGATCTCGATGCCGTAACCCTCGAAGAGCGCGAGCACGGCCCCGCTCATGTTTCCCCCTTCTTTCGCTGAACCCGATCCAGGAACACGTCCATGATCCGCCCGTAGAGTGCCTCGCCCAGCACCGCGTCCTCGTAGCCGGACTCCACGGACGGGTTGTCGTTGACCTCGATCACCTGGCAGTTGGCGTCGAATTCCTTCACGTCCACCCCATACAGGCCGTCGCCGATGGCGTTGGCCGCCTTGAGCGCGGTCTCCACCACGTGCGCCGGGGCCTGCTCCACGGGTACCGTGTCCGCCTCGCCCTCGTCGTACTTTCCGCCGCCCCCCGGCTGGTGATGCTTGTAGATCTGCCAGTGCTGGCGGGCCATGTAGTAGCGGCAGGCAAAGAGCGGCTTGCGGTCGATGATGCCCACGCGCCAGTCGAACTCCGTGGGCACGAAGGCCTGGGCCAGCACCAGGTCCGACTTGTCCAAAAAGCGGGCCAGCTCGGACTTGAGCTCGGCCTCGGTTTCCACCTTGACCACGCCCCGGGAAAAGGAACCGTCCGGCTGCTTGAGCACGCAGGGCAGTCCCAGTGTCGCGGCTACCTTGTCCGCGTTGTCGCGATGCACGATAAGTGTCTTGGGCGCGCCGATCCTGTGGCGTTCCAGGAGCTCGGCCAGGTAAACCTTGTTGGTGCAGCGCAGGATGGACTCCGGGTCGTCGATTACTACCAGGCCGTCCAGCGAGGCGCGCCGGGCGAACCGGTAGGTGTGGTGGTTGACCAGCGTGGTCTCGCGGATGAACAGCGCGTCGAACTCGCCCAGCGAGCCGTAGTCCTCGCGGGTCACGAATTCCACGGCGAAGCCGCGTTCCCGGGCCGCGCGCGCGAATCGCCTGAGGGCCCGTTCGTCCGACGGCGGTTGGGGCTCTTCCGGGCTGACTAGGATGGCCATGTCGAAACGCCAGCTCTGCGGTTTGCGGCCCGGTGACCGGCGCCGCGCGAAGTAGTCCTGCGCGGCCTCGTAGAGGAATTCCCGGTGACCCTCGGGCACGTCGCCCAGGGCCAGCGGCTTGAGGCTGGTCAGTTGCCACTCGCCGCTCTTGCGCGCGAACCGTGCCCGCAACAATGGCGCACTGAATTGATTGAACAGTTGCCGCGACAGGCGCTGGTAGCGCTGCGCCAGGTTGCGCCCGAAATAGATGGACAGGGTGAACTCGTTCGACGCCAGCGGCTTCAGGCTCTTCTGCACCAGGCCGTCGATGTCCGTGGTGGACAGCTTGATGATGCTGCGCGACTTGAGGTCCTGGATGGTCACCACGTCCGGCAACGGCCGGTGCCCGCGCGCCTCGGCGAGCAGCGACACGTAGTAGCCCGAGGACTGGTATCGGAACGAGCGGCAGAAGTTGAACAGCCGCAGGTTGCGTAGCCTGGCGAATTCCGGGTTCGCCAGGTAGTCGCGCGCCAGCGCGACCTCGGTGCCGGGAATACTGACCTGCCAGTCGCGCAGGTTGTCGACGACGATCAGTACCTTCATTGGGCGGTTGTCACCTCGACGATCATCCGTTCGCGCCCGCCCGCGCGGGCTCGATTACCAGCAGGTTGGCATCATAGGTGACAATGCCCAGGAATATGGCCCCGACCAGGCGCTCGAGCTTCACCGTGTAGTAGTGATCGCCGGTGATCGGGTTCAACTGATAGGGGTCGGCGATGCGCACCTCGCGGCTGGCTGCGTCGTAGCCGCTGAGCACCACGAAGTGTCCCAGCGGCTCGCCGCGAATGTCGTCGTCCTCGCAATCCTCCGGGCGTTCGCGGGCGCTGCCATAGAGAAAGGTCGCCGACAGGCCGCACATCACGGGCACGCCCTTGCCCAGGTGCTGCCTGAGCAGCGCATCGCCCAGATCCTTGAATCTCAGTTCGCCGCCGAGCTTCAGGAATTTCCGGTAGCCGCTGGTGGCGCGTTGCAGCTTGCGCGAGTGCTTGACGCGGGCCTGCTGCCTGAGCTTTTCACCGATGTCCACGCCGGGGTGGAACCAGGTGGGATCGAAAAGGTTCAGGTTGTAGGGGTAGATCGTTGCCCGGTAGCCGCGCTCCAGGGCGTGGCAGGCCAGGAACACGTCCAGGGTGCCCCCCTCGTCCAGGCTTTCCACGCCGGAGATGATGGACTCCAGCGGCGCCGGATCGTCGAAGTAGCGATAGACCGAGGCGAGGCACGCCGGCCCGCAGGTGGTCTCGTCCGGCTGCGGGATGATCTCCAGCGGGAGCGGTTTCTCGCTCACCGGCTCTGGCCGCGGTAGATGCAGCCGGCGTTGCAGGTTTCCTGCACCACCACCTGGCTGAGCCCGGGCAGCTTCCCCTGCAGGCGCTCCCAGATCCAGCGCGCCAGGTGCTCGCTGGTGGGGTTTTCCAGCCCCTCTATGTCGTTCAGCAGGCGGTGATCCAGGCGCTCGAAAAGCGGCCGGAAGGCCGCGCCGATGTCGGCGAAGTCCATGACCCAGCCCTTCTCGGCATCCAGCTCGCCTTCTACGTGCACCTCGATGCGGAAGGAATGCCCGTGCATGCGCCGGCACTTGTGCTCTTCAGGCAGGTTGGGCAGGAAGTGGGCAGCCTCGATCTGGAAGCGCTTGAATACGTGCATGGCGTCCGCGTTTCCTGCCGCGTCACGAATGGATGCCCCGGGATTTTAGCAGGCGGGCCGGGCGGCGTGGCCCGGCCCGTCACGGATCACCGGCGAGCGCCACGCAGCCTGATTGCCGCGAATCCGGCCATCAGCAACAGCAGCAAAGCCAACATTCGCCGGTCCAGCGTGGGAATCGGTCCGGCGAACGTCACCTGCAGGCTTGCGCTCGCAGTGGCGCTGTTGCCAATTGAGGAACTCACGGGTCCGACCGTATTGGTGTAGTTGTCGCGCCGAACCGCCACGACGTCAACCTGGACGCTGCAACTGGCCCCGGCGGCGACGCTGCCGCCCGAGTAACTGATGGTCGAGGCGCCGGAGGTCGCCGTAATGGAGCCGCCGGCGCAGGTGGTGCCGGCGTTGGGCGCCGTGGCCACGTGCATGCCGCTGGGCAGGTTGTCAGTGAAGGACAGGTTGTCGGCCGGCAGGGGGCTCGCACTGTTGTCGATGGTGAACACGACGGTGACCGGCGTGCCTGCCGGCACGCGGGAAGCCTGGAACGCCTTCGAGAACACGGGCGGGTTACCCGCGATCAGGGTGGCCGAGGCCATTCCGCTGTCGCCGAGCGAGGATGTCAGAGACCCGGAGGTATTGGCGAACGTACCGGGCGCGGGGGCCGTGACGTCCACCTGCACCGTACAGCTCCCGCCGGCGGGCACGCTGCCGCCGGAATAGGAGATGCTGGCGGTACCCGCGGTGGCGGTGAGTGTGCCGGCCGTGCAACTCGTCGTTGCATTTGGCGCGCTCGCGACAACCAACCCGGTGGGCATGTTGTCGGTGAACGCCAGGCTCGTCGCCGCGACGGACGCCGCGCTGTTGTCGATGGTGAATGTCAGCGTGCTGACGCCGCCGACACCGATGCCAGCAGGAGTGAAGGCCTTTGAGAACGTCGGCGGCGGTTCCACGGCCAGGTCCGCGCTGGCCGGTCCGGCCAACTGCAGCCCGCCCGACGTAAGTGAACTGGTGGTGTTGCTATAAGTTCCGGTGGCCGCGGCTGGCGGCACCTGGAGGGTGACGGTGAAGTTGCACGTCCCCCCGGGGGGCAGGTTGCCTCCCGAGAAAGCGAGCACGGAGGTTCCCGTCATCGTGGAGCCCGTGCCGCAGATATCGTCGGCGGGCAAGCCGGTGGCCGTCAGGCCGGGCAGTGCGGCGCCCAGGTCGTCGGCGAATGCGATGTCGGACAGCGGATCGGTGGTACTCAGGTTCTGGATCGTGAAGGACAGTTGCACCGTGCCGCCGGGTCCCGCCGGACCGGTGAACGACTTGCCGAAGGCCGCCCCGGTCACCTGCAGTGAATCCGTGGGGGCCGGCGCGCTGGCGGGCGAATCGCCCAGGTTGGCCGTCACCGAACTGGCGGTATTCAGGTACGACCCCGGGGCGGCCCCAGCGGGCACCTGGAGGGTGACGTTGAAATTGCAGGACGTTCCCGGTAAGAGGTTGCCTCCGGTAAGCGACAACGTGGATGTTCCCGAGAGCTGGGACCCGGCTCCGCAGACGTCGTTTGCCGGCAGCCCCGTGGCGGCCAGGCCGAAGAGGACCGCGTCCAGGTCATCCGTGAAGCCGATGTTCGTGAGCGGGTCGCTTGGATGGTTGTTGTCGATCGTGAACGACAGCGTCACGGTTCCGCCGGGCATGACCGGGTCGTCGGTGAACGATTTCGACGCGGCCATCGGATCCAGGATCGTCAGTGAATCCTGGGCGGGCGGGAAATTCCCCGCGACGCCGCCCAAAGTGGCGCTGATCTTGCTGGTCGTGTTGCCAAACTGACCGGCCGGTGCGTCTCCCGGAACCAGCAGGGTGACGGTGAAGGTGCAACTGGTGCTGGCGGTCAGGCTTCCACTGGATAATACGAGTGTCGAGCCCGACAGACTGAGCTGTGAGCCGGTACCGCAGACGTCGCTCATGGGCAGTCCCGTCGCGAACAGTCCCGGCAGATCCGCGCCCAGGTCGTCGGTAAACGTGACGTTGGAGGCATCCTCGGTGTTGGAATTGTTCTGGAGCGTGAACTCCAGGTTCACGGTGTCGTCCGGATAGGCCGGATCGTCGGTGAACGACTTGCTCGCGATGATGCCGCCCACCTGGAAATCGTCGGTCGCCGCCAGGCCCGTGACCGCTAGGCCGCTGACCGTCGCGACCGGAGCGGACGTGGTGTTGGTGTAGTTGCCCGACGCCGCGCTGGCGGGCACCTGCAGCGTCACCTGGAATGTGCATGAATCTCCAGCGGCGAGATTGCCGCCGGTGAAGCTCAGCGTCGAAGTTCCGGAAAGCTGGGATCCCGTTCCGCAAATGTCGTTGGCCGGGAGTCCGGTCGCCGTCAGGCCGCTCAGCGCGGCATTCAAGTCGTCGGCGAACGAGATACCAGTGGCGTCCGGCCCGCCTTCCCCGGCGGCGCTGTTGTCCACCGTGAACTGCAGGGTAACCGTGTCTCCCGCCTGTACCGGATCGTCCGTGAACTCCTTCAGCAGCCTGGGCGCGCCCACTACCTGCAGGTCGTCACTGGCCGGGTCGCCGGTCACCGACTGGGAGTTGACCGTTGCCGTCACGTCGCTGGTGGTATTGGCGTAGGTGCCGCCCGCCGTGCCGGCCGGCACGTGGATGCCCACGTCGAAAGTGCAGTCTCCACCCGCTGCCAGGCTCGCCCCTGACACGACTATCGTGTAGCCGTCCACGGGGTTCGACACGAACATGGTCGATCCGGCGCCGCAAAAGCCGCTAGCCGGCACCGTGATGTCGGAGGGAGTAATGCCCGACAGCACTTTGGCGAGATTGTCGCTGAACCCGATATTGGTGGCGGGATTGGCCTGATCCGTATTCGTGAGCGTGAACTCGAGAGTTACGTTGCCGTCCGCCGCCACGGGGTTGCTCAGGAAGCTCTTGGTCAGTATCGGCTCTGGGTCGACGTTCAGAATGTCCGTTGCGGCGTTGAAGGACGTCGGCGCGCCGCCGAGATCGCCCGTCAGCGTGCTGGTGGTGTTCGCGTAGTCGCCCGGAGTGGCGCCGGAGGGGATCTGCACCTGGACGCTGAAGCTGCAGGACTCGCCGGGGCCCAGGCTACCGCCGCCGAGGGTGAGCAGGCTGGTGCCAGTGAGCGAAGACCCGCTTCCGCATATGTCGTTGAGCGGTAACCCGGTCGCCACCAGACCCGACAGCGTGGCATCCAGGTCGTCCGTGAAGGTCAGGCCGGTGAGCGCGTTGGTCCGGTCGAGATTGGTGATCGTGAATTCCAGCGTGGCCGTGCCGCCGGGGGGTGCCGGGTCGTCCGTGAAACTCTTGACCAATACGTCTTGCTCGGCCGCCAGGACGTCACCCGCCATCCCCCCTTGCAATGTCGTGAATCCGTCACGGCTGTAATTCAGCGGGCCGGTCAGGTTGTCGAGGGATCCCGCCACGGTAGGGAGTACGTCGACCTGTATGGTGCAGGCGGCATTGGCGGTGGTGAAGCCGTTGAAGTAGCTGATTGTGCTATCACCGGGACTGGCCGACAGGGTTCCATTGCAGGTATTGGCCGTATTGGCGGGCGAGGCAATCACCAGCCCCGCAGGCAGGTCATCGGTGAATGACAGCTGGGTCACCAGAGTGCCAATGGCGCTGTCGTCAATCGTGAACGTCAGCGTCGAAACGTGATTGACCACGACGGTGGCCGGACTGAAGCTCTTGGTGAAAGCCGGGGTGTCGTTGTCAACGGTCAGGTCGGCAGAGGCCGGGCCGCTGTTGCCCGCCGTGGAGGTCAGGTCCCCGGAGACGTTCGAGAGCGTGCCCACCGTGCTGGCGGTCACGTTGACGGCGACCTGGCAGAGCGTGCCCGCGCCCACCCTGCCGCCGCTGTATGAGATCGTGGAGCCGCCAGTGGGTGCGTCCAGCGTGCCGCCGACGCAGTCCGACATCGCCTGTGCCGGCGTGGCGATCGTCAATCCGGCGGGGAGTGTGTCGGTGAAGGCGAGATCGTCTGCCGGGCTCGCCGAGCCCTGGTTATCGATACTGAAGGTGAGCGTGCTGATGCTGCCGGGGCCGATGGTGGCCGGTGAAAACACCTTGCTGAAGGTCGGCGGCCCTGCTGTCTGCGCTTGGGCCGCTCCGTGCCCTCCCAATAGCAATGCGCCGACCAGAACCAACCGGCCGGCCGTGCTGTGCTTCCGACTCCAAACAGACATGGTGCCTCCCCCGGAAAGACGAGCCTTGACCGCGGCGGACGCCGGCAGGGGGTTCGCAGGATTGGGACGGCCCGTTACGGTCTGGTCAATGTATTCCGATTGAAGTTTGACACAAATGCCCGTCGCATGCCCGCCGCGGAAAAGTCGGCCGGTATCCCACGAAACGAGGGGCCGCCGTCGCGGCCCCTCGGTTGCCGGACCATGCCGCGCCTCTACGGTTGCGCGGACGAATCCGGCTCCCCGTCGGCGGCCTTGGCGCTATTGTTCGCTTTCAGCGCCGCCACCAGCCCCGGCACGTTGCCTGCGCCCTCGGGCACCTGGATGCTGGAGCCCTCGAAGTCGTTGCCGACGGGCTGGACCTTGCCGCCCAGGCAGTTGCCCAGGAACGACTCGGCCACCGCGTTGAAGGCCAGCCGGTTTTCCG
>Ga0102944_1001255_pt1 | contig 17322 bp, 16 predicted proteins | sample SalPonD_shore_MG_FD_78172 | JGI IMG/M metagenome (GOLD analysis project Ga0102944, IMG submission 78172) | Salt pond soil microbial communities from South San Francisco under conditions of wetland restoration - Salt Pond MetaG... | ecosystem: Environmental > Aquatic > Marine > Intertidal zone >...
GCCGGAAGCCAAGCCGGAAGCCAAGCCGGAAGCCAAGCCGGAAGCCAAGCCGAAAGCCAAGCCGGAAGCCAAGCCGGAAGCCAAGCCGGAAGCCAAGCCGGAAGCCAAGCCGGAAAGCCAAGCCGGGGCCGGGCCTTCGCCCGAAACCGGCGGCGCCGGCGCTGAGGCGGGCGCGGCACACGCCCCTGGCGGGGCTGGACCGGCGGCGGGCGGTGGCGGCGGTCCCGGGGCGGACGATGCCATGCAGGCGTATCTGCAGCGCGTTCGGGAGTGGCTGCAGCGGCACAAGCGCTATCCCGACCGGGCCCGCGTGCGTCGTGAGGAGGGAGTGGTCATGCTCTACCTGCTCATCGACCGCGACGGCCGGGTCCTCAAGGCGGAAGTGCGCCGGAGTTCGGGCTACGGCAGCCTCGACCGCGAGGCCCTGGCCATGGCGCAGCGGGCCAGCCCGGTGCCCGCCCTCCCGGAGGGGCACCGAGACGAACCCCTGGCGCTGGTGGTGCCGGTCTCCTTCCGGCTGCGCTGAAGCTTAGCGAGTGGCGGCGTCCATACCGCCCTCGGCGAGCTGCTCTCCGCCCCTCAGCCGCCCGCCGCCGTCTCTTCGCCGGATTCCAGACACCAGCTCGGCCGTTCCCCCATGCGCTCCACCAGATAGTCCACGAATACCCGCACCTTCGCCGACACGTGGCGCGTATAGGGATAGACCGCATAGACGTTGATCTGCGGCGTCCGGTAGCCGGTGAGTATCCGCTGGAGCCGGCCGTCGCGCACGGCGCGGTGGGCGATGAAGTCCGGCATGAGCACGATACCCTCTCCCTGTTCCGCCGCCTCCAGCAGGAGCTCGCCGTTGTTGGCGCGCAGGTTGCCGTGGATGGCGACGCGGTGTTCCCTGCCGTCCGGGCCGGTCAACCGCCACTCCTTGGTCTGGCGGCCGTAGGCGTAGACCAGGCAGTTGTGCCGAGCGAGCGCTTCCGGACGGTCCGGCGTGCCCCGCCGGGCCAAGTAGTCGGGCGCAGCACACAACCAGCTGCTGCAGGGAGCCAAGCGCCGGGCGATGAGGGTGGAATCCTCCAGTCGGGTGACGCGGACGGCTGCATCGTAGCCTTCGTCCACCAAGTCCACGAAGCGGTCGTTCAGGGTTACTTCCACCTCCAGGTCCGGATGCCGGCGGAGGAATTCCGGCATCAGCGGTGACAGGTGCAGCAGACCGAACGACACCGGCACGTTGATGCGCAGCACGCCCCGCGGATTCGCGGTGAGCTCGGTGACGGCCCGTTCCGCGTCCTCCAATTCGTCAAGGATTGCGACACAGCGTCCCAGATAGCGGTGACCGGCCTCGGTCAGGCTGAGCCGGCGGGTCGTCCGGTTGAGCAATCGTACGCCGAGATGCTGCTCGAGGGCCTGCACCTGTTTGCTGACCACGGACTTGGAGAGCCCGAGGCTGCGGCCGGCGGCGGAGAAGCCCCCGTCCTCGGCCACCTGGCGAAAAACTTCCATGCCGCTGAGGCGGTCCATAACATGACCTCTTGCGCTATTCGTTTCCAATATGGGAACAGTCATTTTCTGTTGTGCCTGATTGTAGAGATTTTTGGCGCCCTCTATCCTGGCCGCGACGTTAGGCACAAGGAGGCAAGACCATGGCACGCGTACTGGTGCTCTACTACAGCATGTATGGGCATATCGAGCGGATGGCCGGGGCTGTGGCGGACGGTGCCCGCTCGGTGGCGGACACGCAGGTATCGGTCAAGCGCGTCCCGGAGCTCATGCCTGCGGAGGTGGCCGAGCAGGCTGGCGCCAAGCAGGACCAGGACGCGCCGGTGGCCACGGTGGACGAGCTGGCGGACTACGACGCCATTGTCTTCGGCACGCCGACCCGGTTCGGTAACATGGCGGCACAGATGCGCAACTTCCTGGACCAGACCGGCGGTCTCTGGGCCGGCGGCAAGTTGATCGGCAAGGTGGGCGGTGCCTTCACCAGCACGGCCTCCCAGCATGGCGGCCAGGAGACCACGCTGCAGTCCATACATACCACGCTGCTGCATCACGGCATGCTGATCGCTGGCGTACCCTACAGCGTCCCGGAGCTGACGACCCTGGAGGAGGTCAGCGGCGGCACGCCCTACGGGGCGTCGACCATCGCCGCCGGGGACGGCAGCCGCCAGCCCAGCGAGAACGAGCTGGGCATCGCCCGCTCTCAGGGTCGGCGGGTGGCGGAGATTGCGGCGAGACTCGTCTGAGTGCCGCCGCCACTCGAGATCGCGGCAATGAGGTGAATCATGGGGCTTCTGGTTGACGGTGTCTGGCACGATCAGTGGTACGAAACGGAGAAGCACGGCGGTCGCTTCGTCCGGCCGGAGACGACGTTCCGGGGCTGGGTGGGCAGCGGCCCGGATGTCCGCTTCCCCCCCGAGAAGGGGCGCTACCATCTCTACGTTTCACTGGCCTGCCCCTGGGCCCACCGGGCGCTGATCATGCGGCGCCTCAAGGGGCTCGAGGACGTGATCTCGGTGAGCGTGGTCCATCCTCACATGGGGAGCCAGGGGTGGCATTTCGACGCCGGCTACCCCGGAGCCACGGACGATCCGGTCAACCATGCCGACTTTCTGCACCAGGTCTACACTCGTGCCAGGCCCGACTATACCGGCCGGGTGACCGTCCCCGCGCTCTGGGACAGGGAGGCGGGGACCATCGTCAACAACGAGTCCGCCGACCTGGTGAGGATACTGAACAGCGGCTTCGGGGACCTGGCCGGCAGCGACCGGGATTTCTACCCGCCTGACCTCCGCGAAGAGATCGACTCCGTCAATGCCGATGTCTACGACCGGGTCAACAACGGCGTCTACAAGGCCGGCTTCGCCACCGCCCAGGCTGCCTACGAGGAAGCGGTGAGCGCGCTGTTCGGTGCGCTGGATGCGCTGGAGCGGCGGCTGTCCGAGCAGCGCTACCTGGCGGGCGAGCGTATGACCGAAGCGGACATCCGCCTGTTCACGACCCTGGTCCGCTTCGACGCCGTCTATGTCTCGCACTTCAAGTGCAACATCCGCCGGCTGGTGGACTATCCCCAGCTCTGGGCCTTCACGCGCGACATCTACCAGACCCCCGGGGTGCGGGAGACGGTGAGCCTGGACCATATCAAGCGCCACTACTTCACCAGCCATCCCAAGATCAACCCCACCGGCATCATTCCCGTCGGCCCGGAGATCGACTTCGAGCAGCCTCACGGACGCGGATGAAGCCGCGCGCCTGCGGCGCGGCGCCGCTGTGCGGACGGAATGTGATAAATTTGCCGTCCCACTAGCGAAGCGCGCCGGGCCCCCGCGGCCCCGGGGAACGAGGAAGCACGTTGTCAGCGAAACAATCGCAAACGGCGCCGGTGGACGTGGAGCACGTCGCCGAGGCCAACCTGCCCACGCCCTGGGGCGCGTTCCGCCTCCACGGGTTCCGGGAGAAAGGTACCGGCAAGGAGCACGTGGCGATCACAATGGGCCGGTGGCAGGCGGGCGACGACGTGCTGGTGCGCGTGCATTCCGAGTGTCTGACCGGTGACGCGATGTTCAGCCAGCGCTGCGACTGCGGGCCGCAGCTCGAGGCGGCCATGCAGCAGGTGGCCGAGCGGGGCGCGGGCGCCGTGGTCTACCTGCGCCAGGAGGGGCGCGGCATCGGGCTGATCAACAAGATACGCGCCTATGCCCTGCAGGACACCGGCGCGGATACGGTCGAGGCCAACGAGGCCCTGGGGTTCCTGGCCGATGCCCGCGATTACGGGGCCGCCGCCGGCATCCTCGCGGCATTGAATGTCCGCCGCGTGCGCCTGCTCACCAACAATCCCGCCAAGGTGGAAGGCCTGGAGGCTCACGGTATCGAGGTGGTGGAGCGCCTGCCGCTGCGCGCCGGCCACAACCCGCACAACCGGGCCTATCTGGAGGCCAAGGCCGCCTACTTCGGCCATCGTTTCGACGCCGACGAGCAGGAATAGGCCGTCACCGGGTCGCGCCACTGGGGGCGCCGTCAGTGGGCGGGCATTTTCGATATGCAACCGTACGGCCATTCTGTGCTTCAGCGCACAGCGGTCGCCGCGTCGCTGCGTTGCAATGATCTTTCCTGTCGAAATGCCGTTTTTCCACGGAGAACCCATGGCGCAGGCACATCATCTTCGAGCGGTGAGCAGCGTCGTGCTGCTGCCGGCCACGGTCTTCGCCGCCGGCCTCGCCGCCGGCTCCTCCCTGCTGTCGGCGGCGGGCGCCGGTGTCGCGGATGGTACCTGGACCGCCTGGCTCGCGCTGCAGCTGGCGGTGATTCTCGCCGGGCTGGTGGGCGCCGGCGTGGTCGGCTCGCGTCGGCTTTCCCTTGCCGACGGCCGGCTCTGCTACGCAAGTCTGCGCCGGCGGCTTTGCTGGCCGGAGACGGCGATCGAGGCCATTACCTATGACGCGCATCCGCGGCTCAGCCTGCACGCCCGGATCACGCTGCACGGGAGCGACGGCCGGCAGCTCGGCCTCAACGTCTATCTGTGGCGGCAGACCGAGGTGGCCGGCGTACTGCGCGCCCTGATGGCCGTGAACCCCGGCCTGGAGCTGACGCCCGCCGCCTACGGCTATCTCGCCCGGGTTTATTGACCTCTCCGAAGAGACCGCGCTACCGGGCGCCCCGCGGGTATCTGGAAATGATGCTGGCAAAGCAGGTAAATTGACTGTCTCTCGACGGTAATCGCCGGGGTGTCCGAGATAGTGTCCAGAGTCGGTTTCCACACAGTTGCCGCGCTCGTCCTGATGGCCTCCTCGGGCCCGGTCGCCGCGTTCGATTCCGTGCCGGACGAAGGTGAATGTGCCGGCGGCAGCCAGATCGAGAGAGCCCTGGGCAGCTTCGGCTATCGCGTCGTCGTCTCGGGTGCCGACCGGGCCGGGGAAGACCGGCCGGTGAAAGTGCAGGTCTGGGAGAACGACGACCGCAACTGGGTGATTACGGAGGCGTTCCTGCAGAGGCGACGGACCTGCGTGGTGCGTACCGGCACACACCTGTTTATGATGTATTGAGGGCGCCCGCGCCATTCCCGCCGGGACGTACCGCGTGCGATCCCGCGGCGGGCACCGTGACTCGGGGAGCGCGGCCATCCAGCGGCGCGCCGGAGGCCGGCACCCGGGATGAGCCGCCATTGTTCGGGGAGGTCCGGCCATGCGGATGCTTCTTGTTGCCGCCGTGTTCACCGCACTATGGGCGCTCGCTCCACCCGATTTCGCCGACCAGGACGATCCCCGTCTGGCCCGGCTGTTTCACGAGCTGCAAAGCCTGGATCAGCGTCGCTCCGAGCGCGCGGACGAGCTGCAGGCCCGAATCTGGCGGATCTGGTTCCAGCACCCGGGCGCGGAGATGCACCAGGCCATGGCGCAGGGCGAGACGGCCCTGACGCAGCAGCACTACGAGGCGGCGGTCGATGCCTTCAGCAGGGCCATCGAGCTGGATCCCGGCTTCGCCGAAGCCTGGAACCGGCGGGCGACCACCTACTTCCAGATTGGCCGCTATCGGGACTCCCTCGACGACATTCAACGCGTGCTGGCGCTCGAGCCCCGCCACTTCGGCGCGCTGGCCGGACGCGGACTCTGCCTGCGTGCCCTCGATCGCCCGGCGGAGGCGCTCGAGGCGTACAAGAAAGCCCTGCAGATCAATCCGCACCTCGAGCACGTCTACCTGGAGATAGTCCGCCTGCGTGCCCAGCTCGGCCGCAAGGGTCCCTTGTAAGGCATAGCGGAGCACGGCTGTCCGGTCTGGCGCCGGCGTTCACCCCCACCCCTCAATCCCTGTGTAGCGAGCCATGCCGGCTGCGGCGGCTGCCCCACCCGTTCGTCCGCTATATGTTGACGCGACATATGTCGTCATATATATGTCACTTCGACATATTAAACGGGACCCATTCATGGACACTCGTACGCTCTGCCTGGGGATCCTCACCCGGGGGCCGGCCACCGGCTATGAGATCAAGAAGGCGGTGGAGGAACACTTCGGCTACTTCCTCGACGTCAGCCACAGCTCCATCTACCCGGCGCTTGCCGACATGAGCGAGCAGGGACTGGTGGAATACGAGGCCGTGCGTCAGGAAGGGAAGCCGGACAAGAAGGTCTACCGCCTCACCGCCTCCGGCCTTGAAGCGCTGGTGGAGGGGCTGTTGCGCTCGCCGGGCCGGCACCGGGTGCGTTCGGAGTTCGTCGGCCTGCTGATCTTCTCGCAGTTCCTCCCCGCCGGCCGGGTCCGGGATCTCATCGACAAGCGTCTCGCGGAGTGGCGAGGGCTGCAGGACCTGGCCCGCTGCCCGCCCGACACGTTCTCCAACGACAACGCCGGCGCGCGGTTCTCAGTGGGGCTGTGCGAGGCCATGCTCACCGCCGGCATCGAATATCTGGAACGGAACCGGGACTGGCTCGAGGCCGCCGTTGCGGAGGATCAGGCCAAACAGAGGGGTGGATCGTGAACACCAAGTCCTATCTCATCGCGGCGGCGGTGGCGGCGACCATCGTGCTGTGGATGGCGAGCGGCTACCTGGCCACGGACGGCCGGGCTCCGGGGACCGGTGAAACCGGCGCGGCCACCGCCGCAGACCCGGTGACGGTGCAGATCAGTCTCCGCGAGGCGCGGCCCGTGCAGCGGCGCCTGGAGACGCAGGGCGAGGCACGGCCGGACCGGCGCGTGGTGCTGCGCGCGGAGACCACCGGCCGGGTCGAGGCCGTGCTGGTGGACAAGGGGGCCGCGGTTCGGTCGGGGGATCCCCTCGTCCGTCTGGCCATGAACGACCGCCAGGCACGGCTGAAGCAGGCCCAGGCCCTGGTGGCTCAGCGCGAGGCCGACTACCGGGCGGCCAGCCAGCTGGGCGATCGGGGCTACCAGTCGGAATCGGCGAAGCGGCAGGCGTTCGCGGCGCTGGAGGCCGCGCGCGCCGATCTGGCCGCCAGCCGTGAGGATATCGCCAATACCGAGCTTCGCGCGCCCTTCTCCGGCATCGTGGAGGACCGGATGGTGGAGGTGGGCGACTACCTGAAAGTCGGCGAGAGCGTGGCCAGTGTCGTGGATATGGACCCGCTCCGGATCCGGGTGGATATCGCCCAGCAGGACATCCGCAGGCCGCGACTCGGGGGCGGCGCGGAGGTGGTGCTGGCCACGGGCGATAAACTGTCCGGCACCGTCAGCTATATCGCGCCGGCGGCCAGCGACGGCACGCACACGTTCCCCGTGGAGATCACCGTCCCGAATCCCGGGGGCCTGCCGGCCGGCGTCAGCGCCACGGTCCGCATGCCGGTGGACATGGAACACGCCCATTTCCTATCGCCCGCGGTTCTCGCCCTGGACAGTGACGGCCAGCTCGGGGCCAAGACCGTGGACGATTCCGGCATCGTGCGCTTTCATCCCGTGTCCATCCTGCGCACCGAGCGGGACGGCGTCTGGGTCACGGGCCTGCCCGACCCCGCCCGGCTCATCACCCGGGGACAGGGGTTCGTCCGCGCCGGCGAACGGGTGCGGGCCGTGACCGCCGCGGCGTCCGGATTGAGCGCCGACGGGCCTGCGGTGCCGGCTCCCGGGGCCGGCGGCTGAGGGGCGGCGCGTGAAGCGGCTGATCGAGGCGGCATTCGACCGCACGCGCACGGTGACCCTGCTGTTCCTGGTCATCCTGGTAATGGGGGCGGCGGCCTACCTCAACATCCCCAAGGAGGCGGCGCCGGATGTCCCGATACCGATTATCTATGTCTCCATCACCCACGAGGGCATCTCGCCGGAAGACTCCGAGCGGCTGCTGATCCGGCCCATGGAGAAAGAGCTGCAGAGCATCGAAGGGCTGAAGGAGATGCGCGCCACCGCGGCTCAGGGGTATGCCGCCATCATCCTGGAGTTCGACGCCGGCTTCGATTCCGAGACGGCCCTGAGCGACGTGCGGGAGAAGGTGGACCTAGCCAAGGCCGACCTGCCGCCGGAGACCGACGAGCCGCGGGTCAGCGAGGTGAACGTGGCACTGTTCCCCGTGCTCACCGTGGCCCTGTCCGGGCCCGTGCCGGAACGCACCCTGATCGGCGTGGCACGGGACCTGCAGGACCGGATCGAGGGTCTGCCCGGGGTCCTGAACGCGGACATCGGCGGCGACCGGGAGGAGCTGCTCGAGGTCACCGTCGACAACCGAGTCATGGAGACCTACGACATCTCCTACGAGCAGCTGTTCCAGCTCGTGCGGAACAATAACCTGCTGGTGGCCGCGGGCAAGCTGGACACCGGGGCCGGCCAGATGAACATCAAGGTGCCCGGCGTCATCGAGAACCTCGACGACGTACTCAAGCTGCCGGTCAAGGTGGACGGTGACCGGGTGGTGACCTTCGGCGACGTGGCCAAGGTGCGGCGGACCTACAAGGATCCCGAAGGGTTCGCGAGGGTGGGTGGGCAGCCGGCCGTCACCCTGGAGGTTTCCAAGCGGGTCGGCGCCAACATCATCGAGACCATCCAGGGAGTACGCTCCATCGTCGAGCAGGCGCGCGGGCAATGGCCCGAGAGCATCAAGGTCTCGTACCTGCAGGACAAGTCCGAAGACATCCGCGACATGCTGCGGGATCTGCAGAACAACGTGCTGGCGGCCATAGTGCTGGTGATGGTGGTGATCATCGCCGCCCTGGGCTGGCGGCCGGCGATGCTGGTGGGGCTGTCCATTCCCGGCTCGTTCCTGGCCGGCATCCTGGTCACCCACATGCTCGGCTACACAATGAACATCGTCGTGCTGTTCAGCCTGATACTGGTGGCGGGGATGCTGGTGGACGGCGCCATCGTGGTGGTCGAGCTGGCCGAACGCAAGCTCACCGAGGGCTGGGACCGGCGGCGGGCGTATGCCTTCGGCGCCCGGCGGATGGCCTGGCCGATCATCAGCTCCACGGCCACCACCCTGGTGGTGTTCCTGCCGCTGACGATCTGGCCGGGCGTGGTGGGCGAGTTCATGAAGTACCTGCCCATTACCGTGCTGATTACGCTGACCGCCTCCCTGGCCATGGCCCTGGTATTCGTGCCGGTGCTGGGCGGGCTCATCGCCCGCCGGGATCCCGCCAGCGAAGCCAATGCCGGCAACCTGATCGCCGCGGAGAGCGGCGACCTGTCGAGTATCCGCGGTTTCACCGGCGGCTACGTGCGCCTGCTCACCGCGGCGCTGCACCGGCCGGGCTGGGTGCTTGCAGGGGTACTGTCGCTGATCGTCCTGTCCTACCTGGCCTATGCCAAGCTCGGCCACGGGGTCGAGTTCTTCCCCGACGTGGAGCCGGAGTTCGCCCAGGTTCAGGTGCACGCCCGCGGCGATCTCTCGGTGTGGGAGAAGGATGCGCTCGTGCGTGCCGTAGAGCAGCGCGTCCTCGGCACGCCGGGCATCAGGCACGTCTATGCGCGGACCCTCGACCGGGTACAGGGCGCGGGTGCCGGACGCAATCTCGCCGAGGACACCATCGGCGTGATCCAGCTCGAGCTGGAGGACTGGGAGGTCCGGCGCCCGGCGGCGGAGATTCTGAAGGGACTGCGCGAGAAGACCCGGGACATACCCGGCATCAAGCTGCAGATCCGCGAGGCGGAGAGCGGCCCCAGCCAGGGCAAGCCCGTGCAGCTGCAGGTCAGCGCGCAGGACAATGCGCAGCTTGCACCGGCCGTGGCGCAGGTACGCCGGGTCATGAGCGAGATCGGCGGCTTTACCGACGTGGAGGACAATCGTCCGCTGCCGGGCATCGAATGGCGCCTGAACGTGGATCGCGAGAAGGCGGCCCGCTACGGGGCGGACATCCAGCTGGTGGGCAATGCGGTGCAGCTTGTGACCAACGGCATCAAGGTGGCCGATTACCGGCCCGACGACGCCGACGAGGAAGTGGACATCCGGGTACGTTTCCCCCTGGGCGAGCGCAGCCTGGATACCCTCAGCCAGCTGCGTGTGCCCACCCGCTACGGGCAGGTGCCGGTGGCCAACTTCGTCAGCTTCGTGCCGGCACCGAAGACCGGCACCATCGAGCGCATCGACGCCAAGCGGGTTTACAAGGTGCAGGCGGACGTGGACAAGGGTCTGCTGGTGAACGACCGGGTCCAGGCCCTCAAGGCCGCTCTGAGCCGTACGGATCTTCCCGACGGCGTCCGGGTCAAGTTCAAGGGCGAGGACGAGGATCAGCGCGAAGCCGCGCAGTTCCTCACCAACGCGTTCCTGGTGGCCATTCTGCTCATGACCCTGGTCCTGGTGACCCAGTTCAACAGCGTCTACCAGTCACTGCTGGTGCTCTCGGCCATCATCTTTTCCACCGCCGGCGTGCTGCTGGGGCTGCTGGTGACCCAGCGGCCGTTCGGCATCGTCATGGGCGGCGTCGGGATGATTGCCCTGGCAGGCATCGTGGTGAACAACAATATCGTGCTGATCGACACCTACAATGACCTTCGCCGCGGCGGGATGGCCGCCGTGGAGGCCATCGTGCGGACCGGAGCCCAGCGTCTGCGGCCCGTGCTGCTGACCTCGGTGACCACGGTGCTGGGTCTGATGCCCATGGTCCTGAAGCTCAACGTGGACATCATCGGCCGCGAGATTCAGTACAACGCGCCGTCCACCCAGTGGTGGGCCCAGCTCTCCGCCACCATCGCCGGCGGCCTGACGTTCGCCACCATCCTGACCCTGCTGCTTACACCCTGCATGCTGATGATCGGCGAGAACGTCTCGGCGCGGCGGGCGGCGCGGAAGCGCGGTGGCGGTGGGAGCGAAGCGTGAAGACGGAGCGGGGCGCAGGGCGCTCCGTCGCGTCTTCGCCCCTTACCCTCGCCCGTCCGTCTCCCGCTCGTTCCGCAATGCCTTGACCGCCGCAGGCAACGGCCGCAGCTCGCAGGGTAGTCGCGACGGTCTGTCGTGGACGTCTTTCTCGGAGGCCGGAACCGCCGTAAGCTGATGAGCAGCTACGAGCGGATCATGGAGACGCTCGATTTCCGCTTTGACAGCCCCGTGGGCACGGAAGCCGCGGCCGGCTGAGCGCAGGAGGCCGATACGCCATGACAGAGCAGGGTACGCAGCGGGCAACCTTCGCCGGCGGCTGCTTCTGGTGCATAGAAGCGGTTTTCCAGCGGCTGGACGGGGTCGTCGCAGTCACCTCGGGCTACGCGGGCGGTGACAAGGCGGCCCCGACTTACGAGCAGGTGTGCACCGGCCGCACCGGACACGCCGAGGTGGTCCAGGTGGACTACGATCCCGCGCGGATCGGCTACCGGACACTGCTCGAAGTGTTCTTCACCGCCCACGACCCGACCCAGCTCAACCGTCAGGGCAACGACGTGGGCACCCAGTACCGCTCGGCGGTTTTCTACCATGACGACGAGCAGCGTCAGGCCGCCGAGGCCATGATCCGGGAGCTTGCCGAGACCGGTGCCTTCGATGACCCGATCGTGACCGAGGTCGTGCCGCTGGACCGATTCTATCCGGCGGAGGGCTATCACCAGGACTTCTTCGCGCGCAACCCGGGGCAGCCCTACTGTCAGGTCATCATTCAGCCCAAGCTGGACAAGCTCAGGGGCAGGTTCACCGACCGGCTGCGTCATTGAGTCAGGGAAAAGTGCGCCTATTGCTGTGACCGGGTTCACGAATGGCGACGCAGACAGCCTATTAGTCCTAACAACTGAACAAAACCCCGTTTTGTCTCGCTGTGGTCGATGACGGCTGAACCGGTGCGCCGGCTCGGCCTACCGGCAGCTTCGGACTGTGACCCGCGCCGGGCGAGAACCGGCGCGAGGCATCGATCGAGGAGGTTAACCCGAAGGCTTGGTTATCCCGCCGGCGCGAATCTGGCGTCCGCTGGCTCTCACGGTGGCGTTCGGCGCGCTGTTCGCCTGGGCGGTTTCAGGGCTGGTGGCGAACCGGACGTTCTCGCCGCAGCTGCGCAATGATCTGCTGGTGGCCGGAATGATAGGCGCCGTGCTGGTGACTGGAACGCTGTTCTATGTGGCGTTGGGGACGGTCATCCTCGATGTCGGTCAGCCGCAGCTCTGGGTGGATGATACCGGCATCAAGGCGCCCGCGCTGGTCCGCTACCTGGGCGAGCGCCGGGAGCCGGCCGTCGCCGATCGCCGGGCCGCGGAGGCCTGAGCGCAGCGTCCAGGCCGGCCCGGACCGTTTCCTCGCGACCCGCCCCGTCACTGCATCCAGGTGTCGGGCAGATGCAGGTACAGCACCAGCGTGTTGGCGCCCGGATTCTCTTCGCGTATCTCCGCGTTTGACATGTGGTAGTAGCCGGCGCTGAGCCGCCAGCCGCCGTCGAACTGCCAGCCCGCTTCCAGACCGGTGCGAAACTCGAGCGGATAGCCGAGGTCTTTGCCGTCGCCCCGGAGGTAGAGGCCGGCGCCCGCGCTGAAGGTGAAGACGACGTGGCCCAGCGACAGATCCGCGGCGCCGCCGCCCCCGGCGAAGAAAGCCCGGCGCCGCGTGATTTCGGCACCGGTCCAGGGCCGGACTGTCAGGTAGCCGGTCGGCGTCCATGCCAGGTCGCCCCCGAAGCGGTGTTCCAGCCGCAGCTCCCAGGCCTCGCTCTCGCCGGCCGTGCTCACCCGATTGAACCAGAACAGGTGGAGTCCGACCTCATCCTGGTCGAATCGGCCCACGCCCACGCTGGTCATGCCCGGCGGTGAGGCCGCTGCTGCGGGGGTGGCGAGGATGAACAGCGCGAGCAGCAGCGCGGCCGGCACCGGCCGGCCTAATCGGGTCGGCATAAGGGAGACTCGCTTCCGGTGACCAAAGGAACCTACCTTACCTGCTACTGCGACGCCAAGGATTCGAGGCGGTATTCAGCCGCGGCTGACGGATGCTACGCTGCCGAACGTTCATCCAGCGGAGGTGCCCTCATGGAATGCCGGGTCGGCTGCGCGGCCTGCTGTGTGGCGCTGTCCGTATCGTCGCCGATTCCCGGGATGCCCCGCGGCAAGCCCGCCGGAGTGCGCTGCGTGAACCTGACGCAGGACAACCGCTGCGCCCTGTTCGGCCGTCCGGAGCGGCCGGCCGTCTGCGCGGCCCTCCAGCCCGCGCGTGAGATGTGCGGTGATACCGCGGAGGAGGCGTTCGCCCGCCTGCAGGCCCTCGAGGCCGAGACCCGGCCGGACTAGTTACCCTGCGCCTCAATTTTCTCGATTTCCGCGCTGCTCCGCATCCTCTTCGAACAGGTGCTGGAGCTCCTCGGCGGCTTCCCGGTTGGATTGGATCAGCGCTTTCTCGTCGTCGCGGATGGCGTGCTGGCGCCGCAGCGTCTCTTCGTCGTGGCGCTCGAAGATGGCCACGGCCTGGGCGGCCGCGGCGGCGTCGAGGCCCAGCGCCCGCAGCGTCTGCTCGCTGAGCTTCAGGCTGGAGTGCAGGGTCTCCCGGACGATGAACGTGGCGCCCGCGTCCATCAGCCGGTGGGCGTGGTTGCGGTTGCGGGCCCGCGCCAGCAGCTTCGCCTGCGGGAAATGCAGCCGCACCACCTGAGCGATGCGCATCGACGTCTCCACGTCGTCCACGGCGATGATGAATACCTTTGCCCTGTCGGCATGGGTCGCCCGCAGCAGATCGATATGGGTGGCGTCCCCGTAGTAGAGCTTGCCGCCGTAGCGCCGCACGAAATCCACCTGGGAGAGGCTGATCTCCAGGGCGGTGAACGGGATCTGGCGGGAGCTGAGGAGCCGGCCGATGATCTGCCCGAAGCGGCCGAACCCGGCAATGATCACCGGTGCCGGCGGGTCGCCGATGGCGTCGAACGGGCGCTCCTCCTCCGGGGTGAGCCGCGGCTCCAGCAGCCGCGCGTTGAGCCAGACGAGCAGTGGGGTGGCGGCCATGGACACCGTTACCGCCATGATCAGCGGCTCGGCCACGGCGGCGTCCATGAGCCCGCGGTGGCGGGCGGCAGCGAACAGCACGAACGCGAACTCGCCACCCTGGGACAGGACCACGCCCAGCCGGCGCGGTCCCGGTCCGGACAGGCCGAAGCCCCGGCTGAGCCCGTACAGCACACCTGCCTTCACCGCCATCAGCGCCGCCGCCGCGCCCAGCACCAGGGCAGGGGCGCTGAACAGCAGCCCCAGGTTGGCGGACATGCCCACGCTCATGAAGAACAGCCCCAGCAGCAGGCCCTTGAACGGCTCGATGTCCGCTTCCAGCTGGTGGCGGTACTCGGAATCGGCCACCAGCACCCCGGCCAGGAACGCACCCAGGCCCATGGAAAGGCCGGTGGACTTCATCAGCAGGGCGGAGCCCAGCACCATGAGCAGGGCGGCGGCGGTGAATATCTCGTGAATGCCGGCCGCGGCAATCGCCCGCAGCACGGGCCTCAGCAGGTAATGGCCGCCGATGGCAAGACCCAGCACCGCCGCCGCCACCTGCAGCAGGTCCACGAGCAGGCTGCCGTCCACCGCCGCGCCTCCGGCGACCACGGGAAGGGCGGCGAGCATGGGGATGACCGCCAGATCCTGGAACAGCAGGATGCCGAAGGCGGCGCGGCCGTGAGGGCTGGTGAGCTCGCGGCGCTCCGCGAGAAGCTGAAGCACGAAGGCCGTCGAAGACAGGGACAGTCCGAACCCGACCACCCACGCGCTGGCAGGCGGGATGCCCAGCCACCACGCCGCCAGGGAGAGCACCCCCCCGGTGAGCAGCACTTGGGCGCTTCCCAGGCCGAATATGGAGCGGCGCAGCACCCACAGCCGGGCGGGCTGCAGCTCCGTGCCAATGACGAACAGCAGGAAGACCACGCCAATCTCCGCGAAGTCGAGGATGGCATCGGGCGCCTGGGCGACGCCGAACCCCCAGGGACCGATGGCCAGGCCGGCGGCGAGGTAGCCGAGCACGGCGCCGGTTCCCAGCCGGCGGCTCAGGGGCACCGCCAGGACCGCGGCGGCGAGGAATAGAGCGATCTGTTCGAGGAGCGACATGGCAGCCTCGGCGGCGCGGCGAGAGGGGAGAGCGTTCAGCGTTGTTCAGCGGACATGGCGGCGTCAAGTGCGAACCACCCGCCGTTTTTGCCAAACCGGTATGCAAAATCTGTTGTAGTCTGCCCGCAGCTCGGATAATGTTTCGCGTGGGACGCGATGGGGGCATTCTATGTTACAAAACCACGGCAGCTGAATACGCGCCCGCAAGGCCGGCGGCACCTGCCCGCCGGCGCCCAGGGAATCGCTGAACAGTTCGCGCGAATCATTCGTCGCTTCCTCGACCGGCGCCGCCGCTGCGGCCCGACGATGGCTGCGGCGGCTTCGCGCAGAGGCTGAAACTGTAAAGGAACCATACGGAGCCGCATGGCTCAAAGCGCCCGCTCCCGGTCCGACTATTTAGAAATCTTGCAGTTAGCGGGGCACGTCGTCACGAATGCCTCGTGCATGGAAATTCAATGCCCCGACCCCCGTTGTAGTCGCGGCGAGAGTCGGATAATGTTCGGGGACACAGGGGGTACATTCCCGCCTGTGGGGGAGCGGTGAGCGCATAAACCGCCAAGAAAGTTTGTAGTGAGGAGGAGAAAAGCCTGTCATGTTTCGCAGAGCGATACTAAAGAAACTTTTCGTCGCGGCTGCGGCGGTCGGTATGACCGTCGGTGCGTCCATGAACGCCTCTGCCGCTAATGACACGATCCGGATCGCCTACATCGATCCGCTGTCCGGTCCGTTCGCCAATGTCGGCGACGCCGGTGCCAAGCACTTCATCTATCTGGCCAACATGATCAACGAGGAGGGAGGTATCCTCGGCAAGAAGGTCGAGATCATCCCTTACGACAACAAGGTTAGTGCGCAGGAATCCCTGCAGATCCTGCGCAAGGTGGCCGACGAGGGCATCCAGTACATCACCCAAGGTAATGGGTCCAGTGTGGGCGGTGCGCTGATCGATGGCGTCAACAAGCACAATGCCCGGCATCCGGACAAGCCGATCCTGTACCTGAACTATGCGGCGGTGAACCCCGACTTCACCAACGACGACTGCAGCTTCTGGCACTTCCGCTTCGACGCCAACAGTGCCATGAAGCTCCAGGCCATCACCGATTACATCAAGACACAGAAAGACATCAAAAAGGTATTCCTGATCAACCAGGACTACTCCTTTGGTCAGGGCGTCTCCCGCATCGCCAAGGAGCTTCTCGCCAAGAAGCGCCCGGATATCAAAATCGTTGGTGACGTGCTGCATCCTATCGGCAAGGTGAAGGACTTCTCGCCCTACATCGCGCAGATCAAGGCCTCGGGTGCGGATGCCGTCATTACCGGCAACTGGGGCAATGACATGTCCCTGCTGGTCAAGGCCGGCGCCGACGCCGGGCTCGACGTCCAGTATTATACCTTCTACGCGGGCGGTCTGGGTGCGCCGACGGCCATCGGCGAGTCCGGCGTTGGCAAGGTCAAGCAAGTGACCGAGTGGGAGGAGAATCTGGCTGAGCGCTACAACCTCGAGGACACCCGGAAGATCATGGAGGACTTCGACAAGCGCTATCCGGAGATCGAGTTCTACTACTATCGGGTCATGACCGAGCTGAACATGCTCAAGAAGGCCATGGAGAAGGCCGGCACCACCGATCCCAAGGCGGTAGCCTATGCGATGGAAGGTATGAAGATGCAGACGTCGCTGGGTGAGGTGACGATGCGCCGCCTCGATCACCAGCTGATCCAGCCGCTGTTCATCTCCACGTTCAGCAAGGACTACCTCAAGTACGATTCCGAGGACACCGGGTTCGGGTGGACCTTGGACAAGAAGATCCCGGCGGAAGACACGGCCCTGCCGACCACCTGTGAGATGAAGCGTCCCTGAGACAGCACTGAACGTCGGAAACTCAGTCTGAACCGCACACCCCGGGGCTCCGTTTTGGGGCCCCGGGGTGATTAGCGGAACAAGCTTTGGGGGGACGTCGGGGAAACGTATCCAATGCTCGAGTCATTCGTCTTTACCGTATTCAACGGCGTGCTCTACGGCATGCTGCTGTTCATGCTGGCCAGCGGCCTGACGCTGATCTTCGGTATGATGGGCGTGCTCAACTTCGCCCATGCCAGCTTCTACATGCTCGGCGCCTACTTTGCCTACCAGATCAGCGTGTATGCAGGGTTCTGGCCGGCGCTGTTTCTCGCGCCGCTGGCGGTCGCTCTGGTGGGCGCGGCAACTGAAAAATGGGGCCTGCGCCAAGTGCACCAGCACGGCCACGTGGCGGAGCTGCTGTTCACCTTCGGCCTGGTGTACGTGATCGAGGAAGTCGTGCACCTGATCTGGGGACGCAACCCGGTGAACTATCACGTCCCGCCGTCGCTGGACTTCACGCTGTTCACGCTCTACACGACGGACTTCCCGGCTTATCGCGGCTTCATGCTGCTGGTCGC
>Ga0102944_1001256_pt1 | contig 17313 bp, 14 predicted proteins | sample SalPonD_shore_MG_FD_78172 | JGI IMG/M metagenome (GOLD analysis project Ga0102944, IMG submission 78172) | Salt pond soil microbial communities from South San Francisco under conditions of wetland restoration - Salt Pond MetaG... | ecosystem: Environmental > Aquatic > Marine > Intertidal zone >...
GCCCTTCTCGAAGCTGCCCTCACGGGACAGTTCCTCCATGGCGCGGGCGTACTGCTCCGCGGAGATGTAACCGCTGCCGCTGGCGCCGCCGAACTGCAGCACCAGGGTCAGGCACTTCTCGCGTCCGGTCTGCGGCCCGTACCGGGTCGCCTCCGGGAAGTAGGCGATGCTGCCCGCATGCATTTTGCCATCGCTGGCGAAGTCGAAATCAGCCTCGATCTGGTAACGCACCTGGTCGAAGTTATGCCGGTGCCAGTGGAGATTTTGCAGGTAATAAAGGCAGGAACTATTTTCCTAATTAATCCAAAGGAAACAATGAGTTAGCGAAACTCTCTCCAACTTTGTACCACCGCCAAGTCAGGAAATCACAATCTATCTGCTTCACGCGTTCTGCTCCAGCTGCTGCCGGTATTCGGCCGGCATGAGGTAACGTGCTGCTGTGCGGCCGTACCTGGTTGTAATGCTGTACCCAGGATTGGATGACGGTTCGGGCATGCTGGATGGAAGTGAAGACGGTCTCGTTCAAACATTCATCCCGTAATCACCCATTGAAACTCTCGATGAAGGCGTTCTGCGACGGCCTGCCAGGCTCAATGAAGCAGAGCTTGACGTGGTGTTCCTGAGACCAATGGAATAGTGCCTTGGACGTGAACTGGTGCCGTTGTCGGCCACCGTCGCCCTGGGCCGCCCGTGCTGTTCGATGAGCCGGTCCAGAAATCGGGTGACCCGCTGCCCGCCGATGGAGAAGTCGACCCAGATCCCCGTGGCATTCCCGCGTGCAGTCGTCCACCACCGTCAGGCACCGGAAGCGGAGCCCGTCCATCAACTGATCGGCGACGAAGTCCATGGACCAGCGTTCATTGGCCGCCCAGGGGACCGGGATCGGCAGGCGGCCCACCGCGACCCGGCAGCGCCATCCTGACCTGCGCAGCGCCCGGGCCAGGCGCGATGAGAGGCTGGCTGTGCACATTAAGCGTGTCTGGGAGGCCAACCTGCGGGTCTACGGTACCGATAAGATCTGGAAGCAGATGGACCGGGAAGCCTTTCCGGTGGCACGTTGTACCGTGGAGCGGCTCATGCGCCGCCTGGGCCTGCAGGGTGCGCGTCAGGGCAAGCGGGTGCGCACCACCGTGCCCGACCGTTCGGCGCCGTGTCCGCGGGATCGGGTCAATCGGCAGTTCACGGCGGAGCGGCCGAACCAGCTTTGGGTCTCGGCCTTCACCTATGTGTCGACCTGGCAAGGTTGGCTGCACGTGGCCTTCGTCATTGATGTCTTCGCCCGCCGTATCGTGGGCTGGCGGGTGAGTCGCATCATGACCACGGACTTCGTGCTCGACGCGCTGGAGCAGGCGCTCTACGCCCGTCAACCGGCGGACGCGGAGGCGCTGGTTCACTACTCCGAGCGAGGCTCGCAGTATGTCTTCCTCCGCTACACGATCGCCTGGCCGAGGCCGGCATCGAACCCTCGGTGGGCAGCCGCGGCGACAGTTACGACAACGCCTTGGCCGAGACCCTCAACGGGCTGTACAAGACCGAGTTGATCCAGCGCCGCGGTCCCTGAAATCCCGGGAAGCGGTGGAGCCGGCCACGCTGGAATGGGTAGCCTGGTTCAATCATCGGCGGTTGATGGAGCCCCTGGGGTATATTTCGCCGGGGCGGATGCCGAGGCAACCTACTATCCACAACTCACCGGTCGGGCCGCAATGGCGGCCTGGCTTAAACCAAACAGCCTCCGCGATTCCCGGGGCGGTTCACTGTTGGAGCAGAGGGATCTGCGAGGCGGATTTGCCCGCCGGAATGGACTTCAGATAAGCGTAGATGTCGGCGATCTGTCCGTCGGAGAGTACCTGGGCTGAATAGGGCGGCATGCGCGAAGCCGGGTGCCGAAGCTGCGCCTTGACGGCCTCAAGAGGGGGCGGGTTCGGCGCGAGCCGCGGTCCGGCGATCCCGCCACCGGCTCCCCGGGTGCCATGGCACGCGTAGCAGCCGTCGTTCATATAGAGTTGCTTGCCCCTGGCCATATCGGTTTGCGGCTGTGCGGGCGCGGGCAGGGCAAAAACAAGACCGCAGAGAACAACACCGGTGACTGACATGCCGCGCAGCATATCGTTTCTCCTCAGCGGCCCTGCGCGACGACGTCGACGAGCACGGGTTCACCCTTCTTTACGATCGCGATTGCCTGTTTCAGGATCGGTGCGAGCTCATTGGGATCAGTGACAGGACCAAATCCGGCTACCCCCATGCTCTTTGCCAGCTTCGAGTAGTTGATTCCCGGTTCGGTGAGGTCATTGCCGATGCCCGTTCGGGTGATCCCTCGATTGCGGCGATTGGCGATGCGCTGCAACGCCATAATCTCGTTAAAGTACGCCTTATTGTTGTGAATGATATATAGAATGGGAATGTGATTATGCGCAGCCGCCCACATCACCCCCGGCGAGAACATGAAATCTCCGTCCCCGCCGATCGCGACCGCGAGACGGCCGTGCTTGGCGTGCGCCGTCGCCGCGCCCAGCGCCGCTCCCGGCAAATAGCCGAGACCATAGGCGCCGGCGTCGCCGATATACTGGTAATGTTTGTCGGCATGCCAGAGTTGCTGCGGCCACCAGCTCTGAAAGACCGTGCCGTTGACGAGCGCCCAGTCCTCGTGCTTGATCTGGGCATAGAGTTCCTGGCACAGGCGGGGAACCGAGATCGGTTGCTCGTCCCAGCCCACCGCGGCGGCCTCGCGTGAGGCCTCAAGCGTTTTCTGATGCGCCTCGGCCAGTTTCCTGCCGCGCGCCTTGAATGCCGATTGGCGCGTGCGCGGCGTCCGGCGTCTGACCGCCTCGATAAGCGCCGGCAAGGTCGCCTCGGCATCGGCCTCGATCGCCATGTTGACATCGGCGAAGTGCTGGTAGTCCCCGTAATTGGACTTCATGTAAAGGTCTTCGGAGGTGATCGACAGTCGCTTCACGCTCTTCGGCAGCCGGCCGATAATGCCGTGCAGGTCTGTCATCTCGAGACCGAGTACAAGATCGGCCTGCGCCACCGTGGGACGTTGACGCATACTTTGGTTGAGTGGATGCCGCCACGGGAAATTGAAGCGGGCCTGGGAATCAACGACTGCACATTGCAGGGCTTCGGCCAGCTCGACCAGTAGTGCGAGACCCTTGGGCGTGCGTGCGGCGCGATCGGCGGCAATCACCGGATTGTCGGCCGCGACCAGCATCCTGGCGACTTCGTCAACGGCGGCATCATCACCCGCCGGCGGCGTCGAGTCAGGCAGGAACGGAATCCGCGGCGGCGTGTCGTTCGGGAGCGGATTTTCCTGCAGTGTCATATCTGTCTGCAGCACAACCGGGCCATAAGGCGGCGTCATCGCGAACTTGTAAGCCCGCACGGCGGCGTTGCCGAAGTCCTCGAGCGTCAGCGGCGTGTTGTCCCACTTGGTGAAGTCACGCACCAACGACGGGCCATCGAAAACGGAATGGGCCCAGTCGACATACATGCGGCGCTCGGCCGAATAGATACGCGCGCCGACGATACAGAATACGGGCACACGATCGGCCCAGGCGTTATAGAGTGCCATCGACGCATGCTGCAAACCCACGGTGGCATGCACGAAACAGGCTGCCGGCTTGCCTTCTACCTTTGCGTAACCATGGCAGAAGGCAACAGAGATTTCCTCGTGATTGACCGCCGAGTAGGCCATCTTCGGCTCTGTCAACATGCCATAATTAATCAGCGACTCATGCAGTCCCTTGAAGGTGTCACCCGGCACGAACGCAACACGATCGATGCCGGTTTTACGCAAAACATCGATCATGTAATCGCTGCCAGCGCTGCTAAGGTAAGAGTTATCATCAGGGTGGGGTCCCAGGCCTTCGTCCAGACGCGAGGGCTTGAGAGGGGCCTTGCCGGGTTGCTTTGCAGGCGCACTCGACGCCGCAACCGGCGTCGCCAGCGCCACCGCTCCGGCAACCGAACCTTTCAGAAATCCGCGCCGGCCGAATTTCGTGATCGCCTCACGCGGTTTCCGCTTGTCGTAGGTCATCGTTTCTCAAGATCCAGCGCCGTGAATGCGGTTATGGCCAGCGGCGTTTGCTGAAGGTTCTCCCAACGTACTTCCGCAACCTGGTAGTCTTTCATGGTTCCCCTCGTAACTTACCATGTCGACAGGGCTCCGCTATTTCAAGCGGGTTTCGAGTCGACTCCTGTCGCCAGACATTGGAAATGTTGAGCAGGCCATCGCCCAACTTTATTTACACTTTAACTGTATTTGTTCTATTGTCAAGTTACGGCTGGTAACTTATAAACTACTTGGTAAGCAGTCATGAAAATAACCATACACAGCCTGTCTCTACTCTTCTGTCGGTTCATGCTTGCACCCTGCCCGCCGGGTGCGGTGTCACCACTTCTCACGGGCTTGCCCTCTTCGGCTAACTCAAGTATGCGGCCGGTTTCAAGTACTTCGACTACTTCAACTCCGACGCTTCCAAGGGCGGAAGCTATACCTGCGGCTGGACGAACTTCTTCGACAGCGTAAAACCCTTCATTACCCTGGGCACGGCGCCGGTCAACCAGGACGCCCTGCCCTACGATAGACTCATGGTCCGGTGCGGCCTGGAAAGTGACTGCCCTTTCAGGCAGCAACGATAAATGCAGCGTCGTTCACATTTTACACCTGGTCCGACAAGGCCCCTCTATGCTGGAGCTTCCCCTTTGTTTAAGCGATCGGTGGTTTCAAGGTCCTGGCGCAGAGTCCTGGCACTGCGGAAATAGTAAAACGCCGCCAATAGATTGACCAAAGAAGAGAGTAATAATGCATAACGTAGAGATGAAGTTCCGGCCCAGGGCGCCAGGAAGTCGCTCACCATGCCTATGATCGTCGGCCCCAGGCCGAGGCCGAATAACGAAAATATCAGAAGATACACTGCCGACGCCAGTGCCCGCATTCGAAGGGTAGCCAATGATTGTACCATTGCGAATGTTGGTCCGATAAACGTAATTCCCAGAATGGAGATGATCGTAAAGGAGGGTATTACCATACGGAGGTCGGGCGACAAATAGCCTATGAACTGGAAAGGGATAAGAAATAGCGTCGCGATTCCCGGGACCCACATATACCAGCGGCGATCTTTCGTCTTTGAACTGACCTTGTCAGCAATATAACCACCCGCAACCAGGCCAATGACACCAATGCCGGAGAACATTGCCCACCAGCTGCCTGCTTCGCTTGTCGTCATATGATGGGACCGAATAAAGAATGCTGCGTTGAAGCTTGCCGATCCGTAGGTGGCTAATGCATGCAGGGTGGCTGCAAAGCAAAGATAGCGAAACGACAGTAAATTCCAGAGATAGCGCAAGCTTTCCCCTAGATTCTGAGAACTTGCCGCACGAGGTTCTTTGTTGACTTTGTCGGACATGCCCCTGGGTGGTTCGTCCACGGTGGTAACCAGAAGAATCGCGAGGATGATTCCAGGCACGGCCATCAGGGCAAACGTAGAACGCCAGCCGAAGAAATCATTGCCCCAACCTCCCAGCAAGTTGCCCAGCATGGTACCCAGGGGAATTCCCAGCCCGTAAATTGACAATGCTGTCGCCCGCTTATTCGGCGGGAAATAGTCGGATATCATCGATTGCGACGGCGGCGTTCCGCCCGCTTCGCCCACACCGATCCCGACCCGTGCCAATACCAGCCAAAGGAAGCTGGTTGCGAGCCCGCTGAACAATGTCATGCAGCTCCACAATAGAATCGAAACAATGATTATATTGCGGCGGTTGAAGCGATCCGCCAGCGAAGCGACTGGTATACCTAATGTCGAATAGAAGAAAGCGAAGGCCAGGCCGCCCAAAAGACCCAGTTGAGTGTCGCTGGCATTGAACTCATGCTTGATCGGCTCAAGGAGGATCGACAGAACCCCACGGTCCATTATATTGCTGACGTAACACAATAAGAGTATCAAGAGCACATAGTTGCGGTACCCGGGCCGTTCGACACGCGACAGGTATTTGGTAACTTTCGATTCCTCCCCGTTGGTCATTGCGGCTACTTTGTCCCCTTGGTATATTAGTTCGAAACTCGGATGATGTTCAGATTCCGCGGCCAACGCGAGATTCAGCTGTCTCACAGGCAGTATCTTAAAAAAGTATGATCCGGCCCTGTTGCTCAACGTGCTCCGGAGCAAATGGCGCTGAAATCGCTTTGTATCACGCGTTTGGCGCTCTACCGGAACCAGAATTGATCTACAGATCCTGCTGACGAATCATAACTTCTTTAATTTATATCGGACATGAGATTGATCTTCGACAGCAGGCCGGCCGCGGTTCGTCCACCGGCGATCTGTCCCATGGCTCTGCACTCTCGGTACAACTTCTGTAAGTCCGGTACGCCCTCGCCATGCCTTACTTCAGGTATAATACGCTCGAGCTTGCGAACCAATGACAGCCACTCAAGATCGCGCTTGCCGCTTCCGAACGGCTCCATTATATCGGCGGATGATTCCGTGCCCGATCGCCATTTAACGGTGACTCGGCTACCCCACTGCTCCGGAAAGCTGCGTGTGAGGCCGGGGTCACTGACAATACTGATCCTCGACATGAGAGAAAGCATCGTCTCCCTGTCATCTGAAATCGGCTGGCGACACGTGTCATAGAGCTGTTCCGGCTTTACCGCGGCGAGCGCCAACTGATATTGTTGACTGAGTAGGGATTCGAGACGGCTTATGGGCCAGTTCGGCCGATCGATCATATCTTGATACTGGGAGGGGATCCACACAATGACCTGCTCGATGTCGTCGGCGGTGTTGTCGGTTGATACCAATTGAAGGAAAGCCTCAATTCCAGCGAGTGCCTGCCGCGCAGTCGCGAAATACTTGACATCGGGCTCTGCGATTTTCCAGTCGTTTCCCGGATCGTCATCCAGAAGAGGTCCGTCAAAGGGCACACCTATAACTCTTCCAAACGTCTTCAAAATGCTGTCATCAAGAGTAAAACCACTGGCCGCCGCCTGACATGCGACATAGCCTTCCGCAGCCGCGCATCCCAAGGCATACTGCCGGTGCGCTAAGCCGCGCGTGCCGCTGGGGAGGCTGGTGGACCGGCTTAGAGCCATCAGCAATGCCTGAGCGGTCGTGCGCGCGTCGAGCTCGAGCAGTTTGGCGGCCGCGGCCGCGGCCGCGAACGGAGCCGTGACATAGGTCGGCCAGACTCCACGATAAAGTATCTCCGCCCCGTCGATCGCGCGGCCTAGCCGGATCATGGCTTCGTAGCCGCATATGATGCTTAAGAGAACGGTGCGATCAGGAACATCGGAACGGGCGGCGGCTATAGCCAAGGCGACTGGGACGATCACCGAACCGACCGTCGTACAGGACCGTATATCGATGTCGTCGATTTCCGTGGCCCTCGTCGCACCAACATACAAGCGGATGTTTTCGATGATATTGCCCGTAGCATCAATGCCGGCAGTCATGCGCACGAACAAACGGCGAAGTTGCTGCCCTTCCTCGGTGTGCAGGCCGACAGCCGTGGCGCCTAGTGTATCGAAAACGCGCTTGCGGGCGCTTTCGATAAGATCGTCATCGAGATCCGAGAAAGAGAGCCCGGCTATCGCGTTCGCCAATGCAGTTACCGTTGCCATAAAACGATCAACTTCGAATACGCGTTTTCCAGGGAACCGGCCGGTTTACAGGCACCGCCAGCTTTCAGTCGCCATGAAGTGCTTAAGCTCCGCTCAGCGCGACAGGCTGTACTGGCTTTACGCCGTCTGCCGTCACCTCGAGCAGAGACGTCTGAAAATCAGCCACTTCTGCGTCCTTCGCGAATACGCGCAGCGACAGTACGGTGCCGTCAACCAGGACCTGATCACTGTCCGGATGGATCTCGACACCTTCGTCAAGCGATAGCCCAATCATGTTTCCGAGGCCATACGACAACGCGGTTTCTCGAGCATCAGGCCGCAGTTTGGCGAGGGCAGCCTTGGCGATTTCGCTGATCTTCGCACCCGCACTGGCCTTGCCTTTCATGGCGTCCAAAGCCGCATCCGCCGGATTGCCCTTAGCTTCCGGCGATGTGACGACGGCCTCTGCCCAATACCCCTGATATTGAACGGCGACCCAGAGTAAGAGACTTGAATGCCTGTCATGGGGGCTGTTCTCAAACGGCCGCAGCTGATCGCCGCCGGTATTCGCGAGGATTCGAACGTCGCGAGCCCTGCCTACACGAGCGGCCTCTTCGGCTGCAAGCATGGCGTCAAGATTGCTTCCACCTTTGGTGAAAGTTTCCAGGCCCGCCGCAGCGGCATTTCGCGCAATGTTCAACGCGGCACCGATCGCCAGAATTTCCCGTGGCCGTTTCGACAATTTGATCTGACTAAATGAGCTATCAAAGGCTTTCAGGTCACAACCGTTGAAAGCCTTGTCAAAATCCTGAATTCTCGCTGCAGGCATGCCGTCGACGCCCACCGTGCCGATCTTCCCGACTTTGATTCCGCGCTCGCCGAGAACGTCCCGCATGACAGCGAATGCGTTAGCGCCGCCAACCCTGATGTCTTCGATCCACGTTTGGGTCCGAATGAAGGCCATCTCCCGCCCTCCACCGAAGCTAATCATCGTAGGGTCACCTTCGAGTGAAACCACCAGTGCACCGCCCGACTGCATCCCCGCCAGATACGCGAAGCTCGAATAGTCGCCCAGATTCCCAAGCACGCTGTAATTGACGATGGCGAGCGCTTCGAGCCCCTGTCGCTCAAGTTCCGCGCGCACGACACGGACACGAGCCTCAAATTCATCTCGGGGCAAAAGCGCCTGATCCCATTCGGCGAGTCCGCGCTTCAATACCGGTTCCATGCTTATCATCACGATGCCTCCTTATTGGATCGAGCCAAGGCCTGCAACTTCGCCTGTAAGCGGCTCGGCGCCGGAATTTGTGATGATGACGGGTTCGCCACACATCAGATAGCCGGTCTCCGGAATGTACTGATTGGGGTGCATGACGAAGACCATGTTTTTCTGAAAGACATGGTCGTGACCCGGCATGAGCTCAGGTTCCATGGAGCCGAGCGCCATGCTGTGCCCTCGTGTCCGCATATAAGGAGGCTTTGTGTATCGCTCATAGCCGGCGTCCGCGATGGGCTTGTTGATCGCCTCCACGACGTCGATTACGGGCACACCTGGCATCGCCGCCTTCATACCCGCACGTAGTGCAGTTTGAAGAAGCGCGAACTTTTCTTTCTGAAGATCACTCGGTGGACCGATAACAGTCGAACGGCAGATCTGGAGAAATTCTCCTTCTACCGCCGGCGTGATCTCGCCGAGCAGAACGTCGCCTTGCGCAAGGAGTCTGCTGGTCGGAAAGTGACCTGCGGCGTTGTGCTGGGATGCCGAAAGTAATTGGAAATTATCTTCCGCGCCAAGCCTGCGCATATACATCTCGAGATCTGCTGCAACGATATATTCCGGCATGCCCGGGCGAGCGAATTCCAACACTCGCTGATAGCCTTTTTTCGCGATAGCGGCGGCGCGCCGGGCACAAGTGAGTGACCATTCGTCTCTAATCTTTGCCAAATCGCTGATTTGCTTGTCGAACCAGACAGGATCCTGGCCAAGGACACCACTCCAGGCGTCAGCGATGGCCTGCGGCTGCTGGTGCCCGCCCGACACGGCCAGCTTCTTTGATTTGAGCTGCCGTCTTTCCAGTTCGGATCCGATCGTTTCGAGAAAATGATCCGGCGCAACGGCGGCGACTTCCATGCCTGCGCGTTCGACACAGCGCTGGCGATCCCATTCCGGCGTTATGACCAGAATGGGATCGCCGACCATGGGAAGAACCACAGCGGAATGGGGGCCTAGCTGTTTGAAGGCGGATAGATACCAGGCCGGATTCATGCCGGTGAAGGAATGAGCTCCCGAGCCATAGGCAATTAACGCGTCTATGTCTTGTTTCGCCATCTCTTCGCGGATTGCGGCCTGACGGCGTTCTATACTCTGATTACGGATGATTTCGTCCGATTCAAGCGATTTAGTTGTCATTGCAGATCTCTTCCTCTGCGAAGCTGCAAACGTAGAGCTTCCGTGGCTTTGATGTCAGCGCCAGTATTTCCAGCAGTGAGGACTACCCCGTAATCTCGCTGCGCGCTTTCGGCCGAGATATAGCCTTGCAGGACATCGTTCAGGACGCGTTCCGGTTCACGTTCCAGGGGATCGCCCCAGCCGCCACCACCGGCCGTCCGATAGAGAACCTCCGATCCCGACGGCAAGGGAGACTGCACATCATCCGGTATGTGAAACTCCGTCTCAGACGGAAGCTTCACGAGGGTTTCGGCAGTCTTGCCGCACCCGCCTCCCCACAGGCCCCAGGGCGGGCACGAAATGCGTCCACCGGAGCCGCTGGCCAACCCCCATCTACCTTCCATCATACTGTGAACGACTGTCTGGACACCGAGTCCGCCGCGGTTCTTGCCGGGCCCACCTGAATCCCTGCGCAGAGACCGCTCCTTGACCAGGACGGGCCCCTTGAGCTCCATATTTTCTATCGGAGCATTGCGGACATCGCCCTGACAGACGGACATCGAGACATCCTCGCCGTCAGCATCCGGCCGGCCGCCCCAGCCGCCGGATTCGATGCTCATGACAACGAAACGTTTGTCTCGGGCACTGTCATATCCGTTGAAGGAGAGAGCGGCACCGAGAGACCCGCTGTGAGCTGCCGGAATACGATCCGGCACCGCCTTGGACAGAGCCAGAAGAATGGTATCCACCACGGTTGGAAGGGCCATGCTCCAACCGGCCATGAGCACCGGATAGCGCGCCATCATCATGTTTCCTTCCGGTATGATGACTTTTAGCGCCGAAAATGCTCCCTCGTTCAGAGGCTCAAGTGGCGTTGTGAGTGCCTTATAGGCGATATAGGCGCCGGCATAGGTCCGGGAATTCATTCCGCCATCTCGCTGCGGCGAGCAACCTGACAGATCGATCGTCATGTTACTGCCCTCGACGATGACCTTGACCTGGATGTTGTAGCCTTCGTTTCGCCAGTCGATGAAGCTTTCGGCTGCATACACTCCGTCCGGTATTCTCTCGACAGCAGTTCGACACTTCTGCTCGGTCTCGCCATAGAACGAAACAATCGCGTCGGACACCACCTCCTTGCCATAGCGGCGCAGGAGCTCCTGGAACCGGCGTTCTCCGAGACGGCAAGCCGCGAGTTGAGAGCGCATGTCACCCATCGACGCATCCGGGTAACGGATGTTGTCGCGGATCATCTTGAGTAGATTTTTGTCAGGTATTCCGCCACGATAGACCTTGAGCTGATCGAATTGAAGCCCCTCGCTCCATGGATCGAACGCACCGCTGCCGGCACCGAAACCGGTCGACATGCCGCCGACGTCGACCCAATGTGCCCTGACCATGGCAAACGCCATGAGCTGATCGTCGAAGAAGATAGGCGTGTAGACGACCACGTTGTTCAAATGCTGACCTGCGGTCGCCTGGTGATTGTGAATGATGACGTCACCAGGGGCAAAATCGTCGAGACCAAAACGGGCTATCGCATCTTTGATGATCACGCCAAGATCAGCGACAAAGTGGGACACGCCGCCGATATTCTGCGAAATCAAGGCACCGCTCGTATCGAGCAGAGCAGTGCAGTAGTCGCGCACCTCGTAGATCATCATGTTGTAAGAGGTTCTCTGGAGATCGAAGCTCATTTCGTCAGAAATCGCCGGGAGGGCGTTTCGAATGACTTCGAGCGTGACCGGATCTACAGCGCTCCGCCGTGGTTCGGTTTGTGTCGCTGACTTGGAGATTGTTGTAGCCATTGTCATGCCACCTCGATTATCAATTCTCCGGTCTCCGCTACTCGCAATCGATCGCCGGCGAAGAGCACTGTCGTGGACGCGTATTCCTCGACCACGCACGGCCCGGAAATCTCCTCACCAGGCACCAGCAGATCACGCTGATAAACGGCGCAATCCAGGGGGCTTCCGGAGTTGTCCATATGGATCGGTCGCCGTGCGGTCAGGGTCGCTTTGTTCGACTGCTCTTTTCTCGGGAACTGGATCTTCGGCCGGGCGCCGCGGACCGTAAGCCGTAGATTGACAAGCTCTAAAGGCTCGTCTTCTGCTGCGTGACCGAATCTCTGATCATGGATCTCGCTGAACCGGCGCAGGATGACCTCACCGTCGCCACGCGCAATCTCTTCATCGCTGACCGGAATTTGCAGCCAGAATTCCTGACCTACATAGCGAAGATCCATCCAATATTGATGGGAGCGCGCGTCTTGCTCCATGCCGGCCTCGGCCAGTGTCTTTTCGCCGTTGGCCAACAGCTCCTGATAAATTGCTGCAATCTCGGAGAAGTCGGACTGCAGAAGCGGACGATAATAGGTCCGTACATAATCATGACGGACATCGGCCATAAGCATGCCCAAAGCCGAGAAATGGGCTGGCAGATTCGGAATCACGACCTTCGGGACTTGAAGCTCACGCGCGAGCTGAACGGCATGCACCGGACCTGCGCCGCCGCTCGCGACAAGCGCGAAATCGCGAGGATCGTAACCTCGCTCGACAGAAACACCGCGCACAGCAAGAGACATCTTTGCAGCTGCAATTTCGAGGATTCCAAGCGCGACTGCGGCGGGCTCCATGCCCAGCGGACTGGCCAACCGATCCTCGATCCCGCGCAGCGCCCCGTCTTTGTCTAACGGCATTTCACCGCCAAGGAAACTCTCCGCGCCGATCCGACCCAGCGCGACGTTGGCATCGGTCACTGTCGGCTCGGTGCCGCCACGCCGATAGCACATCGGGCCTGGACTGGAACTCGCGCTTTGAGGACCCAGCTTTAACGCACCCACCTCGTCGATCCACGCGATACTTCCGCCGCCGGCACCGACCTCTACGATGTCAACGACGGGGAACATGACGGGATGTCCGCTCGCATAACTGCCGATATAATAGCCTTGGGCGACAGTGATCTCCCCGTCTTTTATAAGGCTGGCTTTCGCTGTCGTACCGCCCATGTCGAACGAGATGACATCGTTCAGCCCAAGGCGTTTGCCCACCTCAGCTGCCGCAATGACGCCACCAACCGGACCCGACTCCATCATGGCAACCGGCAATTCCTTCGCCGTTTCCGGCGCCATGACACCGCCGTTCGATTGCATGATGAGAAACCGTCCGTCGAAATCGTCTTCCGTAAGACGATCCTGCATGCGCCCGACGTATTCACTCGTCTTGGGCCCGATATAGGCGTTCATAACGGTCGTGGATGTGCGCTCGTATTCCCTGTATTCTCGGACGATCTCGTGGGACAGGGAGACATAGACACCGTTCAATGAGTCCCGAAGACAACGACCCATTTCGATCTCGTGAACGGGGTCGAGGTAAGAATGCAGGAAGCACACGGCCACGGCTTCGGCGCCGCTTTCGTCGATCGCCCGTGCTATCGCCGCGCAGTCATCGGGCTTCAGATCGATCAACCGCTCGCCACTCGCCGAAAGTCGTTCATCGACCTCGAATGTCCGCGATCTTGGAACTAATGGCGCAGGTCGCTTAAAGCTGAAGTTATAGGCCTCCGGGCGGTTCTGACGGCCAATCTTGTAGACGTCCCGAGTCCCCTTGGTAACGACAAGGGCTGTCTCCGCCCCCGTTTCTTCGATCGCGATGTTGATGGCGATCGTCGAGCCATGAATAAGGTTAGCCGCTTGGCTCGGTGCAATGTCAGCCTTGCCAAAACAGTCCCATACGCCTTGCGATAGCTCTTGTGTCGTCGTCAAAGACTTGGCTTGAAGAATCTGGCCCGTCGTTTCGTCGAACGCGACCAAATCAGTAAACGTTCCGCCAATATCGACAGCGACGCTAAGCTTTTGACCCGCAGCTTTAGTCAAAATCTACATCTTCCGAATGCGATAACAATGTAATCATTATTTTCTACATATCCGTACATCGCCAGTATCCTCTCGTCTGACGGCTGGTAGCTGGCGTTTTTCATGTATGGTTCTCCGGGAGAGCTCTTGATTCAGCCGGTGGTGGAGAAGACAGCCTTATTTTTCATATTAAGCTATCGTGAGGTATTGAGCCAATCAAATTCAATCAGGGAATCGAACAGTACCGGCGCAGCACGGATGAACCTTCCAGACAGCCTTTGGATTAATCAGAAGTTCCCCGACAGGACGAAGCATACACCACCAGAGACGATGGTGCATGCTTCTATTCGTTACACTTATTTAGTCGAAGTTGACCCCCACCGTAACGCCCCAGGTGAGCGGCGGTCCAAAGAGCTGTTCGAAGTCCTTGGAAACAGCGGCGGACAAACTGCTGCGCTCGACGGCATACAATTTATCGGTGAGGTTCTTTCCCCAAAACTCCAGTGACCAGCGATCGCCCGGCGAGACATAACGCAGAGAGGCATCCACGATCGTATAACCACTTTGAGATTCTTGATTATTGTTAACTTCGTTGAAAAATATCTTGCTTTTGTAGGAGACAGTGCTGGCCAGGGTCAGCACTCCCGGCAATGGGGCCGGAATGTCGTACTCCCCATGCCAGCTGGCCGACCACTCCGGCGCCCGCCTCGGCCTGTTTCCGGTATAATCTATCAAGGGAGGCGTGATCGACGGATTTGCGAGAAACGCGGGGTTGAGGGTGTCCACGCTAGAAAACTGGCCAATGCGCGCATCCAGCCACGCCACACCGCCGTTCATCCTCAGGCGGTCGGTCACGGCGGCGTTAAAGTCCATCTCGACACCCTTGGCGGTCAGCGAAGTAATGTTGTTAAAGGGGTTATTGATACTTCCGCCCGAGGCGCTGGGGAGATTTAGCTGAAAGACCAGGCCATCCACAGTGTAATGGAAGCCCGCCAGGTTGACTCGCAAGCGGTTATTGAACCACTCACTCTTCATACCGACCTCATGATTGTAGATATACTCCGGGTCGACGAAATTGACGGTGGAAGAGCCGCCGGGCGAAGTGCCGGACTCGTATCCTTCCGAATAGGTATAGTACAGGAGCACGTTCTGAAGAGAACGGGGGCGCCATTCCAATCCGACTTCGCTGGTATAGTCACTGAAGGTTTTGCTCTTGATAAAGGGCGTGGGAGGAAGATCGATCAGAGGTCCGGTGCCCTGGGCGACGATCAGCGTGTTGAGGGCGTTGGCATGCTTATGATCCGAGGTATAGCGTCCCCCCGCCTTCAACGAAATACCGGGGATGGGTAGGTAAGAATCGAGATTGTAATGGAAATGCCAGTATCCGGAGATGGAATTCGTAGTATCTACACTGGAAAATCTCAGGAAGGGAGTCGGCACTCCATTGATGATCCGCACGGTACTGCTCCCGACGAGCCGCACTTTGCCCCGCACGGCATCGTACTGTCCAATATTGAGAGCTGTGCTCGATTTCTCGTGAAAATAGAAAAGACCCGCCACCGCATCCAGGCGGTTGCCCAGAAAGTCCCCGTCGTAGTGGATCTGAAACTCTTCACTGAATTCCTTCGAATACTTGTTAAAGTAATTGTATCCAGGGGCTTTACCGGGGAGAGCGAATGAGGTCTTGAGAGCAGAGAAGTCGAGGTCCTGGAAGAGGAGTACATGCGAATCACGGTAGCCCACAATGTTTTTAATGCTCCAGGAATCGTTAATCTGCCAGTTGAAAGTGCCGCCCACCGAGTAGTCATGCTTATTATTGACGGGATCGATGTTGCCGGCGATATTCCGCGTACGCGTGTTGCCGTTGTCGGCGAAACCGCTGAGATCGGCCGGGGGGATCGCGCCGTTCGGGGGAAGTGCAGCACAGTCATTGGGAATAAGACAGCCGGCGAATTTGCCCCCGCCCAACGAGTCATTCTCTTTGAAGTATGCTGCCGTCAGCAGAAAATTCATGTCATCGGTGAAATTGAACCGAAGCTCGCCGCGCAGGCTCTTGCGATTCGTGCTATCAATACGGTGGCCGGTATACTCGTTCTTGCCGTAGCCATTATTATTCGTCGTCTTCCAGGCGATACGTCCGAGGATCCCCTTGGACGCCGTCAGGGGCCCACTGACCGCTCCCTCCGTATCCACTAAACCGTATTTGCCCCCTGTCACGTGCGCATACGCCTCGAATTTCTCCGTGGGCTTGTTCGTTATCACGTTCACCGCGCCGCCGATGGTATTGCGCCCGAATAAAGTACCCTGCGGCCCGCGCAGCACCTCAATCCGCTTCACGTCGAACAGCGTTATCCCTTGTACAGCGGGATTGTTGATCACCCTGTCATCCACGTAAAAGCCGACCGAAGGGTCCACGTTACCGAACACGGTAACCGACCCGAGGCCGCGCGAACTGATGAAGGTGGTGTTGAATTGATTCCCGATGGTCAAACTGGGAACGATTGCTTGCACCCCTTCCAGATTGATCGAATGTGTAGCCTGTATCTGACTACTGGACAAGGCGGTGACGGCAATACTCACATCCTGCAGTCTTTCCTTGCGCCGGGCGGCTGTCACGACCACCTCTTCCAGCTTTGCCTGGGGCTGTTGCGCGAAAGCGACCTTCGCCGGCATCCATAAGGCAAAAGAAAGCACCGCTGCAAGGAGCAGACTTATTCTTTTAGTATAATGCATGATTCATCCCCCCTATTATTATCGCGGATTTAACTTTGAAGTGCCCGTTTGCGCCGATGTTCCCGGCTGATGATGGACTTATGCACGTTCAGGGTGTCTGCGATATCGGTTTGGTTAAGACCTGCTTTCATCAGAGCGTGAATCTGATAACGTTGGTGCTCGGTGAGCTGCGTGTAGTGTCTCATCAGTGCCTCTCATTCTTGCCGGAACGAAAGGCTGTGCTGCTACTGCAGCTCGCCTCTTATTCCGACACGTAGAGTTGCACTTTTGAGTTGAAGTCACGTGTATTATTATTAGTATGCAGCTTTTATGATTTTGTGAATAAGTCTAACAACAAATCACTTATTGTCAAATTCCTGGCGGGCAGGATAGCTCGTCCCGCGCCTTCCCGCTACCGCTCGGGATCGTGATTCAATTATGCTTTAGGGCCTATCCAAGCATTGCATAAATTAACGACTCACGTGGCGGCCAGCGCCACGCAAACCATGACCAGCAGGATCTGCGCCGCGATATGATTCACGCGGTCGTGGGCGCGCGCGCCGGCGTACCGGGCGACGAACACCGATCCGGCAATGGACAGGCCGAAGCTGACGCCGAGAAACAGGAAGATCAGTGGATGGTGAACAACGCCCCCACGATGGAGCCCTCGGTCATCAGGCGGGTGGAACGCTCCAGCCTTTCACGCATTGATTATTTCCCGGTTCGTGAACGAAAGCCGGCCAGCATACCGCAAATGAC
>Ga0102944_1001257_pt1 | contig 17284 bp, 14 predicted proteins | sample SalPonD_shore_MG_FD_78172 | JGI IMG/M metagenome (GOLD analysis project Ga0102944, IMG submission 78172) | Salt pond soil microbial communities from South San Francisco under conditions of wetland restoration - Salt Pond MetaG... | ecosystem: Environmental > Aquatic > Marine > Intertidal zone >...
ATCTGTCCCCATTTTTCGCACAAAACTGAATCGCAACGCCTACGGGGCAGTCAGGCACCGATAGGTTTTATGGGACGCAGCCGCGTCACGGGCCGCCGGGCCGCAGCCGGTCCGGCCTGCCTTGAACCCGATGGGTGTCTGGAGCGGATCGGGCGATCCGCAGCCGAATGCAGAGAAAACCCGGATGCGAGCCGTATGACCGAGGACAACCAGGGACGACAGGGCAGCACGCTGCCCACGGGAACTTGTTGCCACTTGCACGGGGGCCTTCTAATGGGTGTCCCCTTTTTCGCCTTCCGCCCCCTTTACTCCGAATCCAATGCCTTCTCAAAACTGCACAGAATCCTTGTTGCCGCCTCTACCGCCTCGCGAACCTCTCGGAATGTGATTTCTGCGCCCTTTTTGTGCGCAATATCGTGCCTATTAACGACCGCCGAATTGTATAGCGATACATCTCTATCGTCCAAGGCATTCTGAAATCGTTCCTTTACCTCCTGTCCAAACAATTTCGCGAATCCAGAAAGCTCGTTCGTTTTCACCGAACGCAGCACCCGCTGGGACGATTGCACCGCATAATTCCCAAGCACCGCGTCCGAGGTCATTGCGGCCCGCCGCCTCATCACCTCGTAGATCTCCGATTGAATTTCCGCGCAAAAAACTATCAGAACATACTGAGTTAGGTAGCTTTCAATAGCTGTCGCAAAAGCCCCACTCTCCCGCAGATGCTCTTCGCAGTCCTCTAACGCCGCCGCTGTCCTAAGCATCAGCCTGACGTCCACGCCTTAGCCCACCAAATATTTGAAACTCATCGCAAACCGGCGCGTGAGGGTGCGTTCATCACTTGTATTAATGGTTGCGCTCTCGAGGTACTCTTTATCATCAAGCAAGCCCGAGAACCGTTTCTTAAATTCTTCCTTTTCTTGCTTATCCAAATCCAGCGCGGCACTCAATGTGGAATCCATCACAGCATAGTTGAGCCGCCCCCTTAGGTGAAACGGTTTTGAACCAAGTGCCCCTCGCACAAAATCTACAGTTTCACTGAATCTTGCCTCGGCCGCTTCAATAAACGCCTCGCGTTCTCCTTCTGATAGCTTCCTTTTCTTCGCCATGTAGCTGTTCAAGAAACCCTTCATAGGTTTTTCATATTGCCGCCAATCCTCCCATAGTGCCAAGACTCGCAGAACTAATTCAACGTCTCGTAGACGCTTGTCTTCTTTCGGTTTTCCGAGCAGTTCCCGCCACGGATTGAGCCTATTTAGCCGCTCAAGCAGGTTATAGATATCTCCATAGTAGACACATTTTCTTATTTCCATAGGATTAAGGTTGATACCGCCCGTATTGAGGCGTTCAAAGATGTGATATATGCTAGTGTCATCTTTCGGGTCTAGCTGCTGAACGACGGTGGCCCGCAAGACAGTGTCGTCCAGTTGAAGTTGATCGGCCTCGGCAAGCTCGCCGTACGTCTTCCCTTCCCAGCGTGGCTCAACCTTTTTAAGGCGAAATATTCTTTCGCCAAATTCGTTCTTGAAGTACCGTATAGCCGAAAGAATTCTTTGTTGGCCATCAATGACGGCCATCTTGTTACTTGTTCTGTCTTTATATAGAAAAACCCCGGGCACCGGAAGACCGAGTAAAAACGACTCAATCAACTTGCTGGCCTTGACTTGGTCCCAAACGTAGGCTCTTTGGAAATCTGGGATCGTGAGCTGACCTGCATCCCACTTGTCTAGATATCCCTTGAGAGTCAGGTCCGCTGGATAGGAGGATATGTGGTACGAAACCGTCTCTTGTTCCTCCTCTTCGGGTTCTTCGGTGGCTTCAATTTCCCAATCGTCAGCTGTGGTCGTGGAATCGTTACTCACTAGGAGCCCTCTTCGGCTTATGTTGCGCGATCCTTATAGCGGTCTATCGAATGCCAACCTATCGAGGTTTCTGTTGAGGGCACTCGGAAGCACACCGCAAGTCAAGGCGCGAAGCGCGAAATCTGGTTGAGTCTGGCGCCAACTAGTGGCCCATAATTGACCGTGAAAGAGCATCATCGATCCCAGTAGTGCCGCGTCTCACAACAACACCTTCCCAACCCCCCCATCCCGCGCCTTCTCAATAAACGCCTGCTGCCACCCGTCCCCGAGCAAATGGTTGGCCATCTCTATCACAATGTAGTCGGCCTCGACGCCGGTGTCTTCCCGGTATCGTGACAGGCCCTGCAGGCAGGCCGGGCAGGAGGTGAGCATCTTGACCTTGCCCTTCTCCGCCACGGGCTTGCCCGTGAGGCTCTCCACGCCCTTGTTGATCTCCTCCTCCTTGCGGAAGCGGACCTGGGTGGCGATGTCGGGGCGGTCGATGGCGAAGGTGCCGGCCTCGCCGCAGCAGCGGTCGTTGAGCTCGACGGTCTTGCCCATCAGCTCGCTGGCCACCTTGGTGCCGTTGTAGGTCTTCATCGGCGTGTGGCAGGGCTCGTGGTACATGTACTGGACGCCGTCCACGCCCTCGAGCTTGTAGCCCTTCTCCAGCAGGTACTCGTGGATGTCGAGCAACCGGCAGCCGGGGAAGATCCGCTCGAATTCGTACTTGAGCAGCTGGTCCATGCAGGTGCCGCAGGAGACGATCACCGTCCTGATGTCCATGTAGTTGAGCGTGTTCGCCACGCGGTGGAACAGGACGCGGTTCTCGGTGGTGATCTGCTGGCCCTTGTCGATGTCGCCGGCGGAGGTCTGCGGGTAGCCGCAGCAGATGTAGCCCGGCGGCAGCACCGTCTGGGCGCCGGCGTGGTAGAGCATGGCCATGGTGGCCAGGCCGATCTGGCTGAACAGGCGCTCGGAGCCGCAGCCGGGGAAGTAGAACACCGCGTCCGAGCTCTCGTCGGTGTTGGCCGGGTCGCCGATGATGGGCACGACCTTGTCGTCCTCCAGCCCCAGCATGGCCCGCGCGGTCTTGCTCGGCAGGCCGGCGGGCATGGGCTTCTTGACGAAGTGCACCACCTGGGCCGGGACGTGCGAGAGGTCGCGGGTGTGCTTGGGGCGGTCCTTGGGTCTGGCGTCGGGCACCTTGTGCCTGGTGCCCGCCAGGCCGGCCCGGCGGAACAGGTCGTGGCCCAGGCGCTGGGCGCCGTAGCCCCACTCGATCATGCCCTTGCGCATCAGCTTGATGGTGGCCGGGTCCTTGGCATTCAGGAACGCCATCGAGGCCATGCTGGCCGGGCGGCTCTTGCGCCGGCCGTGGTCCTTGAGGATGCCGCGCATGCGCACGGTGACGTCGCCGAAGTCGATGTTCACCGGGCAGGGCGTGACGCAGCGGTGGCAGATGGTGCAGTGGTCGGCGACGTCGTTCATCTCCTCCCAGTGGTGCAGGGAGATGCCGCGCCGGGTCTGCTCCTCGTACAGGAACGCCTCGATCATCAGGCCCGTGGCCAGGATCTTGTTGCGCGGCGAGTACAGCAGGTTGGCGCGTGGCACGTGGGTGGTGCACACCGGCTTGCACTTGCCGCAGCGCAGGCAGTCCTTGATGTCGTCGTTGAGCGCGCCGAGCTCGCTCTGCTCCAGGATCAGCGCCTCCTGCTGCACCAGGCGCAGCGAGGGGGTGTAGGCGTTGGACAGCCCCGAGCCGGCCAGCAGCTTGCCGCGGTTGAAGCGGCCCTCCGGGTCGACCTGTTTCTTGTACGCGCCGAAGCGCTCGACCACGGCGCGGTCGAGGTACCGCATCTTGGTGATGCCGATGCCGTGCTCGCCGGAGATGACACCGTTCAGACGCCCGGCCAGTGCCATCACCTGGTTCACGATGCGCTCGGCCTCGTGCATCATCGCGTAGTCGTTGGAGTTGACCGGGATGTTGGTGTGCACGTTGCCGTCGCCGGCGTGCATGTGCAGCGCCACGAACAGCCGGCTGGAGAGCACCTGCTCGTGGATGGCCTCGATGCGCCGGCACACCGGCTCCAGGTCCCGGCCATCGAAGATCTCCTTGAGCGGGCGCTCCAGCTCGGTCTTCCACGAGATGCGCAGGCTGCGCCGCAGCAGCAGCTGGACCAGGGTGTCGCCCGCGCGGCGGTCGGCGCGCGCCGCCTCGTCCAGCAGCGCCTGGTGCTCGCCGGCATCGCCGTCGAGGTGGTCCAGGATCGCCTGCCAGCGGGCCTGGACCTGTTCCACGTGTTCCAGCGCAGCGCCCTGCTTGCGCTGCAGGATGCTGCCGCCCTCCTCCGAGGCCTCGTAGTCCTCGCGGGCGCGGTAGTCCGGGCGCGCCGCGCGCAGCTCGGGCAGCTCGCCGGCGGCGAAGTACTCGCGCAGCGCGGCCGTGAGCGCCAGCTTGTTCTTCAGCGACTGGACGATGTTGATGCGCTCGATGTCCTCGCTGTACTCGGCAAGCTTGTCCAGCGGGATCACCACGTCCTCGTTGATCTTGAAGGCGTTGGTGTGGCGGGCGATGGCGGCGGTGCGGGCGCGGTCGGCCCAGAAGGTCTTGCGCGCCTCGGCGCTGACCGCGATGAAGCCGTCGGCGTCGCGCCTGCCCGCCAGGCGCACCATGCGCTCGGCGGCCTCGGCGCAGGCGTCTTCGTCGTCCGCGGCGAGGTCGCCGACCAGCACCATCTTGGGCCGCTCGCCGCGGGCGCCCTTGGGGCTGTAGCCGACCGCGCGCACGTAGCGCTCGTCCAGGTGCTCCAGGCCCGAGAGCTTGACCTTCGGATCGGCGTGCAGGTCGTCGACGATCTCGACGATCGCCGGCACGGCCTCGCGCAGGTCCGGGCCGTAGAACTCCAGGCACACGGTGCGCATGTGCTTGGGCATGGTGTGCAGGATGAAGGTGGCCGAGGTGATCAGGCCGTCGCAGCCCTCCTTCTGCACGCCGGGCACGCCGCCCAGGAACTTGTCGGTGACGTCCTTGCCCAGGCCCGTCTTGCGGAAGCTCGCGCCGGGGAACTCCAGCACTTCCGGCTCGCCCTTGCGGGTCCTGCCGTCGCGCCCGAAGCGCGTGACCCGGAAGCGCACCGTCTCCTGCTCGTGGATCTTGCCCAGGTTGTGGTCCAGGCGCTCGACCTCCAGCCACTTGGCGTCGGGCGTGACCATCCGCCAGGAAGCCAGGTTGTCGACCGTGGTGCCCCACAGCACCGCCTTCTTGCCGCCGGCGTTCATGGCGATGTTGCCGCCGATGGTGGAGGCGTCCTGGGAAGTCGGGTCCACCGCGAACACGTGGCCCGAGATTTCGGCGGCCTCGGCCACCCGTCGGGTCACCACTCCGGCGCCGCAGCGCACCGTCGGCACGGGGTGATCGACGCCCGGCAGCTCGCGCATTTCCACCGGGTCGAGGAACTCCAGCTTCTCGGTGTTGATCACCGCGCAGTCCCCGGTCAGCGGCACCGCGCCGCCGGTGTAGCCGGTGCCGCCGCCGCGCGGGATCACCGTGAGGCCGAGGTCCACGGCGGTCTTGACCAGCGCCGCCATCTCCTCCTCGGTATCCGGGGTGAGCACCACGAAGGGCACCTCGACGCGCCAGTCGGTGGCGTCGGTCTGGTGCGAGACGCGCGAGAGGCCGTCGAAGCAGATGTTGTCGCGTCGGGTATGGCGCGCGAAAGCCCGCAGCGCCTTCTCGCGCTTCGCGCGCGTGGCCGGAAACCAGGCCTCGAATCCGGCCACCGCCTTGCGGCCCAGTGCCGCCAGCCGCAGCGCCTTCTGGTTGCCCTCGGCGCGCTCGTCGATCTGGCGCAGGCGGTGGTGCATGGCCTCCACCAGCGCCTGCAGGCGCTTGCTGTTGCCCAGCAGGTCGTCCTGGATGTAGGGGTTGCGGCCCACCACCCAGAGGTCGCCCAGCACCTCGAACAGCATGCGCGCGGAGATCCCGGTACGGCGTTTCGCGCGCAGCTCGTTGAGGATGTCCCAGGCTTCCTGCCCGAGGTAGCGAAGGACGATTTCGCGGTCGGAGAAGGAAGTATAATTGTAGGGGATCTCGCGGATGCGGGTGGTGTCGCTCATGCCTGCTGGTCGGTCCTGGCGGGAAGCGGTCGGTGAGAGCGGACGCTCCGGCTGTCGCCGGGGCGCGAGATGCAGAGTTTACCAGTCTTCCCGAAGGCATTGTCAGGTCTCAGAGCCGTCGTGCGCTGCGACGGTCAGGCCCGGGAGCAGGGCCTGGCGCGAGTCCGCGGTTACAGCGCCGGCACGTTCCGGTATCCTCGGGGCCGGGAGCGGCAAGCGCACACGGCTTTTACTAACATTGCCCGAGCGCCGTCGGACCGTGACCCCGCTCCGACGCGCCACCCGATACGCCCGACGAGAACGGAGCCGCCTTCCCGGCATGACCGAGACAGCCCAGTCAGTCCTCGAGCGCGTCTTCGGCTACGAGCGCTTCCGCGGCCCTCAGAAGGAGATCATCGACACGCTCGTCGCCGGCGGTGACGCCCTGGTGCTGATGCCCACCGGCGGCGGCAAGTCGCTGTGCTACCAGGTCCCGGCACTGCTGCGCCCGGGTTGCGCGGTGGTGATCTCGCCGCTGATCGCCCTGATGCAGGACCAGGTCATCGCCCTGCGCGAGCTGGGCGTGCGCGCCGGTTTCCTGAATTCCACCCTGACCCCGGCGGAGGCCGCGGCCACCGAACGCGCCCTGCGCCAGGGCGGGCTGGATCTGGTCTACGTCGCTCCCGAGCGCCTGGTGCAGCCGCGCACGCTGGCGCTGCTGCACGAGAGCCCGCTGGCCCTGTTCGCAATCGACGAGGCCCACTGCGTGTCGCAGTGGGGCCACGACTTCCGCGCCGACTACCTGGAGCTGGCGATGCTGCAGCGGGAGTTCCCGCAGGTGCCGCGCATCGCGCTGACCGCCACCGCCGACCTGCGCACCCGCGCCGAGATCGCCCGGCGCCTGGACCTCGCCGACGCGCGCCACTTCATCAGCGGCTTCGACCGGCCCAACATCCAGTACCGCATCGCCCAGAAGGGCAACGCCAGGCGCCAGCTGTTGCGCTTCCTGCGCGAGGAACATCCGCAGGACGCCGGCATCGTCTACTGCCTCTCGCGAAAGAAAGTCGAGGACGTCGCCGCCTGGCTCGCCGGGCAGGGTTTCACGGCCCTGCCCTACCACGCGGGCCTGCCGGCCGGGGAGCGCCACGAGAACCAGCGCCGCTTCCTGCGCGAGGAAGGCGTGGTGATGGTCGCCACGATCGCCTTCGGCATGGGCATCGACAAGCCCGACGTGCGCTTCGTCGCGCACCTGGACCTGCCCAAGAGCATCGAGTCCTACTACCAGGAGACCGGCCGCGCCGGGCGCGACGGCGAGCCGGCCACCGCCTGGCTGGTCTACGGCCTGCAGGACGTGATCAAGCTGCGCCAGATGCTGGAGGCCTCCGAGGGCAGCGAGCAGCACAAGCGCGCCGAGCGCCACCGCCTGGACGCCATGCTGGGCCTGTGCGAGAGCACCACCTGCCGGCGCCGGACCCTGCTGCGCTACTTCGGCGAGGAGCACCCCGGCGACTGCGGCAACTGCGACACCTGCCTGGCGCCGCCGGCCACCTGGGACGCCACCGAGCCGGTGCGCATGGCGCTCTCCTGCGTCTACCGCACCGGCCAGCGCTTCGGCGTGAACCACGTGATCGACGTGCTGCGCGGCGCCGACAACGCCAAGGTGCGCCAGTTCCGCCACGAGCGGCTCTCCACCTGGGGCATCGGCGCGGATCTCGGCGCACCGCGCTGGCGCTCGGTGTTCCGCCAGCTGGTCACGCGCGGCTACCTCGCCGTGGACCTCGACGGCTACGGCGGGCTGCGCCTGACCGACGCCTGCCGGCCGGTGCTGCGGGGCGAGGAGACCGTCCTGCTGCGCGAGGACCCGAAGGAGGTTCGGGAAAGGCCCGCCCGGCGCGGCCCGGAGGCGGAGATCGCCGAGCGCGACCGGCCGCTGTGGGAGGCCCTGCGCGCCTGCCGCAAGCGCCTGGCCGATGCCCACGGGGTGCCGCCGTTCGTGATCTTCCACGACCGCACGCTGCGGGACATGCTGGCCCGGCGGCCGCGACACGAGGACGAGCTGCTGCAGGTGAGCGGCGTGGGCGAGAGCAAGCGGGACCGCTACGGCGCGGAGTTCCTGCGGGTGATCCGCGAGCACCACGACGTTGCCTGACGGGGACCGGCATGGACGCAGGACCACGCGCCTGCCGCGCCGGGCGTGGGCTATACTTCGCAGCTTGCGAACGACTGGCAACGACCCGATGAGCGAAGCCTCCACCAGCGATCACGACCCGGCCCGGGCGGCGCCGAACGGCCAGCCGCGCTGGTGGGGCGACTACCGCCTGGACGCCGGCGACTGCCGCGCCTGGCGCATCGGCCCCTTGCAGCTGTTGCTCCAGCGCGACGAGGCCGACTGGCGGGTCGCGTACGCCAGCAGCGCCGAGGCGACCGACGAGATCCGGATCGCCGAGCCGGGTGACCCCGCACTGCTCCCGGGCATGTCGCCGGAGCGCTTCAGCTTCCGCCGCGCGGACGGCCGGCTGACCCTGCAGGCCCGGCTGGCGGATCGCCCGGTCGTGGTGCGCCCGGCGGACCCGCTGGCGATCCCGCCCGGCGAGGAGGTCACCCTGTACGTGTCGAGCCCGGTCTGGGTCGAGGTGCTGGTGGGACGCCCGCTGGTCTCCCTGGCGGAGATCGCCACCCACGCGCCCTCCGACACCTGGTTCGGCCCGTCGACCTACGGCGGCGAGCTGTGCTACGCCGGCCGCACGCTGGCCCGGCGGCACTACGAGGACGTGCAGGTGCTCGCCCACCGCGCGGTGACGCCGGTGGAGATCCAGAACCGGGCCGAGGACCTGTTCCGGCTGGAGCGGCTGAAGCTGCCGATGCCCAACCTGGCCCTGTTCGTGGCGCCGGACGGACGGCTGTTCAGCGACGCGGTGCAGCTCACCCGGCTGAGCCCGCACGAGGTCCAGGTCACCAGGAAGCGCTCCCCCGAGCGGGGCGCGCAGGCGGTCAAGGGCCTGGACAGGCTGGCCTCGCCGCGCCTGGCCGAGGAGCCCGCCGGTGCCCTCACCCGCCTCACGCGCTGGTTCGAGTGATGGACCTCCTGCCCCGGATCAGCGCCTTCGTGAACCACCCCATGTTCTGGGACGTGGTGCGCGCCGTGATCATTCTCATCGTCGGCGGCGCCGTCGCCAAGGCGGCCGGCAGCGCCATCCGCCGGTTCTCCCTGCGACGGCAGATCGAGGCCCAGCGCGAGGCGCTCGCCCGCCGGGCGGTGTTCTACACCATCCTGGTGCTGGCGTTCCTGGCCGCCCTGCACCAGCTCGGCGTGAACCTCAGCGTGCTGCTGGGCACCGCCGGCATCCTGTCGGTGGCGATCGGCTTTGCCTCGCAGACCTCGGCCTCGAACATCATCAGCGGGCTGTTCCTGATCGGGGAGAAGGCCTTTGTCATCGGCGACGTGATCCAGGTCGGCACCGAGACCGGCGAGGTGATCTCCATCGACCTGCTGTCGGTCAAGCTGCGCACCTACGACAACCTCTACGTCCGGGTACCCAACGAGACCCTGATCAAGTCCAACGTGATCAACCTCACGCGCTTCCCGATCCGCCGCTACGACATGCAGGTGGGGGTCGCCTACAAGGAGGACCTCGCCCGGGTGCATGCGGTGCTCGAGGAACTCGCCGACCGCAACCCGCTGTGCCTGACCGAACCGAAACCGCTGTTCATCTTCCTGGGCTTCGGCGACTCCTCGGTCAACCTCCAGTTCTCGGTCTGGGCCCGGCGGGAAAAGTACCTGGACCTGCGCAACACCCTGAGCCTGGAGGTCAAGAACGCCTTCGACGAGGCGGGCATCGAGATCCCCTTCCCGCACCGCTCGCTCTATACCGGCTCGGCCACCGAGCCATTCCCCGTGCGGGTGGTGTCGCAGCCGGGCGCGGATACGCCGGCAAACTAGCCCGCAGGCGCCTCGGGCAGCGCCTCCAGCACCGCCCGGACACTTCGCCGCATGCGGCGTGAGAACCAGACGTTCCACGCACACCAGCGCGGTGAAGCTGGACGCGTAGCGATGCACCAGCGCGTAGACCAGGAACGGCGCCAGCCCGTTGACCAGCAGCGTGCGGACGATGGGTCGCGTCACGCGGGCCCGCGTCGGACCCTGAACGATCTCGGTGTCCGTTCGCCCTCCGCCGAGGCGAGCCCCGAACTGACGCCGATACTAGCCGCTCGACGGCGTTGACAGCCACCGCCGCCGCTGCTCTACTCGCCGCCATGCGACTCGCCAAACCCGCTTTCGACGTCGGCCTGTTCAGCAATCGCCTCGAGCCCATGCTGGCATTCTGGCAGCAGGAGGTCGGCCTGGAGCTCGACCACATGCAGCCGCTGGGCGGAGGCGTCCGGCAGCACCGCCACCGCCTGCCCGGCGAGGGGGTGCTCAAGCTCAACCACGCCCGTGATCCCCTGCCCGACGCGCCGCCCTCCGGCTACTCGGAATTGCTGATCGCGCGCGACGGCCTCAGCGAACCGCTGCCCCTGCGCGATCCCGACGGCAACCGGGTGACGCTGCTGCCGCGCGGCACCCTGGGCGTGACCGGCTTCGGCATGCGGCTGCTCACGCCCGACGTCGCGGCACATCGGGCCTTCTTCGCCGAGGCGCTGGGGTTGGCCGCGGTGCCCGGCAATGCCGACGCCTGGCGCTGCGGCGACGCTTTGCTGCTGCTCGAGCCGTCGGAACGCGCGGCGGAGGATACCCCGCTGCAGGCGCCCGGCTACCGCTACGTGACCCTGCAGGTCCACGCCTGCGACGCCGCACACGCCGCCGCGCTGGAGCACGGCGGCCGCGAGGGACGGCCGCCCCGTACGCTCGGCGAGGTGGCCCGGATCTCGTTCGTGCGCGATCCGGACGGCAACTGGATCGAAATCTCGCAGCGGGCTTCCCTGACCGGCCCCCTGCCCGCCTGAGCTCCGCCGCTCACCCGGCCTGGAGCAGGGGCTCACGACTGGCCACGCGCTCGCTACGCCGGGAGATGAAGCCGAGCACGCGCATCTGCTGCAGCACGTAGTCGCGCCTGGCGCGTGCCCGCTGCGGGTGGCTGCGCGGATCGAACAGCGACGGGTTGGCCGGCAGCCCGGCCAGCATCGCGGCCTGGGCCAGGTCGAGCTGCGCCGGGTCGCGGTGGAAGTAGTAGCGGGACGCGGCCGTCACGCCGCGGATGTGCGGTCCCAGGTAGACCCGGTTCAGGTACGCGTCCAGGATCCGCCGCTTGCCCCACGCGCGCTGGAGACGATAGGCCAGCACCGCGCCGCGCAGCTTGCGCCGAAGGGTCTTGTGCCGATGCAGGAACAGCATCCGCGCGACCTGCTGGGTGATGGTGCTGCCGCCCTGCGCCGGCCGCCCGCGCACAGCATCGACCAGCGCCGCACGCACGATCGCGTCGTAGTCCAGCGGCCCCTCGCTCCAGAACTCGCCGTCCTCGGCCGCGAGAAACGCTTGGCGCAGCTCCGGCGGGAAGCGCGACAGCGGCACCAGCCGATGCGGGAAATCATAGTGTCGCAGCGCATCCACGGACGGCAGGCCAGCGGTGAAGGGTCGCACCGCCCGCGCCGTGCCAATCCCCAGCATCAGGAGCACCGACGCGGACAGCAGGCAGCGCCACGCCAGCCGGATCCCCGCCGGCCGCGCACCCTCTTGTGCAAACCTTGCTATGGCCATGCCGGTACGATCTGCGCGCCGCTGACCTCAGCCCCCGGCCGAGCCAAGCGCGATCTGGAAGTGATAGCTGGACAGCGTCAGGCCCTCGCGCTGGTAGAATCGGTGGGCGTCCGGGCGCTGTACGCCGGAGTCCAGGTGCAGCTGGGTGCAGCCCAGCGCCCTGGCCTCCTGTTTCAGCCACTCCAGCATACGCCGTCCGTGGCCGGCGGAGCGCCAGGCCTCGTGCACCACCAGGTCGTCGACATACAGAAAACGGCCCCACGCGAGGTTCTCCGTTCTGCGGAATCCCGCCACCGCGACTACGGTGCCGTCGGGCGCTTCCATGCAGGCCAGCCGATAGCCTGCTCCCATCTGTTCACGCACGCGGTCCAGAAACCGGTCCGGCTCGCGCAGATGCGGCCGCAGCTGCCGTATCACCGCGTGGCACCGGAGGATGTCCACCTGCCGCTCGACCCGCCGCGGTTGCCACCGCTCGCTCATGTCCCGTCTCCGTCCCGATGCTGGTCTGATCAAGGCTAACCCGCGCGCGCGATCGAGAGAAATAGAAATCATCTTCGCATTGGAAACGTGATTCCGTTTCCTCCCGGTCAGCTCTCGGAGTGCCGCCATGTGGATGATTCAGGCGCACGGCACCGGATCGCTCGCTTTGCCGGCGCTGGCCGAGCACCGGTAGCTCGCGCCGGCACCACCTCAGCGGCTCGCGGCGCCGGCCGCGGACGTGGAAGCACGGACCGGCCGTGGCTCGACACGGTAAGATGATGCGCGCATCATTCCGTCACGACGAAATGACCCGCGGGTGTCTCTGAGCGGTGGCTTGCGCCGCCGTGCCGGTCGCAAGAGCCGGAGATGCCCGCGCGCGGCTTAGCATCAGGGATGAGCATTACCCCCAGCGCAACCTCCGTCCTGATTACGGGTGCCCGCGGCTACATCGGTCGCCAGCTCGTCGCGCGGCTCGCGGGCGCTCCCGGCACCCTTGGCGCCATCGTGTCGACCGACATACTCGAGACGCCCGACCGCGACCGCGTCCCCGGGGTGATCTACCGCCTGGCGGACGTGCGGGACCCGGCGCTCGCGGATCTGATGGAGCAGTACCGCACCGACTGCGTGGTGCACCTGGCTGCCGTGGTCACGCCGGGCCGCGACACCGACACCGAGCTGGAATACGCCATCGACGTCGATGGCAGCGCCAACGTCCTGCGCTGCTGCCTCAAACGCAACGTACCCCAGCTCATCGTGATCAGCAGCGGCGCCGCCTACGGCTACCACCCCGACAATCCCCCCTGGCTCGACGAGGACGCCCCCCTGCGGGGTAACGACAGCTTCCCCTATGCGCGGCACAAACGCCTGATCGAGGAGCTGCTCGCCCGGGCCCGGCGCGAGGATCCCTACCTGCGTCAGCTGATCTTCCGGCCTGGCACGATCCTCGGCGAACGCGTAGCCAACCGGCTCACCGCGCTGTTCGACCGGCGCTGGGTCCTGGGCTTACGCGGCTGCGACAGCCCCTTCGTGTTCATCTGGGACCAGGACGTGGTCAACTGCCTGGAGCTGGGCATCCGCGAGCAGCGCAGCGGCATCTACAACCTGGCCGGCGACGGGGCGCTAACCCTGCGCGAGATCGCGGGGCGCACCGGCAAGCCGTACCTCGCCCTGCCCCGGCGCCCGGTGCAGGGCGCGATTGCCCTGCTCCACGTGGCCGGACTGACCGGCTACCGACCCGGGCAGATCGATTTTCTGCGCTACCGGCCGGTACTTTCCAACGCCCGGCTGAAGTCGGAGTTCGGCTACACGCCGCGAAAGACCACCGCCGAGGCCTTCGACTGCTACTGGCGACTAGCCGGAGGCTCGCGCTGAGCCGCGCTCGAACCGCCTGGAGGCCAAATCAGCCGTAGAGGTCGGTGGGCCGGCGGAAGTGGCTACCCTCGTAGGCCTCGACCATGCGGTCGATCAGCTTGTCGGCGTCGTCGTCGAACAGCACGTGGGCCCCGGTCGGCTTGGTCATGTGCCGGACCAGCTCCGGGATCAGCCCGGTGATGCCGCCGGTGCTGCTGAGCACGCCGATGAGCTTGCCCTCGTCGAAAGCGATCGCGAACTCCCCCAGCGTGCCGGACTGGCCGCCCACGATCACCACCATGTCAGAGGAGTGGATGTTGGTCACTTCGCGTCCCATCAGGCCACTGCCCGTGTACACCAGCATGTCGAACACGTCGATCGGCGAGGCGTACTTCTGCAAATGCTCGCGCAGGCTCAGCGCGGGCGAGATGCCGATTGACAGACCATTGCTGTCCCAGTGCCCGCGCGCGCTCTCGTACGGCAGCCCGGGGCACGCGCCAGTCACCAGGGTGAAGCCCCGTCGGGCCGTCTCGTGGCCCAGGGCGTAGGCGCTGTCCTTCTGCGCCTGCGTCAGCTCGCCGCTGGCCGAGCCCATCACGCCGACGCTGATGCGGATCCCGAGCTCGGGCGCGGCGTAGCGGCCGGGATTCTTGTCGAACCTGGCGCGGCAATCGGGGGAACAGAAGTAGAATGCCCGGCCGCCCTGGATGGCGACGGCGTGGGCGTCCTGGGGATCGAGATCCTTTTGGCAGACGGGATCCTTGAGCATGTGAAGACCTGTCTTGGCAGAAAAGCGGCGTGACCGAATGGCGCCCCTACGCCCGGGCGCGCGAGGGGCCCAAGGGTCCGATGCCGGCAATGGCGTGTAGGCGGTCGACGTCGAGAAGCCGCACGTTCTTGCGCCGTACCCGCAGCAGCTTGTCGCTCTGGAAGCGCGAAAACAGGCGACTCACCGTCTCCACCGCGAGCCCCAGGTAGTTGCCGATATCGTCGCGCGACATGCTGAGGTTGAACTCGGTCGCGGAGTAGCCGCGCGAATGGAAACGCGACGAGATGCTGAGCAGCAGGGCCGCCAGACGCTGCTCGGCCGTCTTCTGGCCCACCAGCAGCAGCATCTGCTCATCCGCGACCAGCTCGCGGCTCATCAGGCGCAGGAGCTGGCGACGCAGACCGGGGATGCGGCCCGCCAGCTCGTCGAGCCGGTCGAAAGGAATGGCGCACACCGTGGTCGTCTCAAGGGTCGTCGCGGTGCACCCGTGGACGTCCGCGCTCAAGGCGTCCAACCCCACCAGCTCCCCCGGAAAGTGAAAGCCGGTAATCTGCTCGTTGCCGTCGCGGGAAAGGGCGTGCGTCTTGACCGACCCGGAGCGCACCGCGTAGAGCGCGCCGAGCTTCTCCCCCTGGTGGAACAGCGCGTGGCCCGCGGCTACCGGCTTGCGGCGGGAGACGATCTGCTCGAGCTGGTCGAGGTCGTTCTCGGCCACGCCGTAGGGCAGGCAGAGCTGGCGCAGGCTGCAGCCGCTGCAGGCCTGCCGGATCTGGTTGAGGCTGGGAACGTCGCTCACGAGATGGTCTTCTCCGGGCTGCGGAGCCCATTATAACGAGGTCTTGCCGGGCGGACAGCCGCGCGTTCCCGGCCGTCGCACGCGTCGGCTTACAGGTACGGCATGAGCAGCCGCGCCAGCCCGTCGCGCAGCTTGCGCACGATGTTGCGCCGATCCAGGTCTTGCATGGTGATTTCGCGCGCCTCCCGGCGCCGCCGCTGCACGAAGCTCTCCAGCGTGTAGACCAGATCGGAGCCGTAGCACTCGCAGTTGAACTCGAAGTTCAAACGCAGGCTCCGCGGATCCCAGTTCATCGAGCCGATGAAGGTCCACACGTCGTCGACCAGCATCAGCTTGCTGTGATCGAACGGCCGTGGCGTCAACCACACCCGGCAGCCCAGCTCCATTACCTGCCACAGGTGGGCCGTCATCGCCCACTGCACGTAGGGCAGGTTGTTATGCGCCGGCAGCACGATGTCCACCGCCACGCCCCGCAGCACGGCAAGGTTGAGCGCACTCACCAGGGTCGTGTCCGGCAGGAAGTACGGGGTCACGATGCGAATGGAGCGATGCGCCGCGTGGATCGCCGCGTGCAGGGTCCAGTGCAGCCGCCCCAGTGATTCGTCCGGCCCGCCGGGGACGCCACGCGCCATGACGTTGCCCCGCGCCTCGAGCACCGGAAAGAAGGCCGGACCCTCCAGGTACTCGTCGGTACAGAACGTCCAGTCCTCCACGAATACGTCCTGGAGCTGGCGCACGACCGGCCCCTCGATGCGGAAATGCAGGTCCCGCGTCGCACGGCGGCGGCCGCTTTCCGCCAGATGGTGCACCCGCAGGTTCATGCCGCCGGTGAAGCCGATGCGGCCGTCCACCACGAGCAGCTTGCGATGGTTGCGCAGGTTCAGACCGAGCACCTGCCGCGGCAGCAGCCCCGGGTAGAAGCGTGATACCGGCACCCCCATGCGCCGCAGGGCGCTCACCGCCGACGGCCAGCTGTAACGCTCACCCGCGTTGTCGATCAGGACCCGCACCTCGACCCCGCGTCGAACCGCCCCGCGCAGTGCCTGCATGAACTGCCGGCCGACCACATCGTTGCCGAAGATATAGGTGGACAGCGTCACGCTGTGCCGCGCTCGCTCGATCGCCCGCAGCATCTCGGGAAAGGCCTGCTCGCCGTTGGCCAGCGGCAGGATTTCGTTGCCGCCCACCAGCGGATGATCGCTGACCCGGTCGACGGCCTCGGCGAGCTCGCCGAAATGTTCGCGCCCGGGCCCGAGCGTCTCCTGCAGCGCGCGCTCCGAGACCGGAAGGACCGGCTCCTGGTAGGCCACCGCGGGGCGGCCGAGCCGGCTGGCGCGGCGATGGATACGGTTGACGCCCAGCAGCAGGTAGAGGATTGCGCCGAAGAACGGCACCAGCCATAGCAGCGCCACCCAGGACACGGCAGCCCGGGGGTCCCTCTTGGTCAGGATGGCATGCGCGGAGGCGACCGCCGACAGCAGGGTCACCAGCACGAACACGGCGCTGTTCCAGATCAGGTCCATACAGTCTTGTTGTTCTGGGTCAACGCAGCACCGCGCTGCGCATCTACCCTTGTGACAAGGTCTGGCATCCCCGTTTTTGGGGCATGCGCCCGTTTCCCCCGCGCGGGATATCCGGTCAAAGAGGCCAAGCCAGTATGGATGAATCGAAGGAAATCGTCTGCCCGCATTGCGATGCGGTCAACCGGGTGCCCCCGAGCCGGCTGCAGGCCGGTCCTCGCTGCGGCCGCTGTCACCAGGCGCTGTTCACGGGGACACCGGCAAACCTGACGGCCGCCAACTTCCGGCGCCACGTCGAGCGCAACCAGATCCCGGTACTGGTGGACTTCTGGGCTCCGTGGTGCGGCCCGTGCCGGATGATGGCGCCCGCTTTCGCGGCGACCGCGGCTGAGCTGGAGCCGGAGATGCGGCTGGCCCGACTGAATACGGACGAGGCCCAGGACGTCGCCGCCACATTCGGGATCCGCGGCATCCCGACCCTGATCCTGTTCCGCCGCGGCGGGGAGATCGATCGGGTCAGCGGGGCGCTGTCACAGAGCCAGTTGCGCCAGTGGCTGGCGCAGCACCAGGCGGCCTGAGCAAACGGGCATCACGGCCACGGCACACCGCCGTACCGCACCCCTCAAGCCCGCTCAGAAGAACGCCTGGATGCCGGTCTGGGCGCGACCCAGGATCAGGGCGTGGATATCGTGCGTGCCCTCGTAAGTGTTCACCGCCTCCAGGTTCAGCACGTGC
>Ga0102944_1001258_pt1 | contig 17280 bp, 21 predicted proteins | sample SalPonD_shore_MG_FD_78172 | JGI IMG/M metagenome (GOLD analysis project Ga0102944, IMG submission 78172) | Salt pond soil microbial communities from South San Francisco under conditions of wetland restoration - Salt Pond MetaG... | ecosystem: Environmental > Aquatic > Marine > Intertidal zone >...
AGCTCTATTCGATGCCATCCACGGTCTATTCCACAATGACGATGACCCCGTCGGCGTGTTAGTCAAGGTGGGCACGTGCACAGACTCGACTGGCGTCGGGCATGAGTGGACGATTTCGTACTTGGGAGAAACCAATGGTTGTGCTGATCTATACCTCAACGAATGAATGAGTGGGGACCGGACCGTGACTACTCGAAATCGAATCCGGGACCGGCGTAGGGGACTGTCGAGCGTCGTCCTGCACTCCGCGACGGTCCGAAGGGTGACCGTCCTGGTGTCCGCACTACTTCTCGGCATAGTACCTCCTGTGCGTGGCCAGGACGTCACCCCTGGAGGTTTTCGTGGCGGGATTTCGGCGGGAAACGCGTTCTTCCTCAGTGATGTCGACCTCAACCTCGACCAGATCGCGCCCAGCCTGCAGGGATATCGGGAACACTCAGGGTTCGACGGCTCCCCCACCGTAGGGCTCGATATCGGTTACGGGCTGGGGTCGAGGTTGGAGCTTCATGCCTTCGGTCGGCTGGTGCCCACGACATTTCGGATTCAGGTCGACAACCTGTCCGTAAATCTCGATGAGACTCTTTACTGGCTGGGAGCCGAAGGACTCTTGTTCCTCGGTCCGCCGGGAGGAGCGGATCCCTTCATTGTCGCCGGCGGCGGCATCTCGGCCGAAGATCGCCTGAGCGGCGGCGACAACTATCTCGATCCCCTCTTCGAGGGCGGCGGCGGCGTCAGGTTCCCGCTGAGCGACCGACTGGACCTCCGGGTGACGGCACGCGACTACGTCATTCCGTTCAACAGGTACGAGGACCCGGCGCTCGGTATAGAGACCAGCTGGCAGCACGTCCTCGGGCTCACGATCGGCACGACTTATGGACTCTGAGATCCGGGTGCGCTGGAGCCCGGCCGGCGTCCTTTCCCTGGTCAGCATGCCGCTCTTGCTCGCCGGCGTCACGGCGGCCTGCAGCGGTCTGCACAACAGGGGCGAGGAGCTGAAGGCCTGCCGGGCCGCCGGCGCTCCCTGCTCGGTGGATGCCGAATGCTGCTCGGGCCGGTGCCGGACGGTCGAGGGGACCCATCAGGTCCGCGCCTGCACCTTCACCTTCGAGTCCCGGCGCCTCCAGGGCGAGATTCGGTTCGCGGGAGCCAGAGGCGACGGCTCGACGAGCCCGATTGTCTCCGGCGGTCTCGCATCAATGCGCGAAGACCGGCGCGGGCCGGCGGACGATGGATTCCGCTTCTGCTCTCTGCCCCCGGTTTCGGAGAACTTGTCCAGCCTGCCGGGCTTTCACCCGTCCAGGCAAGGAGAGGACGCGGGTCATCTTTGACCTCGGGGGCAGATCCCGGATCGTGCCCGGGCGTGTACTGTGCGGTCGTCGCGCTCCGCTGTTGTCCGGACCGCCTCCGACCCGTCAACTCATCGCCCAAACGCCAGAAGTCCCCGCGGCGGCGGGGGCTTCGTCCGGCTCATGATTCATGCGCCCGGGAAGATGCGTCGCGAAGCGCTCCGGAGGAGCACTCCGGGCCTCCTGATCCGTAGCCAGTGAGGAACCCAGGGCCATGGCCCAACCTCCACTGTATACGGTACGTCGGAAACGGCGCCGGCCCAGAATGTACAGGATCCTGGGCCTATCCAGCCAGCAGCGTACCCCATGGGGGATGTCGACATCGGGGACGAGCGCAGCCCGATCCGGACTCGAGGTGCCCCTCCCGGGCCTGTTCCCTCCGCCTGCTACGACGCCCGCTTCTGTATCGCCTTCTCGAGAAGCGGTCCGAGTCCAGGGACGTCCTCGGCCGCCGTCTTCCACACGACGTCGAGATCGACGACGAAGTAGTCGTGGATCAGCTTGTGGCGCATCCCGGTGATCTGGCGCCACGGGATCTCGTCGTTGGCCGCTCTCGTCGACGGCGAGATGCGCCCTGCCGCCTCGCCGATGAGCTCGAGCTGGCGAATGACCGCATCCTGCTTCTCCAGGTCGTCGAGGAACTCTTGGAGCCGTACGTCTTTCAGATAGGACTCGACGCGCCGGACCGCGTCGAGCATGTGTCGCAGGAAGGGGAGATCACCTTTCATCGAAGAGAACGGACGTGGTCGCCAGGATCTCGTCCTTCAGGTAGGGGCTGATCCCGTTCTCCGTCAGCAGGTCGACGGGCCGTCCGAACAGCTCCGAAAGCCGATCTTCGAGGTCTACGAGCTCAAAGTATCCCTTGCTCTGGCGAAAGTCCGCGATCAGATCCACATCCGAGCCGGGGCGCTCTTCTCCCCTGGCCGCCGAGCCGAAGACTCTCAGCCGCTCGACGTCAAACTTTCGGCAGAGCTCCGCGAGACGATCACGATCGAACTGAACCATGGGGAGAATGTGCTCCCGAGAGGCTGGCTGGGCAATCCGGGGGCGGCCGTGCGCCGAGCCTGCCCTCGCAGTCCTCAATCAAACGCAACAACCCCCCGCCGCGGCGGGGGCTTCGACTGGCTAGTGAACCATGCGCCCGGGAAGATTCGAACTCCCAGCCTCCTGATCCGTAGGCTGTGGCTCCCGCAGGCGCCTCGCGCAAATCCCGCAAGACAGGGGCACTTTGGGTCGCATGAGCCGCAGATCCTGCCATCCGAAGCAGCTTCTGCGGAGGCCACGTACCCCGCACATACCCCGCGCTTTCGAGGTGGTACGTTCATCATTTCGGTAGCACAGGCCCGTCGGATCCGCAAGGATTTGACATGGAGCGCAAGGCTCTGGCGAATACGCACGAGTTGCACGCCTCCGCGCCGATGGCTAGCTTCGGCCTCGGTGCAGTCCCGCGCCATTCGTGGCATCATGGGAGAGGCATTGTGAAATCGACGCTTTACCTCAACACAAAGCCTCTCGTCGAGTTCAACTCTCATCCGGTGGAGGAGTAGCCGAAACTCTCCAGCGAAGATCCCACCCGAGAGGAGGAAGGCACATGCTTGCCACCCAGGAGCTCATGGCCGACGCGGTTCACCACTCTGACCCAGACCTCTCCTTCCAAGCGTCTCGCGCCGCCGTTGAACTCGACAACCTCCTCAACGACGAGCAGACGGACTTGACCGTTGTGCGTGATCTCGCCACGGCACTTGTTCGATCGGTGAGTGAGGGAGGAACAGGCTCCGAAGGTCGCCGCATGCTCATGGATCCGTCGGAGGCGAATGTCTTCAGCCAAGCCTTTGCTTCCACTGGATCAAGAAGCGTTCTGACGCTTCAAGAACTGGTTGACAGTGTGCGTTGGGTTGCGGAAGCGTTGAGCAAGGCATCATCGGACGGGACTTCCGGAATTCGGGCTCTTAGGGACTTCTGCCTTGCATTATCGCGAAGTGCGCGAGCGCAGTTCGCAGCGTCTCTTGAAGAAGACCGGCCTGGCCACCCGTACCGACGCTGACGGCCTGGGACAACGCTAGCCCGCCTGGCCAGCCATGCCGCTGCTTGAGGATACCCAACGGAAGCTCGCGGCCTTCCAGGCAAAGGTACGAGACGTTGCGTCCACAACCTTTCCCTACCCGGAAGCCGAGGCAGCGCTAAGGGTCATCGAGGACAAGGTTCAGGAGCGACTGGATAGTCTTACCCGACTCTCGGGGAGCTCATCAAGAGAAACGGTAGTTGAGTCCTGCCGAACGGCAGTCCAGATCATACCCATCTACTTGCCGATCGTCGGATTCTGCCTTCGGTCTAAGAACATCAACAATCCCCTCGAAGCCTACTGGCCGCTACTCCGCCTCTCCCGTCAGCTTGCTGGTGAGGGCTGTCAGCTCATTCTCTCGTCGGAATGGCAGTTCTCGCCGTACACGTACCTCCAGGTCCCATATCTTACCGACTACGTCCTTATCGGGCTTCCAGCCTCCGAGTCGTCGAACGCGCTTCTGCTTCCCCTTGCTGGCCATGAACTGGGACACACGCTCTGGGCGAAGGAGAAGTGCTCCAACACTTATCGCCCACATGTCTATGCGAAGGTGATAGACCTCTTCTTGGCCAGATGGGACGATTTCCAACAGTACGAGACGTCTCTCAAGGAGGAGGAGTTCGAGGGCTCGCTGCTGGGGCTAAAGTACTACCAAGCACCCATCGACTGGGCCTTGCGGCAGTTGGAAGAGGTGTTCTGCGACGTAATCGGGCTTCGTCTCTTCGGCGCTGCGTACCTGCACGCATTCGCCTACTTCCTCGCGCCAGGGGATCCTGCGGCTCGCAGCCGCCACTACCCTCACCTCGCCCAGCGGGCCCAGTATCTCGCACTCGCAGCTGCAAAGTTCAAGGTTTCTCTGCCTACCTCCTTCGTTGATCAGTTCGAGGAAGAAAACGCCGGGAACCAGGGTCTCGATTCCTTTCAGATCGCGATCGCAGACGAGGCGTGCAGCCAGCTCGTGGCCGACGTCATTGCGCAGGTCAACCGGCTCGGCGAGGACCGGAGTCTACCCGACCCTTCCGGAGAAGAGGTTGAGACGGTGGTTGAAAACTTCCGTCTTCTGGTGCCCGCCCGATCTCCGACCAGTGCCAGCCAAGTACTCAACGCCGGCTGGAAGGCGCATGCTCGCACGGATCTCTGGAGTGAATATGAGCAGATACAGGACGATCGAGACCGCGTGCTCAACGAGCTCATCCTGAAGTCGCTCGAGGCGCTCGAGGTCTCGGCCCGAAGGGACGGATAGGGTGCTTCTGTCATCGAAGAGGATCGCCGAACTGCTTGACGATACGACTTCGGACGATCCGCTCGTAATCACACCGGGGCCGCGAACCGAAGACCTTCGCGACAAGGGCGCAGCCTCTATCGACCTCCGGCTGGGTAGCTGGTTCGTGAAGCCGAGGCCACGTCGCCTAAGCACGCTCGATGTCCAAAGCGACGTGGGACAACCCGTCTCAGACTACACACAAGACTCAAGGATCACCAAGACATACTTCGTGCCGCTCGGGGAGTACTACGTTCTCCATCCCCGTAGCTTCGTTTTGGCCAGCACGCTGGAGTGGATACGGCTACCGTCGGGGATAGCCGGTTACGTCATCGGAAGATCCTCATGGGGACGGAGAGGCTTGGTGATCGCGACAGCGACAGGAGTCCATCCCCGCTTCTCGGGCTGCCTTACCCTTGAACTGACCAACTTGGGCGAGATCCCTATTCAGATACGTCCCGGACTCCGCATTTGTCAGATCTTCCTTCATGAGGTGAGCACGTCGTCGAAACGTCCAGAGGAGAGTCGTTTTGTCGGATATCGCACGCCGGTCCTGGGTAGAATCGAGCCCGACAAGACCGCGCGTTCGCTCTGGACAAACCCATAGGGGGACTCGGCGACAGATTGGTAACCTCCACTGCGGCCGTCCGCCGGCATCCACGCGGTTGCGGGGCGCAACGCAGCGCCATGTTCGTGTTCGTCGACTCCCGCCCCGTTGTCTCACCTTCCGATTCATGAAGGTCGCGGATGCTGCCCAACGGCAGCCAGCATCATCTGCGGGCCGCAATGCCTGATCGCCACCTCAACCTCTTCTACCCCTACGGCGACGCAGCTCGGTGGGAGGACAACTTCACCCGAGCCTTCCTGATCGCCCTCCAGAGCCTGGCCCCGGTTCATTTCCTCCTCTTCGTCCGCGACATGCTCCTGGACTCACGGCATCAAGAGCTGCGTGACAAGATTGACCTGCGAGCCGCAGCCGAGCCAGTTCTCGACCTTCAGGTGTCTGGCTCTTCACGGGAGGGAGATCCACCCCTGACGTCCGAGAATGGCGTCCTCGTGACGATCGACGCGACCGCCGCAGAGGAACTCGCTCTTCAACGAGGGGACCCGGGCGGGGGGTCCCGAGTCGACGCCTTGGTCGCTATTCCCGACGCCGACCTTACCGCCGTGATCGAGGTGAAGCTCGGCGACAACCAGTCCGTCGATCAGCTGGCTCGGCACCATAGGGCGTTCTTTGATACAGAGGAGTCGCGTCCCGAGGACGTACATGTGGCCATCCGCTGGCAGGATGTCGTTGAGTATCTGGACAGCCTCCACAGACAGAGCGTCAGCAACCTTGAGCAATACGTGCTCGGTGAGTTTGTGGACTTCGCTGACGAGATGGGCCTGGCGCCCTTCGCCGGTCTGTCAGAGCGAGACTTCCGGGAACCGCGCCCTCGGAACCTCCGAAAGCTTCTGCGGCTCTTGGTCGTACGCTTCGGACCTGAACTCGCTTTGGCTCCCGACCGATCTTCGTCTCATCGACTGGACTTCACAGGCATTTCGGAGAACGTATGGATCGACTATCCGCCAACTCCTAGTTCGACGCTTCGGATCAGCGTGGTAGCCGGAGTTGATGGGATCTGGCATGCCCGCCGTTTCAAGGCTGCGCTCGCTAGCCACGCGTGCGCCTTTAGGGAAGTCGGCACTACTCTGTTGCGGAGCATACAGCACTGCTTGGACGAACCCTCCGTTGCGTGGCGTCCCAAGACCCGCCTCTTTGCCAGCCGTGGCCTACAGAGCTTTCCACCCGCATCGCGCTTCTACACGCATCCTGACGAGTTCGACACGTTCGTCAACCGCATGCTCGACGACCGCTATAACCCGTGCGCCTGGATCGCACGCAGAGAAGCCGAGGAGCGTCTCGGCGAAGAACTCGAGGGACGCGAGCTCCCTCGCGACGCACACGGGGTCTACCCGCCGTGGGAGGGCAAGGAGCAAATCTTGATGAACAGCTTCTTCCACCTTGAGATCCTCGTGCCAAGCTCCCAGGTCGTAGGCCTCGGTCGTGAGGAGACTGTTCAGCTTCTGGCCACTCTACTGTCTTCGCTTCGCGAAGCCGCTAGGACGCTCAACGAACTGAAGCATGCGCCGACATGACGCTCCCCGCTCACAAACGTGGTCGAGGCCGAGTACGCTGTTGCGTGGTGAATCTTGGCTGACACAAAGGGCGGCACCGTTGGTCTTCTACTTCTAACCCGGGCGGGACAAGCAGAAGAAGTTCCGCCAGCCACCCTCGTCCGGAACCGAAGCCACGGATGCCGTTCCGGCAAGGGAGGCTGTATTCTCCCCGCAACCACCCGTCCGGATACGAACTGGAGGGAACGTGCTTATCGAGACCGCCTTCTTCACCCTCACAGAGCTTCTGACCAGCGGGACTGCCCAAGCCGCCATCAGCGAGGAGTCTGTGCGCCACCATATGGCGGTCGCCGTTCAGATGGCCCTGGCTTCACGAAGCATCGACCGCCCATACGACCACGTAAGAACCGAGAAACCCTATGACCTTCAGGCGCCCGGACCATACCAGCTGAAGGCAGATCTCCATCTCGACGTCAGGGGGGCTCTGGATGTCAGCAGGCTCCACAGCTACGGCGAACGGGAGCAGAGTTGGCTTGAGATCAAGGCGCTGTTCAAGCGCGGCCGAAGCAGCTCGTATCCCAGAACCCAGACGGCAGGCAAGCTTGTTCGGGACCTCTTGCGCATTTGCTGCCTACCTGCCTATTCCGGCGAAGTCGACCACCCGTTCCGGGCCAAGCCGTCCGCACCGTCGGGCGGTGTAAGGGGCGCCGGGTGAGCGATCAGTCGGAGTCGGTGGAAGTGGCCTCCCGCGTGGAGTCGTAGTGCCGGCGCATGGACCCTCCCTTGAGGGTGATGCGGTGAGCGTTGTGGAGGATCCGGTCGAGGATCGCGTCCCCGAAAGTGGGGTCGCCGACGAGCTCGTGCCAGTGGTCGACGGGGACCTGGCTGGTGACCAGGGTGGCGCGCCGTGCATAGCGATCATCGAGGACCTCGAGGAGGTCGTGGCGGCCGGCGTCGTCGAGCGGGGTGAGGCCCCAGTCGTCGAGGATGAGCAGGTGGAAGCGGGCCAGCCGCTGGAGAAGGCGGGCATAGGAGCCGTCGCCGCGCGCGAGCCTGAGGTCGCCCAGGAGGCGCGAGAGGCGGTAGTAGCGGACCGAGAGGCCCAGCCGGCAGGCCTGATGGCCCAGGGCGCAGGCCAGATAGGACTTGCCCGAGCCGGTAGCGCCGGTCACCAGCAGGCTCTGGCCCCGGCGGATCCACTCGCCGTCGGTCAGCCGCAGGACCAGGGAGCGGTCCAGGCCGCGACTCCTGCGGAAGTCGAGGTCCTCGAAACTCGCCTCGAGGTGGAGGCGGGCCTGGCCGAGGAGGCGCTGGTAGCGGCGGTTGGCCCGGTCGGTCTTCTCGCGCTCGAGGAGCAGGGCGAGCCGGTCGTGGAAGTCGAGCTCCTCGAGGTTCGGCAGGCCAGCCTGCTCCTCGAGGGCCTGGGCCATGCCGGGCAGGCGGAGTTCGTGGAGCAGGTCGAGGGTGGGTTGCTGGAGCATGCGTCAGTCTCCTCTCAGCTGGGGTGGTGTGCGGTAGTAGTCCGGTCCGCGCAGATGGGCGTGCTGGCCGGGCAGACGAAGCGGCAGCTCGGGCTCGAGCGGCAGGCGGTCGACGCCCGAGCGGAGGATGGACTGGACCGACCGGTAGCTCAGGCTCCCGATCTCCAGCGCCCGGCGGCAGGCGGCCTCCACCCGGTCGGCCGGATAGCTGCGGGCGAGCTTCATGAGGCCCAAGCAGCTGCGGTAGCCCTGCTCGGGATGGGGCCGGCTGGCGAGCAGGCGCTCGACGAAGCGGGCCGTCTCGGGCCCCACCTCGCCTCCCCAGGCGATGAGGCGCGAGGGCGACCACTCGAGGTGGGCCCGGTGGGCGGCGGGCATGTGGGCCGGGTCGGTCGTGTAGCCGCCCGGCCGGTGGCTGCGCACGTGGAGGGCGACGCGCCGGCCCCGGCAGAAGACCTCGACCATGGTGGCGGTCATCCGCACCTCCACCTGCTGGCGGGCCAGCTGGTAGGGCACGCTGTAGAAGTGCTTGCGGACCTGGATGTGGTAGTCGATGCTCACCCGCGCCTGCCGCCACTCGGCGTAGGCGTAGGGCGCCGCGGGCAGGGGACCGAGGGCCGGCCGGTCGAGCGCCTCGAAGAGGCTGCGGCGGCTCCCTTCGATCTTCTGGAAGGGACGGTCGTTGAGGGCGGCGAGCCGAGGAGCGAGTCCCGAGCGGGCCTCGGCCAGCGAGAAGAAGGTGTGGTGGCGAAGCGGGGCGAGGACCCGGCGCTCGACCGCCAGCACGGCCGCCTCCACCTTGGCCTTGTCCCGCGGGGCGTGGGGGCGGGCCGGAATCACCGTGATCCCGTAGTGGACGGCCAGCTCCCGGTAGGTCGGATTGAGGTCGGGCTCGTAGCGGCTCGCCCGCCCCACTCCGCTTTTCTCGTTGTCGGGGACGATGACCTCGGGCACGCCGCCGAAGAAGGCGAGCATGCGCACGTGCGAGCCGATCCAGTCGGGCAGCGACCGGCTCCAGGTCAGGTCCACGAAGGTGTAGTTGGACGCCCCCAGCACGCCGACGAAGACGACGGCCTCGCGCACCTCGCCCGTGTCCGAGTCGACGATCTCCACCGTGGGCCCGGCGTAGTCCACGAAGCACTTCTCGCCCGCCCGGTAGGACTGGCGCAGGACCACGTCGAGCCCCTCGCGCCAGCGGCGGTAAAGATCGCAGAACTGGCTGTAGCCGTAGCCCTCCGGGTGCGCCTCCCGGTATTCGAGCCACAGGAGCTGGAGCGTCACGCCCTTGTGGCTCGCCAGCTCCCGGCGCACCGCCTCCCAGTCGGGCAGCGGCCGCTCCGTCCCCCGGGGCGGCGGCCCGGGATACAGCCTCGCCTCCAGCGCGGCGTCGCCCAGCTCCGGCGCCAGCGGCCACGCCAGGCCCGCCCGCTCCGCGCGGCTCACGTACTCGCTCACCGTGCTGTGGGCCAGCCCGACGCTGCGGGCGATCTGCCGGTAACTCAGCCCCCGCTCGAACTTGAGCCGGAGGACTTCTCGAAGCTTGCGCATGGACACCCTCGGCTGGACCACCGCTCCCCTCCCCGGTCATGGAAACCGAAAAGGGGGCAAGCGACGGCCCCGGTCACAGGTTGTCCAGCGCCCCTCCTCCCGTGGACGGCATCTGCCGGAATGGCCGGACGGCTTCCCCCGGAACGGGTGGACGCCTGGCTCCGGATTCGGTGGACGACTTGCCCCGGAACGGGTGGACGGCTTCAGCCGGAATCAGCACTACCGGAGGAACTGCCTGGCACGTCGCCCACAGCACATGTTCATGGCAGGTACTTCCTCCTCATAGCTGACGCCGAGGCTGATGGCTTCTTGCCGTTCACGCGCCAAGGAGGCAAGTCGCGCAGGTGGCTCCAGGCACTACTCGCCGACGGGCAGTCGACCATTGAAATCAGCCTCGACGAAGAGCCCCTGTCATCGTCGGGCGAAAGTGTCCCACATCGGTCGGGTGAAAATGTCCCACCGGGCGGGTGACCCAGCCTCACGGGGTCGGCGCCTCCTTTCGGCGGGTGCGGCGCGGCTTGGCGGCCGGGGCCTGGGGCTCCTCGTGAGGGTGGAGGGCCTGCCAGAGCTCGGTGTGCTGACGCATGCGGTAGCTGTTGCCCCGGATGTTGACGACGTGGCAGTGGTGGAGCAGCCGGTCGATCAGGGCGGCGGCCATGAGCTCGTCGCCGAAGACGTCGCCCCACTCCTCGAAGCCCTTGTTGGAGGTGAGCACGGTGGAGACGTGCTCGTAGCGCCGGCTCATGAGCTGGAAGAAGAGCATGGCGCCGGTACGGGTGACGGGCAGGTAGCCGATCTCGTCGACGACCAGGAGCGAGGGGTGGGTGAGGACCTTGAGCCGCTGGGTGAGCCGGCCGGCCGCCTGGGCCTCCTCGAGGGAGGTGATGAGGTCGGCCAGGGTGCCGTAGTAGACGCGCCGGCCGCTCTGGGCGGCCGCGATGGCCAGGCTGATGGCCAGGTGGGTCTTCCCGACGCCCGGGGGCCCCAGGAAGATCACGTTTTCCCGACGCTCGAGGAAGCCGAGCTCGTGGAGGCTCTCGATCTGCTCGCGCTGGATCGAGGGCTGGAAGCTGAAGTCGAAATCGGCCAGGGTCTTCACGGCCGGCAGCCGGGAGCTGCGCATGGCGGCCTGGAGACGTCGGGCATTGCGGAGGTGGATCTGGGCGCCGAGCAGGGCCTCGATGGCCTCGGGCGCGGTGATCTTGCCGCCGTCGACCCCGGCCAGGATGGGATCGACGGCCTCGAGGGCGCCGGGGAGCTTGAGGTCGGCCAGCTGGGCGCGGATGCGGTCCCTGCGCGAGGGGGCGGCGATCTTCACGGCGCACCTCCTGCGATCCGGGCGTACGTGGCCAGCGGCCGGCGCTCGACCGGGATGCGGGGCAGCGGCACGCCGCCGCTCCGCCCGGGCTCGGGCCGCTCCAGCGGCACGACGAGCGAGCGGTACGGCCTCGGAGCCAGGGGCCCGAGCGCCGCGCGCTCCTCGCGCTCGAAGCGGTCGAGGGGCCGCTCCCGGGTGGTGCCGTGATCGCGCACGTTGGCCACGCGCTCCAGCCAGCGCAGGACCCGGGCATTGAGGTCGGCGTCGCCCGCGAAGCTCCGCCCGTAAAGGAAGTTCTCCCGGACGTAGCGGATGGGCCGCTCGACCTTCCCCTTGGTCTTCGCCCGGTAGGGCCGGCAGACCCGCGCCCGGAAGCCCCAGTGGGCACAGAAGCGCAGGAACTCGGCGTTCTCGATCAGCCGGCCGCCCTCGGCTCTGAGGTCCCGGGTCAGGACGCTCCGCATCTGGTCGAAGAGGAGCTCGCGGGGCACGCCGCCGAAGAAGCCGAAGGCGGCCTCCAGACCCGTAAACAGGGTCCGCATATCCTGGCGCGGATAGAACTGGAGCCACAGAAGGCGCGAGTAGCCCAGCGTGACCACCAGCCCGTAGCGCACGCCCCAGGGCATCCGCACGTGGGCGAAATCGACCTGCGCCTACTCGCCCGGCCCCGTCTCGAAGCGCACCACCGGCTCGGCCGGCGGCTGGGGCCTCATCTCCCGCACGTAGAGCTTGAGCTGGGTGAGCCCGCCCGGGTAGCCGGCCGCCCGGATCTCCTCGAGGAGCCGGACCGCCGAGAGCTCGGGAAACGCTTCGAGCCGGGCCCGCACGTACGCCTTGTAGGGGTCGAGCTTGACCGGCGTCTTCGGGCGCGGCTTGTAGCGGACGAAGCCCGCCTCGACGTCACGGTCCAGCTGGCCGCTCTTCACCCAGCGGCCCACCGTCTTGCGGCTGATGCCCAGACGGCGCGCGATCTCGGCCTTCGAAAGCCCCTCTTCCAGGTAGTGTTTCAGCAGCACGCGGCTATCCCATCCAATCACGGGCACCTCCTCCCCCAGGGTGGAGGCGCCAAGATAGAAGCTGCGTCTCAGCCGGGCTCGGCCCGGCCCGAGACCTCCTCGAGCTTCACCAGGTGGGACATTTCAGCCGACGATTCTGGGACATTTTCAGCCGACGATAACAGCCCCCAACCCTTCGGCGAAACGTAGGGCCTGACTTCGAGAATACGCGTCTGGAGTTGGGGGCCGACACCTACACATGGACATTTTCTCCGCGCGGAGAACCCATGCCGCCTCAACCCTTCTGGGGGTATCTGATCCGAATCGATGCCTTCACCGTAGATTTTCCAAAGTTTGCTGTGTCCTATGACGACAGGGCGCGCGGACACTGGACCGCCGAGCAGGTTGACACTTACAAGAAGGCAGGGAGTGAGATAGCATCGCTCCTTGGCGCAAGCTCGGGCGATAGCTGACGCCTCCGGTGTTCCGCAGACACTGATAAGTTGTGTTGAAGGAACCGGCCCTTCCCGTGCCATATTCCCCACCGCCGAATCACGCCGGCGATTCCGGGAGGGGCCGACGAGCTGTCCGCGGTGGCTACCTGCTCGTTCAGCCGTTGAACTCCTCTCCTGCTCTCGACCGGGCGGGGCGAGCAAAGTTCAACTGCTGAACGGCGGCTCAGGCCCACTCGTCCAAAGCGTACTCTGACACCCCGGGAGATGAGCAGGCTGCGCCTCCTCCATGACCCCATTGCGCCCGAACGAGGGCGTCCTGCCAGCTTGGCGCAACCAGGAAGACGGGCCCGTAGAAACTCGAGCGGAGCCTCGCACCTCAGCCACTCTTGTTCGGCACATATTCGGTCTGGAATGGCGGGGCGCAGGAGGGGGATGTCCTAATAAGGCTGTGTGTCTCTTGTCTTTATCAGACCACCGGCAGGCCGCCCGGGCTCCGAGGCTCCGCGGGACTGCCGCTTGGGGTGCGAGGCTCCGCACGAGTTTCGTGCTTCTTCAGGTTTCGCCGCGTGTGGACAAGTGGCGCAACCTTGAGAGAGCCTACATTTTTCTGATGTAGCTTGATCCTTCAACCTTGCAGTTGACCCGCCGGTCTCGACTCCAGCAGGTGGGAACTGTCTTGCCTCCGCGATCTACCGTCTGGCCTCTCGAGCCCCACACCGCAGCCAAGCACGCCATCCTGCGCGAGTACCTGAAGGCGTGGCTCCCGATCATGAGCTACCGCAACGAGCGGATCGTGTACCTCGACGGGTTTGCGGGGCCCGGCGAGTATGTCGGAGGTGAGCCGGGGTCACCTGTCGTCGCGCTCGACACCGCGATCCAACACACGGCCGACCTAGACAGCGAGCTTGTATTCGTCTTCATGGAGGCCGACGAGAAGCGGTGCCTTCACCTCGGAGAGAAGCTCAAGGCCTATGCCGAGTTGCCGGATAACTATGTGATACGGGGCCCGCTCCAGGGCACGTTCGACGAACAGATGAGTGACCTCCTGGGCTATCTCGAGAGTCAGGGAGTGGCCCTCGCTCCCACCTTCGCCCTGGTGGATCCCTTCGGCGTCTCCGACACTCCGATTTCGGTTATCAAGAGGATCATGAGGAGCCCGAAGTGTGAGGTTCTCATCACGTTCATGTACCAGTGGGTCAACCGATTTGTGGAGGGCACGGGTGACACCTTTCCCGAACACGTAGACGAACTATTCGGTACGGACGAGTGGCGACAGGTTGCGGGTAAGAGCACCCCTGACGAGCGCAGACGATTCCTCCGGGATCTCTACAAGCGTCAGCTACGCCGAGAGGCCGGCATCGAGTACGTCCATACCTTCGAGATGCGCGACAAGAACAACCAGACGGAGTACTTCCTCTTCTTCGGAACGAACCACATTAGAGGGCTCGAGAAGATGAAGGAGGCCATGTGGAAAGTGGACCCTGGTCAGGGCAACCGGTTTTCCGACTTCACCTATTCCGAAGAGCCGGTGCTGCTTGACGCCACCCCGCAGTTCGACAAGCTCCGCCGGATGATCCTTGAGTGGGGCGCGGGCTCAGAGTGGACCGTCGAGGACGTCGAGCGCTTCGTGCTCCTGGAAACCCCGTTCGCGAAGTCGCACTACAATCGTCGGGTCCTTCAGCCGCTCGAACGTGAGAGCGTCATTCGGGTGGTCAGCTCCCCCCGTAGGGGGAGCCGCGGCTTTCCGCCCGGTACCGTGATCCGGTTCCCTCCGCCCGGGAGCTAAGCCGGCACAGCCTCCGGCATCTCGCTCCACTCCCGCCCGTCGAGGAGCCGGCCATTCGCTTTGGGGGTTAGCCCGCCCCACTGCTTGAAGAAGAAGGCCACACCCGCCGCCTGGCACTCATCCCGAAGCGAGATCACCCACCTCTTGTCCATGTCCCGTCGGACTGGCCCGCTCTCCCCACCGACGATCACCCAATGAACCCCATCCTCGAAACCCGATCCGGAGAGCTTTAGAGCTCCGATCAGTGGCTCGCAGCTCAAGAAGCGGACTGCTGCCGGAACCTGTAGGAGGTGCCGAATGCGGTAGGAGACGTCCTGGCGCTCTACCGACGTCCCGATCCAGATATGCGACGGCAATAAACCGTCCTCGAACATGGCGGCATTGCGTTCGACGAAGCGTGCCGCCCGGGCCGGGCGCTTGGTCAGGATCTGGTAGACGTGCCGATCCACGTCGAGCATGACCTCGAAGCACTCGCGAAGGAAGTGCTCCGGGACATCCTTGTGAAAGAGGTCGGACATGGAGTTCACGAATACCAGACGGGCCTCGGCCCAGCGGCGAGGCTCCTCCAGCCTCTCGGGCCAGAGCCGAACGGCAAACGGGTCGTTCCGGTTCTCCTGCGTCGCGACTACGGGCAGCCTCCGCGTATAGGTATCGGCAAGGAGGCGGTGCGCCAGGTTCTCCGCATAGCAGTGGTCGCAGCCCGCCGACACCTTCGTACAGCCCGTCGTAGGGTTCCAGGTGGCGTCCGTCCACTCGATACCCGTTCGAGTTCCCACGGCCAACCTCCCTCGTGTTGTGCTTGCCAGTTGTTCGCTGGCCCCGTACCGAAGATAACCCGAAGATTGTGCTACAGGCCTACAGCAGTCAAAGGCTATGTGGTAGAGAGCCGCCGGTACAGGCAGTGAGCTCGAGGCGGGCCGCCGGTTGGGCCGGGCCCGACCGGCATAGAGTTGGCTCCAGTAGGGCCTTCCTGCCGGTCTTTCACCACCGTAGGCATGCGCGCGCCCCCGGACGACTTCCCCTGCGAGCCAGGAGAACCTGGCACGTCCGCGTGGCCTCCCGGGATCGCAAGGCTACGGAACCTGTATCGATCGGTTGCGGCGCCCACCGACTTCTGACCTCGAAGAGGATCTGCGGTCGAGGGGTGGCGGGGCGGCGCCGAGCATGGTCCACAGTGGTGTTCAAGACCACAACTCCCGAGTTGCCTCCTGATCTCATGAACGACGGCATGTCCTGCCCGCACGAGCGATCTACCGTTGGAGCAACGGACGCGGCCCGCTGGCTCGGCTGCTCACGGTCCTGCCTGTACCGCCTCATCAATCGTTTCATCGGCGACATCCGTCCCGACTGCGAGGGCTCCACCACCGCCGACTTATGCGTCAACATCCCTGATCTCGGAGCGCGACGAATGAGGCACGGATGCTGGGAGTTCGACACCAGCTGTCTCAACACCCTCCTCTGCGACCTGCTAGCGGTGGAGCGCCTGCCCTCGTCTCTTCGGAATCCCTCGAGCGGTGTCTGGATCGGCGCCAAGCAGGCGTGGCCGCGGCTGGCGTCGTCCTCATCTTCCTTCTATCGAGACCTGTTCGCACGGATGCAGGTCAGATGGTACAGAGGCCCGGGCCGGGTCCCCGTGGAGATCCATACGGCGCCGTCCATCGCGGGGATCAAGTTTCCGGACGGACGCTGGCAGTTCGCCGAGCCGCTGATCAAGCAGATCTCGGCCCTTGACGATTTCCTGCCGACCGTCCTGTCCTCAAAGGCATAGCACAGACCCAACGGCCGTTGCGTCGCACAGCGTTTAGCGGTTGAACACTCTAGGGTGGAGTTGCCCCGCTTCCGCGGACAGGTGAGCGCTTCCGATTCAAGCCGCCGCAGCGTGCCTCCTCTCGTAGCTGATGGGGGACAGGTAGCCGAGGGCCGAGTGCCGTCGGCGAGGGTTGTAGAAGCCTTCGATGTACTCGAAGACGGCCATGCGGGCCTCGGCTCGGGTTCGGAGGGCGCGCCGGTCGAGGAGCTCGCATTCGAGGCTGGCGAAGAAGCTCTCGCACATCGCGTTGGCTGACGCCGACCTTCGGTTGTCGTAGGCGTCCCCGACCGAGCCCATCGAGGGGCGGACCTTTGCCTCCCGGCACCGGAGGCCGAAGGCGATCGACGTGTACTGAGTACCCTGGTCGGAGTGGTGGATGACCGACTCGGGCCGGCGCTGCCAGAGCGCCATGTTCAGGGCCTCGAGGACCAGGTCGGTCCTCAGGTGGCTCTTCATGGCCCAGCCCACCACGCGGCGGCTCCAGGCATCGATCACCACGGCCAGGTACAGGAAACCGGCCCAGGTCGGGATGTAGGTAATGTCGGCCATCCAGAGCTGGTCGGGACTGTCGGCCCCGAAGTCCCGAGCGACCAGGTCGGGCGCCGGACGGGCGTCCTCACCCCGCCGGGTGGTCCTGACGCCCTTCCTTCGGCTCACGCCGACGAGGCCCTCGCGGCGCATGAGGCGCCAGGCCCGCTTCCGTCCGACCCGGATCCCATCGGCCCGAAGCTCAGCGTGGATCCGGGGGCTCCCGTAGGTCGCCCGGCTACCCTCGTGGATGTCTTTGATCCTCTCGAAGAGAGCCGCGTCGGCCCGGGCCCGCTCCGAGGGCGGACGCTCGCGCCACGCATAGTACCCGCTGCGGGAGACACCCAGCACGCGGCACATGGTGGCGACGGGATACTGCGCCCGGTGCGCCTTCACGAACTCGAATCCCCGGACGGGATCGAGTCGGCCTCCCTGGCGAACCAGGTGGTGGCTTTTTTCAGGATCTCTCGTTCCATCCGGAGCTGGCGGTTCTCGCGGCGTAGCCGCCGGAGTTCTTCCTTCTCCTCGGTGGTGGGACCGTCGTTCCGGACCCCCTCATCCCGCTCCGCTTG
>Ga0102944_1001259_pt1 | contig 17275 bp, 15 predicted proteins | sample SalPonD_shore_MG_FD_78172 | JGI IMG/M metagenome (GOLD analysis project Ga0102944, IMG submission 78172) | Salt pond soil microbial communities from South San Francisco under conditions of wetland restoration - Salt Pond MetaG... | ecosystem: Environmental > Aquatic > Marine > Intertidal zone >...
CTGCCGCCGATCCAGGAGCCCATCCACAGCGACGACGAGCGGATCAGCGCGGCCTGCACCACGGACAACGGCTGCTACATCGCCACCCACGCGTTGCACGTGTCACAGCCGCAGCGCCCCGACGACCCGGTGTGGAACGCGGCCCACTGCCGCAACCGCCGACTCTTCGACGACCGTGTCGGCCGCAATGCGAGCCGCAACACCGAGCCGTTTCTGCTGCAGATGTATCGGCGCGATATGGGGGGCGGGCAGTACGTGCTGTTTCGCGACGCCTCGGCGCCGATCTTCGTCAACGGGCGGCACTGGGGTGCCGTACGAGTGATCTACCGGCTCTGATGCACGATTTGTGGGTAATGGGCAGCACTAGCGACTGAAGTACCGCTCCAGGTACGTCTCGAAGCTCAAGTCGTCCGCAGCCTCGATACGCCGCTGCTCCTCGATCGACTCCCGCGCGGCCTGCTCGAAGCGCGCCTTGAGCTCCGGGGGCAGCGGCGCGCGCTTGAACCGCGACTCGTGCTCTCGGGACACACGCATTGCGAACTGGACGAACGGCTCGCCGCGCTCACGCATCTCCCGGAGCACGCGGGCCGACGGTGTCTCGTCGGCGCCTGTCAGGCGTCCCCTGAAGGCCGTCAGCGCTTCCGTATAGGGTGTGTCCTCCAGCAACTCGTCGAGCAGCTCTGCCGGTCCGGCGAGGGCATCGAACAGCTCCTGGCCCCAGTCGCTCAGCCGGATCTCCCGGCCGTCCCCCCGGTAGAGCACCAGCGAAGGGTCCCGGCCACGGCGTGCAACGAGCCCCTGGTTGCAGTTGATGCGTCCCTGCTCGTGGGCGTCGATGGGAGGGCTGTCCTGGAGCATGCAGAACAGCAGCAGTGTCTCCATGAAGCGGAGCTGCCTCATCGCCACGCCGACGGGCTCGAACGGATTAAGGTCGAGCGCACGGATCTCGACGTACTCGACCCCGGCACGGCGCAGGGCCGTGGTCGGCCGTTCGCCCGAGCGCGCGACTGCCTTGGGTCGCACGAAGCTGTAGTACTCGTTCTCGATCTGCAGGATGTTGGTGTTGAGCTGCCGCCACTCCCCGTCGACCCGCGTGCCGATGCGGGCATACTCGGGGTCTGGTGTGCTTATCGCCTGCGTCAGGCTGTCGACATAGGCGTCGAGATCGTTATAGGTCACCGACAGGCCCGCCTGGGCCTTGTTCTTGTAGCCGATGTCGCTCATGCGCAGCGACGTGCCCCACGGCTCGTAGAAGGTGAACTCGTCGAACTCCTCGAAGTGGAAGTTCTGCCCGTGGGTAAACGACTTGCATATCGCGGGCGAGGCGCCGAAGAGCATCGGTACGATCCAGCCGTAGCGCTGGAAATTGCGGATGAGCCGGAAGTAGGCGGCGGAACGGAACGCCGTCGGGTCGCGATCGTCGCCCTCGGCGGCCTGCACGGCGGCGAGAAAGTCGTCGCTGAACGAATAGTTGAAGTGAATGCCGGCAATCGCCTGCATGGCGCGGCCGTAGCGCCAGTCGAGGCCGTGCCGGTAGACGTTCTTCATGCGCCCGACGTTGGAACTACCGTACTCGGCGATGGGGATGCTGGCATCGCCCCCGACGATGCAGGGCATGCTGGTGGCCCAGAGCAGCTCGTCGCCGATGTTGTGGTAGGCAAAGCGGTGGATGTCGGTGAGAAAGCCGAGCATCTCCTCCAACCGCGCGTAAGGTGGTGTGACGAACTCCAGCAGGGCTTCCGAGTAATCCGTGGTGATCCATGGATGGCACAGCGCCGAGCCGAGTGCCGGAGGGTGAGGCGTCTGTGCGATGGTGCCCTTGTGCGTGACGCGCAGGCTCTCCTTCTCCAGGCCTTTGCGGCTGCCCCGCAGCAGCCCGCGCTCACCGTCGAGCTGGAGTCTCCTGACGCGCGTGTCGGTGCTGCCATTCATGGGCTTCGGCACTTTCAGTAGTGGCGGGGAGCCGTCGCGTGGTCGAGCTCGCCGCGGAATTGAATCGGGAGGCTAGTGCCCCGTCAACCCTCTATTGCCGGGTTCGGCGTTCCTGTGGTGTTTCGCCGCAAGGCGCGGTGCGCAGGCAATGGCCATTCCCTTGTCAAGCACCGCAACGCAGCCATGGACGCGGACAGACCAACTGAACCCGACAATCAGAGGGTCGACGGGACACTAGAGCGACCGGATCCGCTCGACCTGCTGGTCCAGCCGGGCGAGAGCCGACTGCGCCTCCGCGAGCTTGTCCCGTTCCTTCCGGACCACGGCCTCCGGCGCCTTGCTGACGAAGCCCTCGTTCGCGAGCTTGCCCTCCGTGCGTTCGAGCTCCCTGGCCAGGCGCGCGCGTTCCTTCTCCAGTCGGGCGAGCTCGGCGTCCTTGTCGATCAGTCCCGCCATCGGCACACGCAGCTCCATTTCGCCGACCAGCGACAGCGCCGAATCCGGCGCCTGCTGGCCGTCCTCGAGCACGGTCACGGATTCCAGCCGTGCGAGGAAGTCCAGGAACCAGCGGTTGTCCGCGAGGCGCCGGCGATCCGATGCGTTGGTACGGCTGAGCAGCACCGGCAGCGGTTTCCCGGGAGCGATGTTCATCTCGCCGCGGATTCGCCGTACGCCGAGGATGAATGACTGCATCCAGGTGACCTCGGCCTCCGCCTCGGCATCCTCCCGGCTGGCGTCTGGCTGCGGGAACGGCTGATGCATGATTGTCTCGCCGGTGCGTCCGGCAAGCGGGGCCACCCGCTGCCAGATCTCCTCGGTCACGAACGGCATGAACGGATGCGCAAGGCGCAGCACCGCCTCCAGAACACGCACCAGCGTGCGCCGCGTGCCCCGGCGTTGTGCCGGGTCGTCCGACTGCTGGAGCACGGGCTTGGAGAGCTCCAGGTACCAGTCGCAGTATTCGTCCCAGATGAACTCGTAGAGGGCCTGGGACGCGCGGTCGAGGCGGTAGGTCTGCAGACCCTCGACCACCTCGCGCTCGGCGCGCTGCAGCCGCGAGACGATCCACCGGTCGGCGGTGGTGAGCCGCACCTCGCCGCCGTCCGCGCCGGTGTCCTCTCCCTCCGTATTCATGAGCACGTAGCGGGCGGCGTTCCAGAGCTTGTTGCAGAAGTTGCGGTAGCCGTCCACGCGGCCCATGTCGAAGACGATGTCACGCCCGGTGGTGGCGAGGCTCGCGAAGGTGAAACGCAGCGCGTCGGTGCCGTGAGCGGCGATCCCGCCGGGAAAGTGTTTACGCGTCGCCTTCTCGATTCGCGGCGCGAGTTGGGGCTGCATGAGGCCCGTGGTGCGCTTGGCGACCAGCGACTCGAGGTCGATGCCGTCGATGATGTCGATGGGGTCCAGCACGTTGCCCTTGGACTTCGACATTTTCTGGCCGTCCTGGTCGCGCACCAGGCCGTGGATGTAGACCTCGCGGAAGGGCACCTCGTCCATGAGTCTGACGCCGAACATGATCATCCGCGCCACCCAGAAGAAGATAATGTCGAAGCCGGTGACGAGCACGCTGGTCGGGTAGAACGTCTGCAGGGCGTCGGTCGGCTCCGGCCAGCCGAGGGTGGAGAACGGCCACAGCGCCGAGGAGAACCACGTGTCGAGCACGTCGGTATCCTGGGTCAGGGGCGTGTCCCCGAGATCGTGCTTGCGGCGAACCTCCGCCTCGGAACGGCCCACGTAGAGGTTGCCGCTGCCGTCGTACCACGCCGGGATGCGGTGACCCCACCAGATCTGGCGGCTGATGCACCAGTCCTGGATATCCTCCAGCCAGTTGTAGTAGGTCTTGTCCCAGTTGCCGGGGATGAAGCGGATGCGGCCGTCCCGCACGGCGGCGATCGCCGGTTCGGTGATGGCGCGGCGCCCGCCGGGGCGCCCGTCCGGCTGTGTATCCCGCGTGAGGTCCACGAACCACTGATCCGTGAGGAAGGGCTCGATGGCCGCGCCCGAGCGGTCACCCCGCGGCACCATCAGCCGATGCTCCTCCACCTTTTCCAGCAGCCCGAGCTTCTCCAGGTCCGCCACCACGGCCTGGCGCGCTTCGTAGCGGTCCATGCCGCGGTAGGCCTCCGGGGCATGGCTGTTGATGTGTGCGCCCGGCGTGAAGATGTTGATCTGCTCGAGATCGTGCCGCTGGCCCATGGCGTAGTCGTTGAAGTCATGGGCCGGAGTGATCTTGACGCAGCCCGAGCCGAACTGCGGATCCACGTAATCGTCGGCAATGACGGGGATCTCGCGGTCGGTCAGCGGCAGCTTGAGCGTGCGGCCGATCAGGTGGCGGTAGCGCTCGTCATCGGGATGGACCGCCACGGCGGTGTCGCCGAGCATGGTCTCCGGCCGCGTCGTGGCCACCGTGACGTGGCCGCTGCCATCGGCGAGCGGATAGCGCATGTGCCAGATATGGCCCTGTTCCTCGGTCGATTCGACCTCGAGGTCGGAGACGGCCGTGTGCAGCACCGGATCCCAGTTGACCAGCCGCTGACCGCGGTAGATCAGCCCCTCGTCGTACAGGCGCACGAAGGTTTCGCACACCGCGTCGGACAGACCGTCGTCCATGGTGAAGCGCTCGCGCGACCAGTCCACCGATGCGCCCATTCGCCGCAGCTGATTCTGGATGGTGCCGCCCGACTCGCGCCGCCACTGCCAGACCCGCTCGACAAATGCCTCCCGCCCCAGGTCGTGGCGGGTCTTTCCCTCGCCGTTGAGCTGGCGCTCGACCACCATCTGCGTGGCGATACCGGCGTGGTCGGTGCCCGGCTGCCAGAGCGTGTTGTCGCCCGTCATGCGGTGATAGCGGGTGAGCACGTCCATTATGGTGTCCTGAAAGGCGTGGCCCATATGCAGTGTGCCCGTCACGTTGGGCGGCGGGATCATGATGCAGAAGGGCTCACCCTGCCCGGTGGGCGCGAAGTAGCCGCGCTCCTCCCAGATGCGGTACCAGCGTGACTCGATGTTGCGCGGGTCGTAGGTCTTCTCCATGAAACGCGGAATCCCGATCAGTTCTCGTGTACGGCGTCGGCGCCGGCCGGGCCGGAAAGACGCGGCATACGCACTGTTGGCAAAGCCTCGCAGTATACCGCAGCGGGTCAGGTCCGGTCGTCCCCGGTGTCGTCCTCGTCCCGGGAGGTGGTGCCCGGCATGCGGCGAATGGCCTGGTTCATTGCGTCCGGCAGGCTCGCCGCGATGGCGGCCCGGATGCATTGCTCGAGGTAGCGCTCCGCGGGGAGATCCTCGGCTCGCGGCGTCTCCGCGAGACGGTAATCGAGCTCACGTAGCCGGTCGCCCGGGATGACCACGTCCAGCAGCGTTGGAATGCCACCGGCATCCCGGAAGACGTTCGGTCCGCTCGCGCGTTCCTCATTCATCGCTGAAGCCTGTGCGGTTGCGGCTCGATACCGGCGTCGCGGTAGTGGCGGAAGCGCGCGCGACCCGGTCCCACGACGTCCGGCTCCTGGTTGACTACCTCGGCGATTCGAGGATAGCGATCCCATCCGTCGGGGACGTCCTCGCCGAGATTGATGAGGAGGTCGGCCGCGGGACCGTCCGGTAGGGTGTCCCCGATCTGGACCGGCTCCCCCTCCGCTGCGGAGACCACTGCATGGGGAACAAAGCTGCCCTGGCGAAAGGACCACAGGCGGTCGTCGAGACCACTCGCGGCCGCCGTATCCGCGGTGCGCACGAATACCCGATAGCCCTGCTGCCACGCCTTCTCCGCGAGTCGGCAGCAGAACGTCTCCCGGGTACCCGCATCCGCGGTCTCCAGGATGTAGAAATCCACCCGGTCGGACATGCGCGCCTCTGATGAACCGTCAGGACTGCTCGGTAACCTGATCCAGCAGATACTGGGTCAGCAGCGGCACGGGGCGGCCGGTCGCCCCCTTCTGGTCGCCGGTCTTCCAGGCAGTGCCGGCAATGTCGAGGTGCGCCCAGCGCTGCTTCTTCACGAACCGGGACAGGAAGCATCCAGCCGTAATCGATCCCGCGGGCCGTCCGCCGATGTTGGCGAAATCCGCGAAGTTGCTGTCGAGCTGCTCCTGGTACTCGTCCCACAGCGGTAGCTCCCAGGCGCGGTCGGAGGCGTTCCGGCCGGCAGCGAGCAGGTCGTTCACCAGCGGGCTGGCGTTGCCCATGACGGCGTGCGCGTGGTGTCCGAGCGCGATGATGCAGGCACCCGTCAGTGTCGCGATATCGACGATCGTCTCGGGCTCGTAGCGCTCGATGTAGGTAAGCGCGTCGCAGAGCGCAAGTCGGCCCTCCGCGTCGGTATTGAGGATCTCGACGGTCTGGCCGGACATCGTCGTAACGATGTCTCCGGGTTTGACTGCATTGCCGTCGGGCAGGTTCTCCGTCGCGGCGATCGCGCCGACCAGGTTGACCGGCAGTTCGAGCTCGGCAGCGGCATGCACGGTGCCGAAGACGCTCGCCGCCCCGCACATGTCGTACTTCATCTCGTCCATGGCCGCGGCCGGCTTGATGGAGATGCCACCGGCATCGAAGGTTACGCCCTTGCCGACCAGTGCGTGCGGCTTTGCGTTCTTGTCGCCGCCGCGGTAGTGCATGACAATCAGCCGTGGTTCCTGGCGGCTACCCCGGGCAACGGCGAGCAGCGCCCCCATGCCGAGCTTCTCCATCTCCTTGGGGCCGAGCACCTCGACCTTGATGGATTTGAAACGCTCGCCGAGTGTGTTGGCCTGCTCCGCCAGGTAGGTCGGGGTGCAGAGGTTGCCGGGCAGGTTGCCCAGGTCGCGGGCCAGGGACATGCCCGCACCGATGGCGCGGCCGATCCGTACCGCCTCCTCGCCGGCTGCGAGATCGCGGCGGCTGGGAACGGACAGGGTGAGCTTGCGTAGCGGGCGCCGTGGATGGTCCTGCTTGCTCTTCAGGCGGTCGAAGCGGTAGAGGGAGTCCTCTATGGTCTGTACGGCGTCACGCACCCGCCACGCCGTGTCGCGGCCCTTGACGGGCAGATCCGGCAGGTAGGTGACGGCCTCGACCGCGCCGCAGTGCTGCAGACGCTGTGCCATCGTGGTGACGACCTGGCGGTAGTGGCGTTCATTGAACTCGCGTTCCTTGCCGCAGCCAACGAGCAGGATGCGGTCACAGAGGACATCGGGTACCTGGGTGAGCATAAGCGTCTGGCCGAGTTCGCCCTCCATGTCCCCGCGACGCAGCACGGCGGACAGAAAACCGTCACTCGTGCGGTCGAGCTGCACCGCGGCCGGAGAGAGTCGCCGGGATTCGAAGACGCCGACCACGACGCAGGCCGAACGCTGTTTTTCGGGGCTTCCGCTCTTGACGGTGTATTCCATCGACCGCTCCTTGAGGTCAGTGGGCTTGGGGCCCGGGCCCGCTCGCCGGGGTGGTGCCCGGTGGCAAAGGACCCCTCGGGCCGGGTCATTGCGCACAAAGTGTATCGTAAACCGTATTGGGTCGCATTTATCTTGAAAGCCGTGCTCCGGAGGAAAAAGTGCCACTGAGCCGCGTCACTCGCTATCTGGTGCGTGAAATCGTGCTCGCCTGGTTCGCCGTGACACTGGTCCTGGTGGTCGTGCTGCTCACCAACCGCCTGGTTCAGTTCCTCTCCGATGCCGTGAGCGGCGATGTGCCGCCCGGGATCGTGTTCAACCTGCTCGGCCTGAAGGCGCTGTCCAACCTGAGCACCGTTCTGTCCGCCAGCTTCTTTCTGGCCATCATGCTGGCGCTGGGCCGTCTATATCGCGACTCCGAGATGGCGGCCATGACGGCTTGCGGAATCGGGCCGGGCCGTGTCTACCGGGCACTGTTCGCGATCGGCGTGCCGCTGGCGCTGGTGGTTGCCCTATGCGCCACGCTGCTGGCGCCGTGGGCGGAGGACACCGCCGACCGGACGCTAGCGGAGGCGCAGCAGAAGGCGCAGTTTCAGGGGCTTCAGCCAGGGCGCTTCATGAGCTTCGCGGGCGGGCGCGTCGAGATGTACGTGGGGGATATCGCCGCGGACGGCACCATGCGCGATGTTTTCGCCCACGTCCGCGACGAGGACGGCGACCATCTGGTCATCTCCGACCGAGGTCGCCGCCAGCGGCGTGCCGAAGATGGTGCCGATTTCCTGGTGCTGCAGAACGGCGAGCGCTATGACTACGGCAAACCCGGCACCGGCTGGCGCATCATGGACTTCGCCGAGCACGGGGTACGTCTGCGGCACTCGGGCACCGTGACGTACAACTCGGGCGTGCAGGGAACGCCGACGCGAAAGCTTCTGGAGTCTCCCACGCCCGAGCGCAGCGCCGAGTTGCAATGGCGTCTGGCCACGGCGATCGCGACACTCGTGCTGACCTTCATCTCACTGCCTCTGGCACGTAGCGCGCCGCGTGACGGACGCTACGCGCGTCTCGTTGCGGCGGTCCTGATCTTTCTGGTCTATTTCAATCTGATCAAGGCGACCCAGGACTGGATCGGGAAAGGCGAGATTCCGGCATGGATCGGCATGTGGTGGGTCCACGGCCTGTTTGCCCTCGGTGGCCTGGTGTTGCTCGCTGTCCGCTTCCAGGTTTTCGCGCGACTGCCGGAGGCGCGCTGATGAGGGTGCTCGACCGCTACATCGCGCGCACGGTGATCGGCGGCTCCCTGATGGCGCTGTTCATCATTGTCTCGCTCAATGTCGTCTTCCAGTTCGTCGACGAGACGGGCAGCGTGGGCCAGGGCAGCTACTCCATGCTGGACGCCTTCGCGTTCACACTGCTGACCACGCCGCAGCGCGCCTACGAGGCCTGGCCGATCGCCACCCTGATCGGGGCACTGGTAGGTCTGGGCGGTCTGGCGGCACGCCATGAGCTGGTGGCCATGCGCGCCGCCGGCGTCTCCGTGTTCGGAGTGGCCCGGGCGGTGGTCATCGGCGGGGTCGTGCTTGCTCTGGTCGCGGCGGCACTGGGGGAGTGGCTGGCGCCTCAGGCGGAACGGTTGGCGCAGACGCTGCGATCGAGCGCCATGGACGGCCAGGTCTCCTCCGGTCTGGAGGGCGGTTTCTGGGTGCGCGATCGCGGCAATTATCTGCACGTCAGCCGTGCGCCGAGCGCCGATGTGATCGAGGGCGTGACGATTTACGAGGTGCACGACGGCAGGTTGCGGGCCGTGATCCGGGCCCAGCGCGGGCAGTACGAGAAAGGAGGGTGGCAGCTCGCCGGCGTTCACGTGACGCACGTCTCGCGCGACGGCATCACCGAGGACGCTGAGTCGCGGCGCTTCATCCGGAGCGACCTCAAGCCGGAGATGCTGGGCGTGGTGGTGGTGCCGCCGCAGACGCTGCCACTGACCGACCTGGCCACGTATATCGACTACCTGCAGCGTAACGGACTTGAGAGCGCGCGTTACCGGCTCGCCTTCTGGGAGAAGCTGGTGACCCCGCTCGCCACCGTGACGATGCTGCTGTTGACGGTGCCGCTGGTGTTTGGTTCCCTGCGCAGCGTCGGTGCCGGTCAGCAGATGTTCGTGGGCGTGCTCATCGGGATCGCGTTCTTCCTGCTCAACCGCCTTCTGGGCAATGCGGGTATCGTTTACGGTCTGCCGCCCGTTGTCAGTGCGCTGGCTCCCACCGCAGTGTTCCTTGCGCTCGCCGTGGCCGGGCTGGCACGGACGCGTTGAGCGGCCGGTCGGTCGCGGTCAGCGCGGCCGTTTCGCGTGCGGGACGACGACCAGCCGAGTCCCGGAGAGGATGTCGTGCAACGCGCGGCGATCGCGGTCTACGAGGCTATAGAGGAAGCCCAGACCGCAAAGCGCCCAGGAGAGGATGGCCGCGAGGTAGCGCCGCAGCGCCCGTCCCCAGGTCACTCGCCGCCCCCGGGCGTCGACCACGCGCAGGTGCCAGGCCATCATCCCGAGCGTGCTGCCGCCATGAGTCCAGAACCCGCCCAGGAACAGGAACGCCACCAGCGCCAGGAACAGCTGGAACGGCAGGTACTCGGCGGGCACGGCCTGACCGTGCCGAAATGCTACCCAGAGGCCGGTGCTGACCATCCACAGCGCGAACAGCAGCAGGGCATCGTAAAAAATCGCCGCGAGACGGCGCACCAGCCCGGCGGGTCTGTACGTGGCGGGATTCGTGGGTTCTTTCATGCCGATGCTCCGGCGTCCTCCGGACTGCGTTTCGCCTCCGCGGACGGACTCCAACGGTGCGAACGGATCGACGTGTCGACGGGGAGGTGCCGTAGCCGGGGACTAGAGTGGCGCTCCCACGGGGATTTGAACCCCGGTTTCCGCCTTGAGAGGGCGGCGTCCTTACCGCTAGACGATGGGAGCGCGGCAGAAAACCTTGCAATTTCAACTGCGTTGCGATTCTGCACCGCGTTGCAAGGGCTGTTATTATACGCGCTCGCTTTCGGCACACAAGGGTCGAGTTGAGTCAGTGACGGAGCCCAAAGTCAAACATCGAGAGCCGCTCGTCATAGGGCGGTCCGAACACCGTATCTCGCGCGCCAATATCAGCGATAACGCCCTCAAGGTGCTCTACCGGCTGAAGAACGCGGGCTATGCTGCCTACCTGGTCGGCGGCGGCGTGCGCGACCTCTCCCTGGGCCGGGAACCCAAGGATTTCGACGTCGCCACGGACGCCACGCCCGAGCAGGTCAAGGAGCAGTTCCGCAACTGCCGGCTGATCGGGCGCCGCTTCCGCCTCGCCCACGTGCACTTCGGCCGCGAGATCATCGAGGTGGCCACCTTCCGCGCGCTCCATGACGGCTCCGCCGACGATCAGGAGCGGGTGCTCGAAGATGGCCGCATCCTGCGCGACAACGTCTTCGGCAGTATCGAGGAGGATGCACTGCGGCGTGACTTCACCATCAACGCCCTGTACTACAACATCGCCGATTTCTCCGTCGTCGACTATGCGGGCGGCATGGCTGACCTGGAGCGGGGTCTCGTCCGGCTGATCGGCGATCCGGATGTCCGCTACCGGGAGGACCCCGTGCGCATGCTGCGTGCGGTGCGATTCGCCGTGAAGCTCGGTTTCCGCATCGATCCGGCCACGGCGGATCCGATGCGCGAGCTGGGCTCGATGCTGGAGCACATTCCGGCGGCGCGGATGTTCGAGGAGGTCCTTAAGCTGTTCCTGGCCGGCCAGGGCCTGGAGACCTTCGAGGCGCTCCGTCACCATGACCTGTTCCGCTATCTCTTTCCCCAGACCAACGCCATCCTGGACAACGACCGCCACGGTGTCGCGATGGCGTTCGTCAGCCGGGCGCTGGACAACACGGACCGGCGGATTGCCGAGGATCGCCCCGTCACCCCGGCGTTCCTGTTCGCCGCCATGCTGTGGCCAGTGGTGCAGGGACGCTCCAAGGCGTATCTCGACGACGCGACCAGCCGGGGGCAGGCGCTGCAGCAGGCCTCCTCCGACGTGGTGGAGCGTCAGGTGCGCGTCGTCACACTGCCCAAGCGCTTCGGCATCCCCATGCGCGAGATCTGGTCGCTGCAGCCCCGGTTGGAGCGTCACGGAGGCAAGCGCGCGCTGCGGTTGCTGGGGCACCCGCGGTTTCGTGCCGCCTACGATTTCCTGCTGCTGCGGGCGGAGACGGGTGATGCCGATCCCGACGTCGCCGCGTGGTGGACTCGCGTGCAGGAGGTCCCCCCCGAGGAGCGCCAGGAGATGGCCGCCTCGTCGGGGCCGCGACGCAAGGGGCGCCGTAGGCGCCGCCGCGATGCCGGCGGCGACAGCGATGCCGACGGCGAAGAGGAATGACGGAGCACGAGGCGGTGCTCGCCTGGGTCGGTATCGGCAGCAACCTGGATGATCCGGCCGGACGGGTGCGAGCGGCCCTGGACGCGTTGGCCGGACTGTCCGCCGCGCGCCTCGCCGCGCGGTCCTCTCTGTATCTGAACCCACCGATGGGCGATCCCGACCAGCCCGACTACGTCAACGCGGTCGCCGCCCTCGAGACACGGTTGGCGCCGCTCGAGATGCTCGCGGCACTGCAGGAGATCGAGACCCGGCACGGCCGGCGCCGGAACGGGCGCCGCTGGGAAGCGCGTGTGCTCGATCTCGACCTGCTTCTCCACGGCGACAGCGTGCTGGCATCGCCAGAGCTTACCCTGCCTCATCCAGGCGTGCCGATTCGATCCTTCGTGCTGTATCCTCTCGCCGAGCTGTCGCCCGGGCTGGTCGTCCCCGGCCACGGCAGGGTCGACTCCCTGCTTGCCGGTGTCGACTGCAGCGGGCTCCGGCGGATCGATCGTGTCGCCAGTCGCTAGCGAACGTGCATGACGGATTACGTACCCGGACATATAGTGGTCGAGGGGCCCATTGGCGTCGGCAAGACGAGCCTCGCTCGGCGCCTCGGCCGCAGCCTCGGTGCCGAGCTGGTGCTCGAGCGCGCTGACGAGAACCCGTTTCTCGAGCGTTTCTACCGTGACCCGGACGGCTCGGCGTTCCCGGCCCAGCTGCATTTCCTGATGCAGCGCGCGGAGCAGATGCGCGATCTGCGTCAGGGCGACATGTTTCGGCCGCGGATCGTCTCCGACTTCCTGTTCGCCAAGGACCGGCTGTTTGCGTCGCTGAATCTGGACGACGCCGAGTTCGATCTCTATGACCGCGTCTTCCAGGCGCTCGCGGTCGACGCGCCGCGGCCCGATCTCGCCGTATACCTGCAGGCGCCTGTGGAGGTGTTGCACAAGCGCATCCGCACGCGCGCCATCGACTACGAGCAGACGATCTCCGCGGGCTATCTGGCGCGGCTTTGCGAGGCCTATGTCCGGTTCTTCTATCACTACACCGAAGCGCCGCTGCTGATCGTGAATACCGCCGGTATCAACCCGATCGACAACGATGCCGAGTACGACCAGCTCCTCGAACGGGTGTGCGCGGTCCGCAGCGGCCGCCATTACTTCAATCCCGCGCCGATGGCGCTGTAGCCGCCGGAGGAATCTACCCATGTATGCCGCGAAGCCCGAACAACGCCCCGTGACCGTGTCGCGCCTGCGACGCATGAAGACCGACGGGCAGCGCATCGCCTCCCTGACGGCCTATGACTTCAGCTTCGCCCGTCTGCTGGACGATGCCGGTGTGGACTTCATGCTGGTCGGGGATTCTCTGGGCCAGGTCATGCAGGGGCGGGACACCACCATCCCCGTGACCGTGGACGAGATCGTCTACCATACCCGCTGTGTGGCGGCGGGTGCCCACCGTGCGCTGGTCATGGCGGACCTCCCGTTCATGAGCTACCCGGATGCCGCCACCGCGCTCGCCAACGCCGGCCGCCTCATGAAGGAGGGCGGCGCGCGCATGGTCAAGCTCGAGGGCGCGGGGGACCAGGCCACGATTGTGGCTGCGCTCGCCGGCGCCGGGGTGCCGGTCTGCGCTCACCTGGGCCTGCAGCCTCAGCTGGTTCACAAGATGGGTGGCTACCGGATTCAAGGGCGTGATTCCGAAGGTGCGGAAGCCATGCTGAGAGACGCGCGGGCCATGCAGGATGCCGGCGCTGACGTGCTCCTGGTGGAGTGTATACCGGCCGACCTGGGCCGTCGTCTGTCCGCGGAGCTGGAGATCCCGGTCATCGGGATCGGCGCCGGCGCCGGCTGCGACGGCCAGATCCTCGTAGTGCAGGACATGATCGGCATCACGCCGGGCAAGGCGCCCAAATTCGCCCGCGATTTCATGCCGGGTGCGGCGAGCGTCGCCGACGCGGTGGCGCGCTACGTCGCGGCCGTCCGGGACGGCAGCTTCCCCGCGAGCGAACACGAGTTCTGAGAGCCGCGATGCATATCGTCCGACATATCGCCGAGCTGCGCTCGCAGGTCCGGGAGTGGCGTGATGCTCGCCAGGGTGTGGGGCTCGTACCCACGATGGGCAACCTGCACGAGGGCCACCTCGCCCTGGTGCAGGAGGCGAGGGATCGCTGCGACCGGGTGGTCGTGAGCGTCTTCGTCAATCCCACGCAGTTCGGCCCCGGCGAGGATTTCGACGCCTACCCGCGCACGCTCGACGCCGACTGCGCCAGGCTCGCGCGGCTCGGCGTGGATGTGGTGTTCGCGCCGCCCGTGGAAGAGATCTACCCCGACCCCGATGCCCCCAGGCCGCAGGTGTCGGTGCCGGCGCTGTCCGGGATCCTCTGCGGCGCGAGCCGTGCGGGGCATTTCGAAGGCGTGGCCACGGTGGTGGCCAAGCTGTTCAATATCGTGCAACCGGATCTCGCGGTGTTTGGTCGCAAGGACTTCCAGCAGCTGCTCGTCATACATCATATGGCACGGGGGCTGAACATGCCGGTCCAGATCGTCGGCGCGCCGGTAGTGCGCGAGCCGGACGGGCTGGCGATGAGCAGCCGCAACAGCTATCTGAGCGCCGCGGAGCGGGATCGGGCGCCGGCGATCTTTCGAGCGCTCAGTGCCGCCCGTATGCGTCTCGAGTCCGGCGATGGCAACTTTCGCGAGATCGAGCGCGAGGCGGCGACCATGCTGGTCGCCGACGGTCTGGAGCCGGACTACTTCCGCATTCTGCGCAGCGCCGATCTCGCCCTGCCGGAGGCCGGTGATCGTGACCTCGTGGTCGTCGCCGCCGCATGGCTGGGCAGGGCACGCCTGATCGACAACGTGGAAGTGACATTGAAATAGGAAACGTTCAACGGTCCCGCGCTCGCGCGACCGGAGGTTTGGACCACCGGGGAGAGTCGGTCCATACTATGCTGCTTTGCAAAAGCGGTCGACGGATGCCCGCCGCACGGTGCCGGTGCCCGCGAGATTACGAGAGGACGGTGACCGACTATGTTTCTCACCATGCTCAAGTGCAAGCTTCACCAGGCGCGCGTGACCCAGACCGAGCTCGACTACGAAGGGTCCTGTGCCATTGACGTGGATCTGCTGGAGGCAGCCGGAATCCGGGAATACGAGCAGATACACATCTACAATCTGACCAATGGCGAGCGCTTTGAGACCTACGCCATTCGTGGTGAGCGCGGATCGCGGATGATCACCATGAACGGCGCCGCCGCGCACAAGGCGCGCGAGGATGATCGGGTGATCATCTGCGTCTACGCCCAGGTGGCCGAAGAGGCGCTGACGGACTATGCGCCGACGCTCGTCTACTGCGACGAGGAAAACCGTATAACCCACTCCCGGAACGCCGTTCCGCTGCAGGTCGCCCAGGAGGGTGTCTGACTTGGGGGGATCGAAGCGAGGGCGTGGGAGAGCGAGGCCGGATTTTCGATCGTTTGAGGCGAATAGCCGTCGCTATTTAACGAGAAGGATCGCAGATGCGGGCCGCTCTCCCACTTGCGCAGCCGATTCATCCTGAGTCAGCGAGGCTCCTGGCGTCGCTCCCGCGGAGGGCCCAGCGCTGGAACGCCGCGTCCGGGGCCGACCGTCAGCAGCGCGGGACGCCTCCGCCAAGCCCAAGGAAGCCGGCATGACAGATACCATCAAGCCCCTCAAGGAACAGCCCGCGTGGCTGCCGCTCGTGCGCCATCGCCGCGTCATGAGCGAGCTGTCGCTGAGAAGCCTCTTTGAACGCGATCCCCACCGCTTCGGGCGCTTCTCCCTCGAGCACGACGGAGTGCTCCTCGACTACTCGAAGAATCGTGTTACCGGGGAGACGATGGAGCTGCTCGTGGACCTCGCCCGCCAGTGCGGGCTCGAGGAGCAGCGCGAGGCAATGTTCTCCGGTGCCATCGTCAACACCTCCGAGCGACGGGCCGTCCTGCACACGGCGCTGCGCGATCCCGCCGAGACGCCGCTGCACGTGGAGGGCGAGAATGTCAGGGCGGAGATCCTGGAGACGGCCCGCCGCATGGCGACCCTGGTCGGGGACGTGCGCAGCGGGGCCTACACGGGTGTCACCGGCAAGGCCATCACCGATGTGGTGAACATCGGTATTGGCGGCTCGGACCTCGGACCAAGGCTCGCCATCGAGGCAATGGCTCCCTGGGCCGACGGCCCCCGGGTTCATTTCGTCGCCAACGTGGACGGCTGGGAGATGCAGCAGGTGTTCCGCTCGGTGGACCCCGAGCGCACGCTGTTCATCGTCGTCTCGAAGAGCTTCGGCACGCCGGAGACCATGACAAACGCCGAGCAGGCCATGGCGTGGTTCGCACGGCACGTGTCCGATCCAGAGGGATTGAAACGTCATTTCCTGGGGGTCACGGCCAACACGGAGAAGGTCGACCAGCTCGGCCTGGACGCCGGTCGTGTCCTGCCGATGTGGGACTGGGTCGGCGGACGCTACTCGGTATGGTCGGCGGTGGGACTGTCGGTGGCCATGGCCGTGGGAATGGAGCGTTTCCGCGAGATGCTCGCGGGCGCGCACTCGATGGACAGGCACTTCCGCGAGGCGCCGCTCGCCGAGAACATCCCGGCCATCATGGGGCTGCTCTCGGTCTGGCACGTTACCTTCTTCGGCGCGCGTTCCCACGCCATCGTCTCCTACACCGAGCGCCTGGCGCGGCTTCCCGCCTATCTGCAGCAGCTGATCATGGAGAGCAACGGCAAGTCCGTGGATCGCGAGGGACGCCCCGTGGACTGGCCGACGGTGCCCGTCATCTGGGGGCAGACCGGCACGCCGGCTCAGCATGCCTTCTTCCAGGCCCTGCACCAGGGCACGGAGACGGTGCCGGTGGACTTCGTCGGCGTCGCCTCTGCGGTGGCGGAGGACGCCGGCGACACGGCCCTGGTGACCGCCAACCTGCTTGCCCAGAGCCAGGCCCTGATGCAGGGCAAGTCGGCCGACGAGGCCCGTGCGGAGATGGCGGCCGCCGGTCTGCCCTCGGAGCGCATCGACGAGCTTGCTACCGCGCGCTCCTGCCCGGGTGGCCGCCCGAGCAACACGCTGCTGCTGAAAGATCTCACACCCCACCGCTTCGGCATGCTCGTCGCGGCCTACGAGCACCGGACGTTCGTGGAAGGCGTGATCTGGGGAATCAACTCTTTCGATCAGTGGGGCGTGGAGCTTGGCAAGCAGCTCGCGAGCGGCCTGATGCCGGCTCTCGCCGAGGACGCAGAGCTACCGGACGCCGATTCCTCGACCCGCGGTCTGATCGACCGCGCCCGCGCCTGGCGGGGCTAGCGCTGCCCATTACCCACAAATCGTGCATCAGAGCCCCGCAAACGCGCCATGGCAAGGCGCGGCCCGCCGGCAATGGCCGTCGCCCTTGGCAAGGGCCGCAACGCCGCGTTGGCGCTTTTGCAGGGCTCCCTTCGGGCAAGCCAGTGACCCGCCATCTGCGGCGTTGCGATGGCTTGAAAGGGCGACCGCCATTCCGGCGCCATCGCGCCTTGCATCTGACGGGTCACTGACTTGCTGATGCGCAATTTGTGGGTATTGGGCAGGGCTTAGCCC
>Ga0102944_1001260_pt1 | contig 17238 bp, 13 predicted proteins | sample SalPonD_shore_MG_FD_78172 | JGI IMG/M metagenome (GOLD analysis project Ga0102944, IMG submission 78172) | Salt pond soil microbial communities from South San Francisco under conditions of wetland restoration - Salt Pond MetaG... | ecosystem: Environmental > Aquatic > Marine > Intertidal zone >...
GGACTGCAGCCAGGGTGGCAGTTCCTCCCTTCATATCCACTGAACCTCGTCCCCAGAGTTCTCCATCAACAATGTCACCTGAATAGGGATCATGATGCCAGTCTCCTATATTTCCAATTGGTACCGTATCCAGATGTCCGCTGATCAGGAATTTTGATGATTTCTTTGGTCCAACCGATGCATAGACATTTGCCTCTCCATCTTTGTATTCATCCATAGATGGGTCCATTCCATATTCCTCAAGAAAATCATACAGAATTTCTGCTGCATTACGAGAATTCCCCTCAGTTGAGTTGACTCGTACCAAGTTTTGTGTTAACTTAATAATCTCTTTATCTTCCATACCTTCACGTTATACTGTCAATTCTTCAAAGTATACCTTGATGAATGGTTTTTCGAATTCTGGTTCTTCGTAAAATTCATCGCAATCAAACCTGTAGATATCTGTAATTCTTGAATATATTGGTGAGTTAGTGCGTGTAATCTCGTTTTATCAATTGTTTCCTACACCATAACAATTAGAAATAACCCCCGCTAGATTTGAGTATGACTTTCCATGATGTCATACTCGACTTTCTGAAGAGCTTCAAAATTATTCAGTTAATTGAATTAGCAACAATCATTATTGTAGCAATTATCACCTCGCTGGTCATCAATCGAATTATTCTGCCACGATTGAGGAAACGAGCAGCTAGAACACAGTCTGCCTTTCAGCGGATGTTGTTCAAATCGCTCAAAGGAGAGATCACAATCTGGATCTATGGATTGGGTGTATATTTGATCCTACAGGTTCTGCGACCAATGTCCTTCATGACACCATCAATTTATGGTACGGTTGCAACTGTAATCGGTTTTATTGTCCTTTTCAGTTTCCTCTGGTTTATTAGAGATCTGAGTGATGAAATTATCAATTATTATGCTCGCAAAGGTACAATCCCCCGATCTTCGCTCTTTGGTAACCTCATCAAATATGCGATCATCATCCTGTTTGTGATCCTGATACTGGATCAGTTTGGGATTTCCATTACCTCATTTATCGCTGCCCTAGGTATTGGTGGTCTTGCCATTGCATTGGCACTACAGGAAACATTGAGTAATATTATTGCAGGACTCTCAGTCATTACCTCAGGTCAAATCCAGGAGGGTGAATATATTGAACTCGATAGTGGTGAGTCAGGTTATGTAACCGATATCTCTTGGCGAAATACCACTATCCGAACGCTGGATCAGGAATTGGTAATTATACCAAATTCCAAACTCTCCAATTCCACGATCAAGAATACAGGTAAACCCATGCAGGAAACTCGCCTGCGGGTACATGTTGGTGTTGGTTATGAATCCGATCTCGATCTAGTTGAGAAGGTAACGCTTGAAGTGGCCAAAAAAGTAGTCGCAGATCATCCCAAGGGGATAACTGAATTTACTCCTATCCTGCTCTTCAATGAACTGGCAGATTCTTCCATCAATTACAGTGTGGTGATGAAAGTCCAGGATTTCGATGCCCGACGACAGGTACGACATCAATTCATCAAAAGCCTGATCAAAACCTATCGTGAACATAACATCAATATTCCCTTCCCCATACGTACAGTTCAAATGGAGAAATCCTCCTAATTCCAATTCTCAACATTGTTCTATTTCTAATTGATAGGGTTATATTCATTAAAATCTTAATATAATCATTATCGCATTGATTAAATACATCCATTATCAGCTTCTCTATGTGCTGAATTTCGAAAATAACGGGATTGTCGAAATTGCTTGTTAAGGTCTGTAAGTGCAATAAATGGAGCCCCAGGCGGGAATTGAACCCGCGACCTCGACATTACCAATGTCGCGCTCTACGCCTGAGCTACTGAGGCTTGACGTCTGTCGAACGTTTTAAGAAAAACAAGTAGTCCAACAGTTCTATATTCAGGTAAATTTTTTGAACATATAAAGCTAAAGTTTGGTACGTTGACCTGCTATTCATTATTACAATTTACTGATGTATAATTTATTTTTAGTCTAAAGTGTAAGATACTCGTACAGTCAACAGAGAGGAGTACCATTCAATTGCATCCAATTATCTACTGATTGAGAGTGATAGATGATAACCTTTAAAGTCAACTAGAAGAGGAATTAGAATGTATATGATAGACCCTCTCGTATTGAATGTTATCCTTACTATAGGTATGAGTGCTTCTCTAATTGCAGCACTTCTGTTTCATTTCTTCGATTTAGAAGAAGCTGACGAATAATTCCACGCAAACAAAACGCTTGGGATTATGCAATTCTAATACCACATCGTGGAAGTTTTTATTTAGAATTATGACAGTAGAATATTGGTAATCAAAGTTCATAGAACTGTAGAATACCACATTAAAGGTGTATAGAGGGAACTACAATGCCAAAATGTCCTTTCTGTAATTTACGAACTGAAACCGGAGATGAGTTAACCGAGCATTTTGCTCACAAACATCCTGAGGAAATTGTCGATACTGGTTCATCTCGTAACAATCAACGAAGACGAAGTAAGAAGAAATCTAAATCCAAACCTATTGTCGTAGATGGCAATAATGTCTCGTATTCTAATGGGAATATGCCACAATTATCGCTTCTCAAACGAGCAAGAGCTGCACTGATGAAATTAGGGTACCATCCGATCATCTTCGTATCTGCAGCCCTTCGCCACTCGATTGATGAGGCAATGGAATTAAACCGATTAATCAATCTGGGCTGGATCATTGAGGTTGAGGGAGGTCTTGATGATGATCGGAAAATCCTGGAAGAGGCTCAGAGAAAGGGCTGTCCCATTGTGAGTAATGATCGGTATTCTGAGTATCATGCTGATTTTACTGATACCAAGTGGGATCTCAAAAAGGCAGTGAAGACCTTTGCATTCAAGGATGGTAAATTCATATTAAACTGAGGAATTATTATTTCAGAAATAGAACCTAAACCTATCCGTGTTACCTACCTGATGAGAGGTATTGTTGGTATCTTTTCCATCATGATCATTCTCTTTGCAGGAATCATGATTCTCTTTCCTCCTCTGGGTTTGACACTCGGAGTTACTATATCACTACTCGTGATTATCTACAACATCCATATCTCCACCATCAGACTGCTACTTGATGAGGAGAAACTAACCAAATCCAGCATTTTTTATGTTAAAGAGATCATGCTTGAAGATCTGGAAAAAATAGAGAAAATCAAGATCCTGGGACTATTTGACCAATCACCAATAGCAATAAGATATGTCACCTTCCGTACAAAATCAGGAATTGAAAGAATAAACACCCTCGGATTTGATTTTGATGAGGTTCTGTCAATTTTGAACCAGATTGAAGAACAGCTCTGAACTGACATTTTCGTTTAGCGGATACTATGCGCAATTTTTTCTAGCTCAATCTGATTGATTGAGAGTCTAACTAAATATTTCAATAATGTGTTTGAACTGATTATCTATGGGTTATACTGAGGAAGAACTAGATAACATGCGAGAGAAATTGAAGCAACTCGAAGATATGTACCAATTTCAACTGGAAATGGGTGAGGATACTAATATTGTTGCTAGAAAAATTGCAGAATTGAAGCGAATATTAGATCGTAATTGAAGATATCTTGTTATTTGTCTACTTAATCTGAAGATTCAGCGAATTTCTCAATATATTCCAGAGATTGATGTCTGAAATAGGTATCATACAGATCAGAGTAATGTCCACCTGCTTGCATCAGTTCATCATGTGTTCCTGATTCGATGATCTCTCCATTGGCCATCACAATGATCCGATCGGCATGTTTGATGGTTGATAGTCGATGAGCAATTACAATTGAGGTCCGATCTTCTAGAATCCGATTGGTTGCCCGTTGTACCAGTAAATCACTGAAGGGATCGAGTGATGCGGTAGCTTCATCCATGATCAGAATGGTAGGATCTCGCAGAAGAATACGTGCAAAGGCAATGAGCTGTCGTTGTCCCATTGACAGTGCAGCACCACGTTCGCCGACCATCGTGTCCAGACCATTAGGTAGCCGTTCAATCCAGTCAAGTGCAGATACCTCTGATAGTACTGCCTGTAATCGCTCCTCGATATCATCAGTTTCATCAATTCCATAGAGGAGGTTATCTCGTATGGATTCATTCCAGAGGAAGACATCCTGTGAGATGATCGATAATTGCTTGCGGTAGTGATCAAGATCTAGAGAGCGGATATTGTGTCCATCAATCGTGATCTCACCATCTTGGAATTCGTAGTAGCGCTGGATCAGCTTGGCAAGTGTACTCTTACCCGCACCGGTATGACCAACAATAGCCAGTTTCTCTCCTGCGTTGATATGGAGATTGAAATTCTCGAGAACATTCTCACTTTCCTTGTAGGCGAAGGTGACGTTATCGAATTTGATCTCTCCTTTGTGCTCATCAAGCTTGACATTGTCATATTGGACGACTGAATTCTCGGCATCAATCAGTGAGAAGACACGTTCAGATGCAGCCAGTCCCTGTTGGAATTGTGACCAGAAAGAAGCAATGGAGATCAATGGGAAGAAGAACAGAGTCAGTCCCTGCAGAAACAGGAACCAATTACCAATGGTCAGTTCTCCACCGGGTATGAAGGCGACAAGTCTTGCCAGAAAGACATTCTCGTTGAGAATACTCAGTCCTCCGTAGTAGACAATCATGGCATTACCCACACCGGTCAGCATGGTCAGAATGGGAAAGATACTGTTGAAAACTAGTCCTCGTCGGAGGTTGACATCATAGGACTGTTCATTCATCTCGTCAAATTCATCATAGATCGTATCCTCCACTCGAAAACTCTTGGCAATGTAGATACCTGAGGTGGTCTCCTGGATGAGCGCATTGACTTTGGCCAGGATTCGTTGCGAACCGAGTGCCACTTTTCGTGCAATCTTTCTGAATGATAGTGCAACAATAACCACAATTGGTGCAAAGATCATGACCAAGACCGTCAGCTTGACCGAGGTATTCCAGAGGATATACAGCACAAATACCACGGTGACAAGTTGTCCCAGGAGATTAACTGATAACGTAATCACCTGACCGTAGTCATTTGTATCATTGACCGTTCTCGATGCTAGTCTTCCGGTGGGTTGTGAGTCGAAGAAAGACATATCACGTTCGAGTAATGCATCAAATACCTCTTCCCGTAGATCAACCACGGCATTTTGTACGGTTCTAGCGGTGAGGATCTGTCGAACGGCATTCAATCCGAAATTAAGTATCGTAAATCCCATGATCAACCCGACGAGGAAGTAGATCTGGTTGAAATCAATTCCCTCTTTTAACGTATCCAACGTTCGTGAGATATACAGGGGAACCAATGCTCCAGCAAGTGCTGCTAGACTTATACCTAATCCAATGAGAATCATTGAACCGGAATAAGGTTTGAAATAACTGGTGATCCGTCGGAGTAACTCTCGATCACCATATTCTCTGTCATAATCACTTTTGTCTAGTCCTTGAAGTACAAACCCCATTTTAGTTTCCTCCTATGACTGATTTCTCATCAAAATCGTCGTAAATACTGAAGAGCTCCCGATACTTGGCAGAGCTCTTGATAAGTTGTTCATGATCGCCGATATCGATAATCTTGCCCTGTTCCAATAGAATGATCTTATCCGCACGACGGATCTGTGCTATCCGGTGGGTGATCAGAAAGCTGACTCTACCCTTCAGCACATCCTTGATTGCCTGATTGATCTCATCCTCGGTCTGACTATCAATAGCACTTGAAGCATCATCAAGGATCAGAATTCTCGGTCGTTTGACTATTGCTCTGGCAATGGCAACCCGTTGTTTCTGTCCTCCTGATAGTTGTGTTCCCCGTTCTCCAATCTCAGAATCATAGCCATCTGGTGTTTCCATGATGAATTCATGGGCATTTGCCAGTTTAGCTGCTTCGATCACATCTTCCATGGTTGCATCGGGATTACCCAGCATGATATTCTCCTTGATGGTCTTTGAGAACAGGAAAATATCCTGCTCTACCAGTGCCATCTGACTACGGAGTGATTGAATTGACCAATCCTGGGCATCGACTCCATCGATGAGAATATCACCACTATCGGGATCGTACAGCCGTGACAGGAGTTTGGTAATAGTGGTCTTACCAGCACCGGTCATACCTACCAGTGCTACCGTCTCTCCCGGATTGACCTCGAATGAGATATTATTGAGTACCGGAGTATTCTCATTATAACTGAAGGTGACATCACGGAATTCGATCTTTCCCTCAATGGTATTGCTGTAACCCTCGGGATTAAGATCAATCTCACTCTCACCCTCGATCAATTCCAGGATTCTACCTGCAGCAGTCACACCCAGCGTAAGGACGGTGATTGCAAAGACATTGATGAAGGTGGGAAATCGGAGTAATTGGAAGAGGAGTACAAATGTAATGAGTTGACCTACGGTGATGACTCCACTATTTACCAGGATAATTCCATGAAGGAATCCCAGTGAGGTAGCCACACCGAGGATCAGGATCGGCCAGTATTTGGCCTGGATCTCCCCCAATTTAACCTGAGCTTCTTTGTATTCGTTAATATTCTTGTTGAAAATCTGCCGCTCGGTATCCTCTTCTGATGAACCGCGAACCACATACATACCAGATATTGTCTCATTTAACCGGGATTGAGTGGTTGATGCTGCACTACGGACCTTCATGGTCCATGGTGCCTGTTTGTCCCGGTACCGTTTCAACACGAAAAGGAATACGATGATATAGATAACAGGGATAATCACCAATTGGACATTGATCATTGCCATAAAGGTAATGGGAACAATGATTCCAACAATTGATTGGAAGACGAGATTAAATCCAGGATTCATCATAAAATTAATCTGACGGACATCACCGGTGGCTCTGGTCATCAGATCACCGATTTTTTGTTTATCATGAAAGGTCAGACTTTTTCTAAGTAGGGAGGAGTAGAGTTCATCTCTGGTCTCTTTCTCCATGCGTTGGGAGATAAACTCGGTAGACCAGCTCCGAAAGAGTTGAACCACTCCCGCACCAACACCAAACAAGAGAACCTGTAATGAAATTGAACTCAGATCCTCGATACCCAGCTTATTATCTTTGAACAGATCAAATGCCTGTCCAATCAGTTGTGGTACAGTTGAGCTGAATATAGAGTTGAGAATGGTGAATATTACCACGAGCAGGAATAGAAACCAGTGTCGGGAAACATGACTCATGATCCACCGTAATGGACTGGACCGATTAGTCTTGTAATCCCTGCGTGGGGTATACTCACTCTGCTGTACTGTTGCCATATATTCACTGATGTACTAGTCATTTATAATGTCTAAGCTGTTGATAATTATGGATGAATAGTCGTATGTTTGGAGAAGATAGGCTTCTAGGTAATTTTCTCAAATAATTAGAGCTACTCAGTACGAATCTGAATTTTAATTGAATTGTGCGTTTAGATGAAAAATGGCTAGATTGAAGATCAAAAGGATAGTATACTGGTATCAGGAATTGAGATTGGTATCATAGGCTTGGAAGCGATAGCCAGGTAACCTGGTCAGATCAATTTCCAGTGCAGACATGGGGACCTCAATGCCGAAATTGGTTATGATTGATGGATGGATCTCTCCAATATGCCCTACCGGTACTCCTTGTACAATGATATCTGCTCTTCTTCCCTCAAGAAGTAGTTCGAGGTCATTTACCTCCAGCTCGTAGTCGAGATCCAGCAACCGCATCAGCGTATTGAGTACACTAGATATGGTCTCGAATGTCTCATTTGCTCCAGATAGTAAGACTGCCACATGAGTTTTGGTAAGGATCCTGTCATCCTCCTTGGATACAATCTCACCAACTTCAAAGACACGATGGGGATAATCCACATGTGTATTCTTTGATTCGAAGGAAAGTAAGATGGGAAGAATCTCATTACGTACCATGCTGAAAGTAGCAGTCACGGGGTTTGCAATTTCCACAGCAACCCTACCCACTGCATCGAATTCACGATTCAATTTGGTCGATAGGATCTCAGGATCAGTCAGGGTGTAATCCATCACCTCAATCAATTGCATACCGATCAGAATCTCACGTATCAGGTTCTCATCCTCGGTGGAAACATCTACTTTACCTGCAGTGACCACATTGGCCTGGGTTGGTTCTATCCTGTTGTAGTCCATTGCCATGGCAATATCCTCGGAGATATCCACCCAGTGCAGGATGTCCTTTCTCCACGGTGGTGATTTCACCAGGATGGTATCTCCCTGATCAACCGCATCATTCCGACGTTTTCTCAAGAGTTCGATGATCTCCTCATTACTCAGATCCGTACCCAGATAGGTATTGATCTCAGCTGGTTTGATCTCCGTCTCTACCAGTTTCTGTTCGGGTGTGATCTCATTTTCTGCGGCATACTCCTCGGGATACTTGATCTCAACTGATTGTACCTGACCTCCACGATCACGAAGAGCCTGGACCACACAAGATAGCGCAACCAGCACGGCATCTCGATTGGTCCCAGTTGTCTCGACAAGGACATCAGTAGATTCCACAGTAACTCGCCCAACATCATTACTATTGATAATTGGTGGCATAGACAGAACCCGATCATTTCCATCAATCAGCATGGGTACCTTGTCGTAATCCTCGAGGATGTGAGCATACTCAATCCCCTTGGGGTGTTGCTCGAAGATCTCATCAACTGTGATCTCCTGATCAAATTGGAGAGGTACAAATTTGAAATCACGATCAACTGATGTATAGCTAATTGGTGATTCTATCATGTTGATATTGTAGATACCAATAGACGATCGTTTTCTTCTCCGGCCGAAGGAGAAATCCACCTTATCCTGGATTTGGATCATCTGTTTGATCAGAAAATCATCAAAGTCAAGCCCACGAACCACTGCTGCTGCAATGTAGGGTCTGACTTCTTCCAGACTGGGATCAACCTCGATCTCATAGCCCGAGGGTTCTGCATCCAGTGGTGGTAATCCCGGTTGGTCGAGTTGACCTCGCACTAGACGGGCAATACCCTCAGCACTCCACAGATCGGGGCGATTGCTGGTTTTCACATCAATGGCAATCTTGGTATGACCATTCTCATCTGGGCCTTCAGGTTCGGAATCTACCTCTGCGATGGCGAAGGCTACCTTCTGATCCAGTTCCTCAGGGCTGAGTGTCTCATCCAGACCCATCAACCGGCAAATATCCTCGATTGAGATATCAATGGTTGGCATTAGCTATTTACCTCCATTCCAGCTGAAGCCTTCTCAGATCGTAACCAGTTGAGATTCTGCGAGTACAATTCTCTGATATCAGATATCTCATACTTGGTCATGAATAATCTACCCACACCAAGACCCCATGCCAGGACGGGATAATCGATACCGAATGGCTTGGTCACCTCAGGTCGGAAGATCCCTGCACCTCCGAATTCAACAAATCCCAGAACAGGATGTCTGGCTGATAGTTCTACTGAAGGAGCGGTAAACGGATAATAATCCGGTCTGAATCGTACCTCCTCAGCACCAGCAACCTCAACGGCGAAGGTCTTGAGCATTCCGAGTAGATCTCTAAAGGTGATGTCAGGATCACAGATAATTCCCTCAGTCTGATTGAATTCAATTGCATGGGTGGCGTCAATTTGATCTGGTCTGAAACATCTTGCCACGGAGAAGTATTTGGCAGGAGGCTCAAGATCGGCTAGGGTACGTGCGGAGATAGCCGTTCCCTGGGGTCTGAGTAATAATCTGGCTGCTTTTCTCGGATCCCATTTGTACTGATGTCCAATAGAACCGGTAGTCCAGCCATCCTCATGTGCTGCTGCCACATTGGTAATGTAGTCCTCATCAAGTAATTGCCCATGAGTAGGTTCCTTCAGCAACAGGATGTCATTATCCTCCCGGGCAGAATGATCCTGTGGGGCATACAAAGCATCGAAATTCCAGAATTCCTGCTCTATCAGTGGTCCTTTCATCTCCTGAAAGCCGAGCCCAATCAGTTTTCGTTTCAAATGCTCGATAAATTGACGATAGGGTTGATACCTACCCGCATGGAGAACACGGGGTTTGGTCTTCACCGAATAGGGTTTGAACGACACGTCCTTCCATGATCCATCAGCCAGCATTTTCGGTGTTAATCGAGTTACTTCCTCAACAGCCTTGATCTTCTTTATCTTAGCTTTTGTTAGTTTCGTCGATACCGTGACATTGGTTTTCTCGACTTCCTCGATGAAATTCCTGTTCTTCATCTGCTCAATCAGGTCAGTATCCTCAGGTACTGTTCCCTGTAGTAGGGCTTTCAAAGCGTTCTCAATATCTTTTGAGAACTCATCTGCCTTTTCGGGCTTATCCAAGATGACCTGCCCTTTGTTGATGGATATTAATCCAGCCTTTCTGAGAATTCCTATCCCAGCAGTCATATCTCCTTTGGATAGACCTGCCTGATCTGCCAGATCTTTCATATGAACGGCTTCATCACGAATACTTGCAATGATTTTTCTCTCGGCAAGGCCATCAGTTGCTGCTTCCTTACCTCGTTCTGTTAATTGATATGTAATTTCGGTGTTAACCTCTCGGTTAACATGACAATCCTGCACTAATGTGCCAATTGCAGCTTCTATTGTTCCGCGATTCAGATCACTGCTTTTGACTAACTCAGTGACCAGAATAGGTCCAGAAGATCCAATTGCTTTTAGAACTGCAAGATGATCTGGTCTTAGTTGTAATGTCATAAAATTACCTCCAGATAATGCGTCTTGCGGTCTTTACTTTCTGCGTTGTTTCTCATGCGATATTTATGAGTAGTTATGCAAATTCCAAGGCACCAAAACCTCTATTCTTAGTTGGTCTCTGACCCTCTTTATAATTATCGATAGCTCAGTAAAAATAATTCAGCTATTAACCTGTGTTTGAACCTGATAGGTAATGATAGGAAAGAGATGATCAATTCATGATACTCTGTGCGATAAATGCTGCAGCACCGGCAAATACTGCCAGCATGATCAGCCGATTACCGGTAATCTGCTTCGATATTTTCTTCAGCATCTCATGTGCCTTGTCCAGCTTGCCATCAATAGTATCTATCTTGGTATCAATGCCATCTAGCTTCACTCCCTGTTCATCAAGTTGTCCAGCCATATTATCCAGTGCTGATTTGATCAGCGTAATCTGTGCCGTCATATCACCCATTGCCGTGGCAATATTCTCCTGCATCAGCTCCATTCTCCGCTCCAATTCCTGTACTGCCTTATCCTTTGATTTCGAGGAGACTGCCTCGGTATCAACATATGCCTGACTCAATGCCTCCATTGATGCTGTGCCTGATGATAAAACCAATTCCAGTTTGGCAAGATTATCTTCTAACTCAGATAAATTCTTCTTATTTGATTTGATCCGATTGATCCGTTTATTCTGATTCTTGGTGGAATCCGATTGGAGCATTCCTGGTAATTTGGATTCAATTTTCTGCCAGGTACCCTGCTCTTCTTTCAGTTGTTTACTGTAGCCATCCTCGAAATCCTCGAAGACGTTCCGCATGGAACCGACAATATCCTTCAATTCACCTAACGTATCGATCACCATCTCATCTGGATTGGGATCGCCTGATATCTTATCTGATAATTTTTGAAGAAGGGATTTATCATTCTTCTTCTTTTTCTTCTTACGTTCCTGTTCCATACTATAGATAGTAAACATTAATTTATAAAAAGATGTGTGATTTAGAAGCACCATCTCTACTAGCTACTGGATATTCAATTTAACAACTCTCCATCGAGATTTATTCGCTAATAATGTAATCCAAATACCAAACCCTAATATTTCTTGTATTGATCTCAGTAGTATCGGTTCTTAGCCGGGGGATTGTAGATGAAAAAACTAGATATAGAGCAATCTGCAGAGTATGAAGAAGCAAAAGAGACGATTCAATTCCTAGAACTGGTGAAAACATATTATGAGACAGATCATAGTTTCGATGAATTGGAAACCGGTCAGATTAGACTTCGGGAGATCTTTCGATTCATGTCTGAGAATGGTTTTCCCAAACGGGGGTTTGTTGATGATGATAAGAAGAAGGAATTGATCAAAGCCATTACAGAGCAAATCGAATCGATTGAGACTGATTTGAAGAATGCCCGATTAGATGAGATTTCTAATCGGAAATTGAATTCATTGATCATCATCCCATCATGGAGTAAGGTTCTGGGTCATGAGACCAAAGGCTTCTACCTGAACAAACCTGTAACCAACCTGAAACGTGATACCATTATCATGCTGTCGCATGATATCATGAATGTCTCCGATAAACTAGGTACCGAACTTGCCCTGCTTACCGGTCCAGGTATCCTATTTACCGAATTCTCACTGGATAATTCCTCCTATATTGTCAATTCCCGGGAGATCAATATGATTATGATCCCCATGGAGATGCTGGCCAAATTACTGGATGCACCACCAATTTTTCAATCAGATATTGACGCCACTCTGAATGAGCTGATCTCAATTATCCCCTTCTCACTCATCGAGGAGGCATACAGTGTGCAGGCGATCTTACGGGGAGTGATCTCACGAAACCTCTTCCATCCCAACAAAGCCGCCTTGGATACGTTCATCGATATCTGCTCGCGACCAGATACGTTCAATCCCAATGAAGGCTTCAAAATCCTGTCAGCACATGAAGATTATTTCAATCGATTACTTCTGACCCAACCTCCTAAGCATTCGGGTGGGGATTCCTCCTTTAATGTGGCATCTGCGGGAATTGCCTCTATTCTGACCAATGGTCAGGCGATTCTTGATGAACTGATCGAGGATCAAAAAATACAGGCTGATCTCCTGTTAGAATTCAAGGATGTCAAAAAAGAATTTGATGAGATAGGAAAAGATCTTCTGAGTAACTGGTTACCTTGATAACTTCGGTTTGAATACAGTTGAGAGCTTGATTGTAAACTATATAGATAATTTATGCAGCTACAGAAATTTTCATCGTACTATCACAATGAGATGGGATCTCAGAAGTAATATCCTCATCTGCTTCCATCTTCGCAAGAAGATTCTCAGGAATGTCCTGGGTCTCTCCACAGCTCTCGCATTTGAATACTGGCTTGACATTGGCTTTCTTTGCCTCTGTTTCTACATGTTCTAAAGTTCCTTTTGCCGAAGCTATTTCATTAGCGTCAATTGATTTATTGTCGTCAGACATTATGCTATAGTAAGTCCTTTTAGTTTTTATAATTTTCGCGTGTGTTTCACTCAACGCATAAGTGAGACGGATTTTTAGTACCTTTGAACGGAGTACCATTACTCAACTCCATCCATTGCAAAATCCCTGTATGCAATCACAACCTAGGATTTGCTATCTATACTTACACTTGTAATTCCTGTACATTATTCGAATAACGTAACCCATTTATATTGCCATGATAACCTATAGTTGGGAATCCTTGCAATTTATAGGATTCCCACTTCCCTTCCCCACTAACGTTTTTTTAAGGAATTATTGATATAAATTAGATGATCGTTAATTTTCAATCCTTGTAATTATCTCATCTTATGTTTGCACTTTGGGCATTTACCAGTTAATTTGAAGACGGGTCCGAGATGTTCCTCGTGGAATAAGGCCATACAGTTAGGACAGAGCTTCTTCTCTCTTGAGGTGAATCCCTGTTTGCAGACATAACAGTGATCGAGTTGGTACTCACAATTATTACAGACAATAATACCAACTGGTTGACTATTCCCACAGGCAGGACAGGTATGGACCTCTTCAGATCGGGTATACTGCCTGAGGTACTTGATCAATTTCTGCACCGCAAATTTTCCCTCGTACCAGGTATTAATTGTATCAACTGGATTTCCGGTCAGATTGACATCAATCAATGCCGGCAGATCCCGTAGTCCAAGAGGTGCGGTATCTATGGCATTGTCGTGGAGATCAATCACCTGTAGTGTTTCCAGATTTTCAATTGTCTGGGGTACGGTTTTGATCTGATTATTTGGTAGTTTCAGAATTTTCAGATTTTCCAAATTGGCAATCTCTTCTGGGATCTCTGTGATCTTATTATCTGATAGATCAATTTCCTCCAATGATCGAATCTGACAGAGTTGGGTGGGAAATGCAGTCAGTTGGTTATGGCTCAGATCAATTCGCTTCAGGTTTGATAAATCTGCAAATTGATCTGGTAATATCTCAAGTTGATTTTGTGCGAGATCTATTTCTTCTAGCTTTACAAGCTTCCCAATATTACCTGGAAGGTTCTCTATTTTGTTCTCTGCTAGAAGTAATTTCTCAAGAAAGGAGAGGTGACCAATCGAATCCGGTAGGGTGGTCAGTTCATTCTGATTGAGATACAGGATACGCAGGTTGGTAAAATAACCGATTTGTTTTGGGAGTTTTCTCAACTGTTGGTTATCAATGGAGAGAATATCAATATCCTCGATGATAAATTGCGTTTCCACCTCAACATGTTCTGGTAGTTCTTTCTGAAATATCTCCAGTAGTTCCTGATCTCCCATAGCATGACATATTCAATATCAATTAAGTAGGTGTGGGACAATATCAGAATTTGACACCGTTTTTGGCGAATATTCTCAGCTATTTTTGGATCAAATAGACAGTTCAGTAGCTTTTTACTGAAGTTATGGATCAAATCTCTCAAATGAGGGAAGCATTAAATAAAAGAATGGGATGAGGTGCATATAACTTATGGGTGTTCTTTCCATCACTAATCAGTTGAATAAGAAACGGATACTAAATTTTACAACACTTATCTTCATAATCGGAATGCTGGTTGTGTCAAATATTTACCTTGGATTTGATCACAGTCTCAATCCTAGTGAGGATTCATCAACCACCTCTCAGATCTCTACCAGTCAGATCAGAACTGAGGTAAGTGCCAAGATTGGTGACAAGGAGGTTCGTATCTCACATACATCTAGAACCTCTTCATCATCAAGTGATGGAAAAAGGATAAATGATAAACTGAACCCCATGTCATCGCATTTCAGTGCAACCATAAATTCAGAGACTAAAACAAGCTCTGATCAATTTAATATCAGATATAATGAGACAGAAACAGGTTCTTCCTCATTTTTAGGAAATGGAGATAATGTTACACTCAATCCACTTTCTGAATTGGGCAGATATGATAGAGCTCAATTTGATGTTGACGCATTTACAAATAAAACTCAAACCCAGTCAGGGACACTTGTTGGAGGTTCGACCCAAAATAATGATGTAGTGATGGCCCAAGCCGTTCATATCGATGAATTGAATTACACAAATTCCAAAATCAATATAGATGAAGTTGCAATCCAATTTAGAGGTTTTTTTACAGCAACTATGCAGTTGGATATATATTCTGCAATCTTAAGTGGAGGACGAATTGTTCCTAATATATCATATGGGTCAGATTCAGAGCCCATAACAACAAATGGAGCTTCATATTTTGTTTTTAAATTTGGTTCAAATATTACGGTTAGTGAATCGGATACAGTTTCTGATTCTAATGGATCTTGGCTGTTTTTTGTGATTAGACCTTCCTCGAATAATGCCTATACTGTTTCTACTGATTCAGCTAATTCAACAATAACTTATGATTATGCTGATAGTGGAAATAACCCCCCTTCCGACCCAGCGAGCGACGCTGATTGGAGTACCGTTGGATATGATCTTTTATATAAGTACAATGCCTCGTTTGAATTTGATCCCACTACGATTCAAACAAAAATTCAACCTCAAGGTGGAAGTTTATTAGATGTAACAAGTCCTAACGCCTTTCTTATTGAAGGAACGAAATCAACAGCAACAGACTATACTATCACCTATGATGGTACAATTGCCAATAATCCCACTTTAAATTTCAATATCACATATTATACCAATGCTTATGATGAAAATCAAGCTGTGGCAAAATATGATATTTCACCATCTAGTCCTTTGATTAATTGGACCATTTACTATAGTTCACCCTATACTGATACATCTAATACCAATATTTCGCTGATCATACCAAAAGGATTTACGAATTTTGCATTTTGGTATAATGATGTTTCATCAGATGGATTAATTTCGGTTTCTAATTTCAATACAGTAAATAATTCCGTATTTATAGACCCGTATTTGGGTAGTGGGAATTATACCTTCACTGTACAGTCAGATAACTTGCTTAATGGATTAACTACCTCTATCTACCGAGATGATGGTACGGGTCTTGTGGCTGCGACTAATGCCACTATGGGAAGTGCAGTCGATGCAACCTTAGGTGATTTAGTCAAAGCAAATGTCACAATTGGTAGTCCTGCCCCCATCGGTGGTGTTGTCAATGCCTCGATGAGAACTCCTACAGGCCAGATTCTCTATACCAATTACACGACAACCTTCAGTTTTGATGGCTCTACTATGAGTTTCAGTAAAACCTTGGAGTCAAACATCCCAACCGGACAGTACTCCTTCCAGTTCTTCTGGTTCAATGGTACTGCTGCCGGTGCAATTTCCATTACGATGAATATCTTACCAGTGACTGTAATTAATGTCGCTCCAGATATTAATCCATTCAATGCTTTGGAAAATAATGACGTGACGTTGAACGTACAATTCTTGGATAAATCACATGATAGCAATGCTGGATTTGCGGGTTCAGTCGAATGGAGTCAGGGTACACAGGCTTTGGCATTCAATCAGTATAATTCATCAGCCAATCGCTATGAATATCAGACAGTATTGAGTCTTACCGGACTTGCTCAGGGTAGTTATCAATTAAATATCTCCTTTGTAGATTCTCTATTCATGAATTATACCCTCTACACCATGCAGGTCTATCATCGTGGTTCGAGTGTGGTGGATAAGGCTGCCTCGTATGAGTATGGAAATAATTTCAAATTTGCCATACAACTTAGAAATCAAACTGCAGATACAGCAATGAATACTTCTACTGCAATTCAACAGGTAGATTTTGATAGTGATACCTCCTCATTACAGGATATAAGTGATTTTGCTGTAAGTTTTGACAGCCAGAATAGCCTGTATTATAATTTCTCCATAACCTGGGATGCTACTTGGGATAGTAGATTTAATTTAGGTTCCAATAACCAGTTCACAATCATCTGGGATGTTCCAGGTCTACGAGCAGACAAAGATATTTCTACCATTACCACATCAATAAATATTACACTTGTTGATACCACGAACCCGATGATTCAAGGTTTCTCCAACCGAACTATCTCGGAGGTGGATAGTGTGAATTATGGTTTGAACTGGA
>Ga0102944_1001261_pt1 | contig 17216 bp, 17 predicted proteins | sample SalPonD_shore_MG_FD_78172 | JGI IMG/M metagenome (GOLD analysis project Ga0102944, IMG submission 78172) | Salt pond soil microbial communities from South San Francisco under conditions of wetland restoration - Salt Pond MetaG... | ecosystem: Environmental > Aquatic > Marine > Intertidal zone >...
ATTTTAATACTTTAAAAAAAAAATTATTATATTAAAAACAAAAATAAAAAAAAATCCCAACTTTTTTTTTATTTTTTAAAAAAAAAAAAAAAAGAAAAAAAAAGAAAATGAGCCCTCTATTCCAAAACAAAAAAATCAAACTTGAAAAAACGGAAGAAAGCCCAACAGAATATTTTATATCTAAATACCCCAATCAAGTTAGACTTACAATTAAAATCAATTCTATAACAAATGATTCACATTCTTATATAGAATGTACAAGAGATTTTCTATTATTCTATAAAACAAAGATTATATTAAAAAATCAATGTAGTCAAAGAGAATGGACTCCCTTGAAATTCATGTGGTCATATGATTTTTTCAATTCATTAAAAAAAACTTCTATAAAGGAATTGGAAATAGTTGGAGGATGTGAATGGTATTACTACGAAATTGGAAATTGTTTGCCTTCTACAATCAAAAAAATTACATTTAAAGATTGTATAATGTCCAGATATGATATACTTATGATTTTGAATAGTATATCAAAAACCAATTTAAAATTAAATGATATAATTTTCAATATTAAACCTTCCGGTTTTATACAAGATAAAAGATTCACAAAATATGTATTAAGATACATAGAAAGAACTCCATCTTTATTAAATTTATATCTTCCATATAAAATATGTAATATTGATAAAATTCTTAATTTAAATAGGGATATTTATAAAAAATTGATGGAAAAAGCTATGCTTATTAAACTGGGATCTGAACTCGATTCGAATTGCAATTTTAATTTATTTAATTTACCAAAAGTGATAATTGATACAATTTGTAAATATGTTCTGAATTAAGCATTATTTATTTCTTTTCCCCTTTATTTTTCCTTCTCATATCTTTCTAAAGGAATACAATCTATGACAGTTTTTTTGAAAATTATAATTAATTTGATCAAATTTGTAAATATTTTAATAATTTTTCTGTTTGAAGAAATTTTTTCAATAAATTCTTTTAAATTAGAATGATCCTCTTTGAGAATTATATTGATAAAAAAATTAATCACGGGAGTGGGGTCTATGGAATATAAGATATTACAGATTATATTTTTATAAATATCTTCGCCAGAATTATTTTGATTTTGATCATTATCTTTATCGCTATTATTACCATTAGAATCACTAAATTTCTTAATCAAAAATTCGTTTCTAAAGGCGATTTGCCTTACATATTCTCTTTCCCTTTCTCCTTTAGTCATTAGATCAAGCGGTTTTTTTTCATAATTCCTTTCATTATCCTCTTCGAATTTTATAGTATAAATCGATTCATCTTTTTTAATTATGGAACCGGTAAAAGAACATAAAGCTTTTTCAATTTTACAGATTGAAGCATATACTTCAAATTTGGATGGATAACAGATTAAGAAATTTTTTAGTAGATTTTCTAGAGGTGTAGTTTTGAGAATTTCAATCTCTTCTCCTTTAATAATCGAATCATAAAATGCTGATTCTGTAGGTTCGACATTTTCACATCCGAGTTTCTCTGCTAAAGATCTAGAAATTTCCTTCCATAGAATATGAATCGTTTCTTCATTTATCAATTTTGAATTTTCATCTTTAGGCAATTTAATTTTTGAAATAAAATTTGAAGAACATATTCTTATTTGATTTTTATCTAGTAATGGAAGAAATATATTTCTTCTTTCATTTTCCATTTTTTTTTTCGTATTATCTATTTTGGAAATGTTTTGTTGCAATTTTATAGAAGATATTTTTAAAATCCGTTCCGCTTTTTCATTGATTTCTTTGACTTCTTTTTTCTTTTCAATGCCATTCTTATTTTCTTTATTTATGGGAATAGATTCAGGAATGGAAGTGACTTTATTAGTATTTGAATTTCCATTACTTGAAACTTCACCAGGGAGAAACATTATTCTTTGATCCGCAGTTCTTTCCATATCAACAAAGTTTAAATCAAGTGCGTAATTTTTTTCTTTCTCTTTTTTTGTTTCTTTTATTGCAGTCATTTTTTTTTGATTTTTTTTTAGTTTTTTTAAAATTCTCCTTTTTCCTTAGTATAAAAAAAAAGAAATGGCGTTGTTTTTTAAAAAAAAAATTAAAATTTTTAAAAAGTATATAAAATTATTCTTTAAAAATAAACTCCAGATAAAAAAGGAAAAAAGAAAAAAAAAGAAAAAAAAAGACATAAATGAAATTCATATCCATTAAAAAAGAGGAATGGTTTTCACAAAACAGAGACGAATTAATTACTAAAAAAATATGCGAATTTTCGAAAGTTATGTATGTAAGAGGAAAAATCTATATTGTATATATAGATCATAACGAAAAGGGAATTTATTTAATCAAAAGAGAAGAAATACCAATTATAGAAAAAAGCAACTCTGAATATGTATACATCATTTCATATCCAGATAACAATTTTAACATTTTTCTTCATGGAGGATTAAAAAAGGAAGAATTTCTTTTGGATCTTAGAATAACACATAAAACTTGTGGATTAATTGATTATTCTTCATATCAAATTTGCGAAGAATTGAAAATGGATTGCATAAGTGAAAATCGAACCGAATTTCATTTGCCTCATCATCCAATTTTCCTAAGAAATTCATTTGAAGACACCAATATTTCAATTTTGAATAACGAAAGCGTTTTGAAAAATCCGAAAATTCAAAGATATATAAATGAAAGAGTAAATTTAATGAAGCAAATAAATAAATTAGATAAAAATGGAGTATCTCATCATGTTAGAAATTCTCATGTGTATACGGATCAATGTGTATCAAAAGAAACTTGGGATTGTTGCGAAAATTGCATATCTCATTGGACTCTTTATCTTTTATGTATACAAAACGAAAAAATGAAATTACTAGATTGGATTTCAAATCAAGAAGTGAAAATTTATGCCGAATACATTCATTCATATAAAATCCCAATTGTTTCTGAAGCCATTAAAAATGGTTTATATTCTCGTCTAAAAATAATGGAATTGGATGATCAAGATAGAGAAGAATTTTTGAATTTGGAAATGGATCATAGTCCCTATAAGAAAATTCCATATGAAAATCTTTCTCATCTTCTTTTGAAAAGATTAACATTGAATGGATATATCTTCATTATTCCAGAAGAAGATATCACAATCGAAATGTTGATGAATCAATACAAAAGAAATCTTATGGACGATATTATAAACTTGAGAAATCTGAATAGAAAGAGAAAAGTTTTGCAACTTCGTTTTTTGACACTCCCATTCATAAACCCTTCTTATTACGAAGAGAAAAAAATCATTCCTTTCCAACAACAAATGAAAAATAATTGTCACAGTTCAGAATCTCCAAAAGAATATCCAAAATATACTCTACAGGAAGCTTTAGATAAAGATATCTTGCCTCCATGCGTCTCAAATTGGTTACATACAATTGAAAGAGAAGGAGCAACTTATCCACTTCGATTAGCGAGTAGAGTATCTTTATCTTTAGGTTTCTCTAAAGAAGAAATTATTGATAAGTATAAAAATTATATAAAATCTGATGCTTTGGGCGAACTCGAATCTCATTTAAAGGAAAATTCTTCCATTTCTTCTGATAGAATGGGGAGATGTTGCAATAAATTAATAGAAGAATCTATGGGTCAAGGGAACCAAAAATACGAATGTCCTTTTAAGGATAAAGAATTTATTTCACGAAAGACAAACGGACGATTGACATCTAATTGTATTAGAGATATAGAAGACAATCCTTTAGGAGCTTGCAGATTTTATATGAAAGATAAGTATGGTATCGAATCTTTCCATCGTTCTCCTAAAACGGCTTATCTCAATATCCTTAAGTCTCTGAAATAAGAGACTATTTTTCCCTTTTTTCTTTTTTCCTTTTTCCTTTTTCCTTTTTATTTAAAAAGAAATAAAATCCTAGAAATACTTTCTTTTTATAATTGCTATTGTTTAAAAAAAAATAAAAAAATTTAAAAGAAAATATGAATGTGTATATAGAAGATTTAAATAAAAGAAGAGTACAGGAAGAACAAACAGAAGAAGAGATTGATGTAATTGAGCCATTCACATATTCAATTCCAAAAGAATCTACTCAATTCAGCGGTGTACCCGCAAAAAAGCCGTATGATTTTACATTTCCGGAAGTCACTGATGAAGCAAAAAACAACAAAGAATTTCAACAATGGCAAGAAGAAAAGGAAAAACAAAAGGCCAGAAAAGAAAAAATTAAAAGAACTGCATATTCTATATGGAAATGGATCATAGCTTTTATTTCTTTGATATGGACGAAATTTCGCTATTATACATATCTAAATAGAGAAAAAGTGTCAGAGGAATACATGTTTATAATTAAATTTAGACAGATTCGTCAAGATAAAAGAAAATGGGTCCCACCTTTATTATATTCACTAATTACATTATTCATAATATATATGATATACCCACATATGATTGATTTGATAAGATCATTCCGAAATACAATCTATACAGATAGTATGTATAGAAGTGTTCTCAAACCTTTTGAATTTGAAAATAGCAGTCAAACTTGGTCCATCCAATATGATGTATATGAGGAAAAGATTTACAGTTGGAATGCTAATCAAAATAAGGATAAAAAACTAAACCTAAATAAGAAGGAAATGGATCAGGGATATTTTACTACAGAAATTTATAAGGAACAATCTTCCTGGAATGTAAGTTTAGAATTATTAAAGTTTAAAATGGATTCCATCACAGATGTAAATAGTTGTACAAGTTCGTTACAATTAGGAATTCCTTATAATCTAATTTATATCAAAATAACTGAAAAGGAAACCTTCTTTATGGCAAATCCGGAAATAGAAGCCTTTTCACCTGTACTTTTCCATACAAACTTCAAATTTAAAATAGATACAAATTCGGAAAGAATTGTTTATTCAAGGGATATACCCGATACTTTAAGACTAAAATGGATTGATCCACTTTTTTTTCCACTTTCCTCTCAATCTAGAACTTTTGGAGAAAAGATTTCGGATTGTTTGTGGATAGTGTCATTGAAGACTGTCTGAAGAAAAGAGATCTTCATGAAAAATATCTTCATGGAAAAGATCTTCATTTAAAACTTCTTCTAATAAATCGTATACAGTTTCTCTATGATTGAAATTGATTTTAATTATTTCATCAATCATTTCTTTATCTGTATTTATGATGATAAATGCGCAAAGCAATAGATAATATCCACATTCCCAATTTGAAAATTGTACAAACCAGTTTTTCACTTGAATAGCCCTGACGTTATCAGGAATTATATTTGATTTCTTGAAGACGTCAAGTGCTTCTAAAAAAGTACTTCTATTTAAAGAACTTCCTTTATATGAAATCGAATCATAATGATAACATATATCTTCATTTACACGATATACACATAAACTCCAATGAGCTGCACTAGAATTGAAAATAGGGATGAAAATTATATCATAATCAGAAATGTCGAATTTTTTCCTATTGTACTTTCTTTCAATAGCATTATCTTCAAAGTATTTAGTTGGAATCAAAGCCGGGTTAATGTATAAAATTTTTTGATCATCTTTCCTTTCTTCGTCATTTATAAGTCTTTCTAATCCATATGTTATATCATCCCCGTGCAAATCAGCTATTCCACCTCTATTTCCGTGCAAACCTTCAATCCATCTTTTTTTAAGATTTTTACTGAGTTGTGTAGAATTTTTATTTATATTTTTAGATTTCATCTTATATCCTTGTAAAAGTGGAATACTCATGATTCCGAAAAAAGGAAAGAAATATAAGATAAGAAAAGAAAAAAGAAAAAAAAAAGGAAATATATGTATTTTTTTTAAATATTATAAAAATTTTTATCCTTTATTCTTAAATCAACATTCTTTTTTCTTTTTTAAAAATTAATTTTTATAAAAATAAAAATAAAAAAAAAAAGGAAAAGAAAAAGGGAAAAAATGCCACCTCCTTCAACTACAGTTTCAACCTCAGTTAAAAATTCATACATTCAAGTAGCATTAACTCTTGAATATATTTGGATCATAGGTCTTTATTTCATTTTATACAAATCACCTCATGAACGTAGTGTAGAAGAACACAATGCATTTCTCGTAGTGAATGGAATATTCATAACTATTATCACAATTTTAATATTCTTTAAATATAGACTTAAACAAAAAGATGCAAGGATTGTCTTAACTATAATTACTTTTCTTATAGAAGGTTTTTATTCAACTTTATGCCTCTTTATTTACAATTCATTTGCAACATATTTTTCTGTTTTTTTTTTAACTTTATTATCTTCAGCTTATTTGAACTATACACAAACTAAAGTTAATAATATAAATTTGGATGATGATGAAATCGTATTAAAGGATATTGATATAGATGATAATTGAAGGATATAATAATAAAAGAATTTTTTATATATATATATATAATATTAATCTTAAAATAAGAGAAAAATTTTTTCTTTATATATATATAAAAAAAAAGATGAGTTGGGGTTGAACCTATAATATGAAAAAATTTTAAATAATTTTTTTTCTTAGAAATAAAAAATCTCCGACTGAGAAAATAAGGTCGCGCCCAATCGGGCGCGACCTCTTTTTTCCAGTCGGTGTTTTTGCGGAGAAATTTTTTCTAAGAAATTTTTTTTTTATTTATTTTTGATTTCCAAGAAAAAAAAAATTTTTCGCGAAAAAAAATCGCGAAAAATTTTTTTTGGTTTATTTTTCATTTCCAAGAAAAAAATTTTTTTTTCTCTAAGTTAAAGCTCCGACTGTAAAAATAAGGTCGCGCCCGATCGGGCGCGACCCCTTTTTCTCAGTCGGAGATTTTGCGGAGAAATTTTTTCTAAGAAATTTTTTTTTATTTATTTTTGATTTCCAAGAAAAAAATTTTTCGCGAAAAAAAATCGCGAAAAATTTTTTTTTGGTTTATTTTTCATTTCCAAGAAAAAAATTTTTTTTTGTAAAAAAATTTTTTTTTCTCTAAGTTAAAGCTCCGACTGTAAAAATAAGGTCGCGCCCAATCGGGCGCGACCCCTTTTTCTCAGTCGGAGATTTTGCGGAGAAATTTTTTCCAAGAAATTTTTTTTATTTTTATTATATATAAAAAAGACTGATTAAACTCTTCTATTTATTTAGAAGAAGAAGAAGGAAAAAAAATCAATCACTTTTCTTCCAATTCGACAAGATCGAGATCAAATGGAGGAGTATAATTTTTATTCTTAGATAAAATGTAAATTTTTAGATTTTCATTGATAATATTATTATTTCCAGTAATTCCTAAAAGAGTTTCCACTACCATATCTTTTCTCTTTAAGTTTAAATCGCAATTGGAATAATGAAAAAGAAAACAATGTAAAATAATCATCTCTTTTCTAAGTTTGATATATCTATCTAAATATCTATTATCATAACCATTATTTTTTTCAACTAAGAATTTTATATTTTCTTTAATTCTATTTACTGTTTGTGAAAATATTTCATATTCTTCTGGTACATTACATTCTGAATCACAAGTAATATAATTTTTACACCAGTATTTCTGAGAAGTAACATCGGTAATAATGGATTTTGAATTGAGACATCCCATCTTTATTTTGGGAAAAAAAATGATAAGATCAAAATATTTTAAAAAAATTTTATTAAAATTCACTTGTGACAAGGTAATTTTTTCTTTTTTAAAAAAAATCATTTAAAAAAAAACAGAATAAAAAAAACTCAAATTTTTTTTTAACCGAACAATTCATCAAGTTGATCTTCAATTTTTGCTTTTTTTTTAGGTTGAGGAGGAGCAGAAGGAGGAGCATTAACTTTTTGTGTAGGATGGAGAGGAATTTTAGAAGATTGAGTAAAAATAGGAACAACACCAGGATTATTCCATAAATAATTATCAAATAAATCTTCCTCTTCACTCCTTTGAATAGACTTTTCAGCAACTTTTTTATTAAGTTGTTGTTGACCAGTTTGAAGATTTTGTTGAACAATCTTACTTGAGTAAGTGATTATTCCTGCCAATCTTTTTTCATTTTCATCATAGGGATTATTTTGATCAGCTTTTTCTTTTAATTTTTGAATAGTTTCTGGGTCAACTCCTTCATAAAGACTAGAAATAGATTCAAAATCATTTTTGTATTCTTCTTGTAATTGTTTTTGTTTTTGTTCCTCTTCTTCTTCCCTTTGTTTAAGTATTTTAATACCTTCTTTGGTATATTCTGCAATTTTATTAAAGAGATCGCTTTGTCCTTCTTTTGTTTTCAACGTCTCATAGAATTTAGTTTTTCGAGCTTTGATGGTAACGAATTCAGTTTCATTTGAAGGAGTAGTTGTTTGAGCTGGTGGAATGTTAGTGGTTGTTTTTTGTATATTAGATTTATTTTCAGTCATATCTATGTGCAATTAAAAAAAAAAGAAAAGTTTTTAAAAGAAAATGGTATATAAGAAAAAAGGTTAAAAATCTTTTTTTTTTCTTTTAATTCAAGTTTAATAAGATATATAATATGTTATTATTAATTTAAATATTCAATTGTTTTATATATGAAAAAAAATTATTAATTTTTTTTTAGTTTTAAGTTTTCTTTTTCTTTAAGTATAAGAATAGAAATATATATATATAAGAGGAAAAAAGAAAAATAATCAAACCTATTTCATTTTCATTTTCATTTCCATTTCCATTCCCGGATCCATTCTCATCAACTGAAATCTTATCAAATGAAGCAATTATTCCATCTAGATCTCTATCTTCATCTTCCAATTTAACATTAGTTATCAAAGATTCTGGTAATTCTTGATCTTCAGTAAGAGATATTTCTGAAAGACCTTTAGCTATTATATATATATCATTTTGTGCAAAACTTATAAGTTTAGGACTCGCACCAATTATGGTTTTATTTAAGATACCTTTCTTAATATTTTTATCCGTAATTTTCATAATTGCAACTAAGTTATCCCTTTCATCTTTATACATTCTTAATACATAACCTATAGGAGATCCTTTGTGATTATGCAACACACGAAGTCCTCTTGTATTTTGAGAAGCTATGTCTGATATTTGAGCCTTTGAAAGATATAAAACATGTGGATGACTTTTATTTCCATAAGAAGCAGATACAATGGCTTCTACTATCATTTTTTTCTTCCTTTCCCTTTTTTCCCTTTCTTTTTCTTTTTTTTAAACGGAAAAGATGTTAAATTATTGGATATAAAATAAAAAAAAAATTTTTTTCCCAAAAAGTTCAGTCACCTTCATTTTTTTTAAAGAAAAAATAAAAAAGAAAAAGGAAAAAAAACATGGATAATAGGAAAAAAAATCAATCATCAATCAAAAAAACTAAAACTACTTCTCTATCAAAAAATAAAAATATCAATAACAATAATAATAACAATGAATATGAAAGCGACGAAGACAGCATAGGGAATGACGGAATACCTAAAAATCTTCAAATAGAAGACTTTGAATTGAAAAATCAAAACAATATTAAAGAATGGATTTATCTACTAAAAGAATCAAAAAAAATACAATCTCGAAATAAAACAACTTACACTGAAATTTCAAGAAAACATTCGCACGTTTATCCAGATGTTCCATTGAATAAATACAAAGAAGCAATATCCATTTCCGGAAAGAAAAAGAATATGAGGGGAAATTATATCATAAATTCAGATATAGAAGCCTATTTCTTTAAAAATACAAATTCATATAATTCTATCATTAGATTATGTCTTAGTTTGGATGAAAAAAATACTTCTTCTTACATTGCAGTCATACAATCAGATATGATAAAGAATAGAGGTTTATTTTTTAAATACTTTAAAAAATACAAGGACTTTTGTATAGGAGTAATAGATGTTCATTTGAGCATTTTTTTCTCAGCTATTATATTTAAATACAATGAAGATTCTGATTTAGAAAATATTTCTAATTCAAAGACTATAATTTGTGATATAATTAATGATAATTATTCAACAATATTAAGGGATACAGTTAAGTTTGATGATATGTTTTTTTTCTGTTGTGATTGTGTAGCATATGGAAAGTAGGAGTAGAAGAATAACTACTGCCTTTTCTCAAGTTTCCTTTTCTTTAATTTGTTTATGATAGACCAATCTTCTATTATTCCACGTTTAAATATAGTTGGTTTAACATTAGCTAATTGATTATAAGAATATCCCAGATCTTCTTTACATATTTTATTTAAAATTTTTTTGATTTTATCTTCATTTTTTTCTAAAGTGTCTATTTCTATTTCTTGTTGTATAACTTTCTTTTTTTCTTCGGTAAGTTCAATTAATATACTTTCGTATTCCAATAAAATGTTATGGAAAATTTTTTTACATTCGCGATCTTTTTCCAATTCTTCTTTGATAGATTTGAAATTGTCTTTTTGAAAAGGAGTTTTATTTTCTCTTTCATTTGTATTTTTTTCGTTTAAATTTATCGTAGTCATTTTTTTTAGGAAAAATTTTTTTTTCTCAGAGGAAAATGTTCCGGAAAATTGTTCAAAAAATTATAGAAAATCTGCGCAAGGAAAAAAAGATTACATTCGTATTTCCGCAAAAAAATTTTTTTTTTGAAAAAAAAAAGGAGTTTTTTTTATTACTACTTAAAAATAATACTTGAAAAACTTGTCTTTATCAAATAAAATCCCTTTAATAGGCTCGAATCATTCAAATTTTCCAATTCGTCTTCATTTACTAAATTCAATGAAATTAGCCATGCTATAAAACATTCCATTGAAGTTTTATATCTAATAAATTTGTTTGCTATGAAATCCCATAAACACCATCCTCTATATGTCTGTACCATATAAGGAAATTTTTTGTCATAAAACTTATTCGCACTTGCAAGTTTAATAGGAAGATCTATTTCATTTTCATAAATTACATATTGATCCAAATTTACTCCCGTTTCTTTACCCAGAAGATAAGAAAAAACATTAATACAAACTCTTTCAAAAACTATATCAAATTCTATAGTATTTTTATAATGGAAAAAATTCTCTAATCTTCTAGAAAAAAATTTGAAAAGACCAGAACTTTGAGTTATAACTTCTAGATATTTGACAAGTTCTGACGGTCTTAAAGCATTCAGTATTTTAATTGGATTAGATGAAGAGAAATTTGCAGCAGTGTGTAAATAATAATCTTCTTCATATGGAAGAATTAACCAGTGCGGTAATTTTGAACTTATTAGACTTTCTGTAGATATAACAAATTGGCGATTTTTTAAAATCTCTTTGATTTTATCTATTAAATTTTCCATGAAAATATCTTCTATTTTGGGTACACATGTATCATCGATATAAAATTTACTTGAACATATATAAAATTTCTTGAAATAATGAAAGAAGAATATTTCCTTTAAATCTATGAAATCATCGGAAATTTCATATCTTAGACCTTCTGGATTTAAATAATATTTCCTCGTTTTTTCCTCTTTGAAATCCATCTTTTCATCATTTTGATTATATATATCAAAAAACATTGGAAAATCATATTCATAATCTCCATCCTTGATATTTTCCGAATTTATTATAAAAGTGAAAATTCTTGAACACAGAGATTCCCAATAGAGTTCTATTTCCGGAGTATATACAAAATTATTTATATGAAGATTGAACTGGATTATTTCTTGTGTTAGGTCCCATAATGATTTAAATTCTGTTGGGACATTCTTATAAATAATGAATTCTTTGGGTAATTTTGGATTCGTGGATACATTTTCTATATTCTTTTTGAAATCAGTAATTTTTGAATCCAATCTTATCTTATTGATGAAAGAAAGTACTATCATAATGCTTTTTCTTGAAAATTTTGAAAAATTATCTCTGATGCATCTTCCAGAATTAGGTTTAGGATTTTTTAATATCAAGAAATTTTTAAATGATAGAAGAGTTTCTAATAAGAAATCATCAATTTCGTAATTTGTTTCTATTATGTAATATAGACATTCCATTATTCTTTTCAAAAAAATGTTTAAATTTTCATCTGAAATGGGAGGTTTTTCAGTTATATTATTAAATAGAATGGTCTCTAAGTTTGAAGAGTTTATGAATGGGGAAAGATCCATTTTTGGGGGTCAAATTTTAAATTTTTTCTTTGCATAAAAAAAAAACGAAAATATGAGAAAAAGACCTTTAAAAATATATATAAAATTAAATTAATAAAATTATATCAAAAGTATAATTACATATATAAAAAAAGAAAAGGAAGACTTTTGTTATTTTTTCCCTTAAAAAAAATTTAACCTTTAAACTTATCCCTTTTTATGGATGAAAGAATTTCATCGATAGGACTATCAATGTGGCCGAGAGAGTTCCAAGGAATTTTTTCTGATATGCCTGGAGATAAAAGAACTGTATACAGCAATGGTATTGCTGGTAAAAAAAGGAAAACAGAAGCAGAACAAATAGAAAAAAATTATGTAAATTTAGATGATATGGATGACCAAGGAAATGAAGTGTTTATATCTAAACCACCACCTTTAGAAGAAGCTTCTCCTCCTTCTCCTTTAGAAAGAAGAGAATCAGGAGAAGGAGAAAATATTTATGACCTTCCATCTTCTTTTAATTTTAACTCAGAAGATGAGAATGACGAATCAAGAATCATACAGAAAAAAGAAAACAACGAACAAAATATCTATAAAAATGATTGTTTCTTATGCGAATGGTACGGATCTCCAAAGGATATAGATAGTGGTCCCGTATATAAATTACTTATGATGATAAGAGAAATGCTATTTAAAGGGAAAAGTGATTTAGATCATATTTATAATCAAGCATCTATTTATTATAACAATAAAATTTATAAACCAGCAATGAAAGCAAAAAAATTTCTACCATATATGGATACAGCAAAATTTAAATCTCATTTTGAAGTAGATCTTAGACATAATCCAGCAATTTTCACTTTTATAAGTATTAGGAAATGGTTAAAGGTTAGGGATATATTGCTAAATAAAGCTTTCTATAAAAAACAAAGTGAAGATGGTGATGTAGGAGAGATTTTATATCCTGATATAGATAATATTAAAACGGCTCGTATGGCTCAGCAACAATTGGATAGTTTATTTAAAAACAATTTAGATAAACTAGCATTTGGTTCGGAAAATGTTCCGGATTTAAAAAATACAGGATATTTCATAAATAATGGTATGAAAGATAGGAATTCCTATGATGATATTTGGGATAATAGGGATGATTAATGTGTATAATGTGATACTAAAAGGGAAAATTCGTTTAATAAAAATAAAAAAAAAAAGAAGAAAAAAAAAGAAAAAAAAAGAAATTATTGCACATCTTATTTTATTTTAAATAAATATAAAAAGAAAGGTAAATATTAAAAAAACACAATAAAGAGAAAAAAGAAAGAAGAAAAAAAAATGTCAAACAACTTCAGCAACATTCCTCCAAACATCATAGGTTACAATAAGAAAACTAAATTAGACATTGGACCTACTACCGTATCAATCAATAATATCCTTTCGTATCCAGCGACTCCATTTTCCACGCCACCTCTTCCCAACTTTTCTGGAAAATTTGATCCTTCTAAAGATTTTATGCAAATCATTCCGAATACTGATAGAGGTGATAATGAACTTAACAAAATACAAGTTCTTGATATGGTTACTGCAGTAAGACCGGATAAATATGGAGGTCCTATAGACCTTGAAAATCTTACAATTTTTCATTTAAGATTTGACAAAAATTATCTATTAGATATAACTACACTTAATTGTATGCTTGCATGTGAACCTGAATTACGATCCATTAAAAATGAAAAAGAAATCATGCGGAGAATTATTTACATGGGAGTAGTACGAGGGAAAGATATGGTATCAAATGATAATGTGAACAGAGGGAGAAAATCAGGAAATAGAGATTATCCAACTCTTTCGGTTCAAGCATTAGGAAGAACGATGTGCAAGAATTTTTGGGGTAAAGCATTACATGGTGGTCAAATTTTAGGATTCGAAGTTGCATTAGAAAGTGTTAAAAACAAAGTTTATGTATTATCTAAAAATATGAAAAAAAATTGTGATTATGATGGATATGCTTATCAACTCAAACCTAAAATTTCTTCTAGTAAATATGGAGATCCATATAAAGATACAATATATGAATTACCAGATGATGATGAAGAGGAAATTCATTATAAAAAATTTATTTATACAGGAGTTCCGGAACAAAGAACTCAATTTCTACCTCATCCAATTGATGTAAATGATCATATGTCAGTATTAAATGGTCCTTTAATTGAATTTAATGTATGTAGAAAATCTACTGGTTAAAAAAAATTTAAAACCCCCTATTTTTTTCCTTCTATTATAAATTTGTCTCTAAAAATAAATAAATACAAACTATAGAAATATAAAAATATCTTTCTTAATTTTATAATTTAAAAAAAAAGATACTAAAATATTTAATTTACATATACTATTTTTAATAGTATTAATTGAAATTGTAGTTTAAAAGAAAAACGGAAATATTTTAAAAATAACATTTTCTCCCTTTTCCTAAAAAAGAAAAAAAATGTCATCCATCATCGGAAAAAAAGACATAGGTTTTAAACCATTCGAACAAAGACAACAAACAATTAATGTCACTATTTACACTGAACAAAAGAGGGCATTAAGAAATGAATCACGAACATATTGGTCATCAAATGTTCATGATGTAAATATTCCTAAAGATTCGGTCATACTTTCGTGGGAAGATATGCCACATGCTGCTTTTTCTCTTTTTAATAATCTTGATCATAGAGGTAACACAATTGAAGAAATGTATCAAAAATTAAATATTAGAGGAGTTTCTTCAACTACCGAAGATAATGGAGTTAAAGGTGTTCCTCCATCTCATGGTGTAGCAGGACAAGGTGATCCAGTTTTAGACGTACGTAATGACGATGAATACTGGTTTCAAGGTGATAAATTGATGTGGTGTATACCTGATGAAAATACTTATAACATTCCACAAGGAGTTGTATTTAAAAAGTATAAACCTTTAACAACAGAAGAAATATATGAAGAATTACTTTTAATAAATCAAAATGGTTCGAAATATGATTATATCACTCCCGTAGATGAACTTTATAGATATATTGAACTTCAATCAGATACTGTTCAAGACATTTTAAGGGAAAGTGCAATTGACCAAAAGAAAAAAAAACCAGCCTTTACAATCGATAACGATTTAAAAAAAGAATCAATGGATGTAATCTTAAAAAATTCAATGTTCAAAAGTCATACCAAAAAAATATTAGGTTTGATTGAAAGAGTTAAAAATCATGAAAAGAGAAGAATCATTGGAAGAGCTGTTAATGATATCAAAAAGGGACAAAGAGGTGCAGTTCTCATTACTTTTTTTAGATAAATGATGGATTTTTTTTTCTCTCGATTCTTATTTCGTTTATTAAAGAACTAAAAAAGAAGGAATAAAAAAGGATGATTATTTTTTTTATTATTATTGTTATTTTAAAAAAATGACTTCTTTTTCCCTCTTATCTTTATCTTAATTTAAAAACTTTTGAAAAATTCTTTCAATGGGATGTATTGATTTGAATTTCTCAGATTTTTCAAGTTGAACCGAAATAAAACTGAAAAATTTAGAAAAGACTTCTCTTTTAAATAAAGGAACGCCTTTCAATTTATCCAAATTAGATAAAAGAATAAAATTATATCCATCATAGATACTATCATAGATGGAATTGTGCATATCGTATTTTTTAAGATTGAATGTTTTAATTAATTTAGATATGAAGGGAATACTTTTAGAAAAAAGACTAACTAAAGAAAAGAAAATTCTATAATTGGGAATAGTGGATACATGAGAGCTATTCTTTATGAATTTTTCAAGACTTCTCAAAGTAGAATTTTCTTTCATCACTTCTGCACTTGTATAAATCAATCCAAGTAATAAAGATTTTGGAATGTAATCCAAAATCAATGATTTTTCTATTCCAACATCCTTTATAATTAAATAAATATCATTGAGGGATTGATAAATTCCATACAATAAATCATTTTCACTACTTGAATTTGAATTATTATTATTGTTGTTAATGTTATTTATATCATCACTATCTTCTATAGTAATAATATGCTTATTCAACGAAATGATTATTTCTAATTTTTCTTTTAATTGTAAGAATTCAAACATGGTTTCTGTATTTAAGTTACTGTATTCCTTTAAAAAATTTGAAAATTCAAAGAAAATTTCTGTTTTCAATTTTTCAAGATCTCCATTTACATAGAAGTTATAATTGGATAATCCCGGAATTATTGGATTCTGATTTATATTTCTTGTAATAATATTAGAAAAAATAAGATCTGAATAAAAAAGAGTGTCTCCATTTAATTTCTTAAATTCAATTGTAACATATAAATCATCCAAGATAAAATAAAGATATCTATTACATTTGAATAAAGAAATTAATTCTTCTTCTCTTCCAGAAGTTATGAAATCACATATAACTAAAGTGCAAGCTTTCTTAATGTTAGGAATAGATAAAAGTTGATCATCATTGTTTTTAAGTCCCTTGATGTTGTTATTATTATTATTATCTAAATAATTTTCATTTTTGATTTGATGCTTATAATAAGGAATAGTTGCGGTATTAATGCAACTAAATTCCTTTCTGTAAGACATCCATGTATCAAGTAAACAATATACTTCACTATACATATTATATATAGTTTCTTCCATATATGAAATAAAATCTCTTATAAATTTCATTCTTTTTTCTTTGATCTTTCCAATTTGTTCTGTAAAATTTTGAATTAGAAAATTTTGTGCTGAAGATCTTATTAAAAGAGCAGTGGTTGAGTTTAAGAATCCAAATAAATGTGTAGCGGATATAAATTCTTCTTCATCTATGTATTTTTTGATGAAAAGAAGAACTTTTCCCTGTGAAAAGTTCTCCATTGGAGGATCTAATAAATGTATAACTTCTGGACTTTTCATATCACCAATGAATTTGTATATTTTGAGTATATGAACATTTATCATTATCATATGTTGTTTCAATAGTTGGGAGATGTCATTATCTTTATATATTGTAGTACTAGAGGAGTTATCATTTTGAGGAGAAGAGTTGCAATTTTTTTTAATCCTTTCTTTCTTTTTTTTTCCTTTCTCCTTTTCCTTTTCTTTTTCCTTTTTCTTTTCCTTATTTTTTTCCTTTTCCTCCTTTCTTACGTGATTATTATTGTTATTGTTATTGTTATTGTTA
>Ga0102944_1001262_pt1 | contig 17157 bp, 14 predicted proteins | sample SalPonD_shore_MG_FD_78172 | JGI IMG/M metagenome (GOLD analysis project Ga0102944, IMG submission 78172) | Salt pond soil microbial communities from South San Francisco under conditions of wetland restoration - Salt Pond MetaG... | ecosystem: Environmental > Aquatic > Marine > Intertidal zone >...
ATCAGCGGTGCGGGTCATGTATTCGTTATGGGGATAGTGTGCCAGCCGGACGAAGTTGCAATTCATCTCCCGGGCCCAGCCCAGCAGAGTCCGGGCATCTGCCCGGGAGTAAGCCCGGCCACCCCGGAACGGCGCCTCTTCGTGCAGGCACACCCCGCGAAGATGAATCGGCTTTCCGTTTAAAAGAATGCGGGTACCCCGGGTTTCGATCGTCCGGAAGCCGATGCGGTCTGTCACCGTGTCCGTTTCAGTCCGGAGGGTGACCTCGTACAACTTGGGGTTCTCCGGCGACCACAAGGTGAGGGAGGCATCCGCTGAAAAGTCAGCCCGGCCGTTCATATCGGTCTTCACCGTTTTCCGTACGCCCGCTTCCGGAATTTCGATGGTAACGGTCCGTTGACGCTTCACCCCGTCCAGCTGGACATAGCCGCTGATGGTCCTCCGGGATCCCTTATCCAGCTGCACCAGATAATCACGAATAAACGTATCCGGCATTTCCACCAGCAGTACCCGGCGGGTGAGTCCGCCGTAGTTCCACCAGTCGGTGTTCAGCGTGGGTACACCGTCCCGGTGCCGCTGGTTATCCGCCTTCACTACCATAACATTCTCGCCATCCTTCACCCGGTCGGTGATCTCGAAATTAAACGGCGTGAACCCGCCGGTGTGTTCGCCGATCTTTTCCCCGTTCAGATACACCATCGCCTGGTAATTGACGGCCCCGAAATAGACGAACAGGCGCGTGCCGGCTTCTCTGGTATAATGGAATGATTTCTTGTACCAAATGGTCCCTTCGTAAAACTTCAGGTCCTCCCGCTGGGTATTCCAATCCCCGGGAACGCTAAGATAGTTCTGGTCGGTAAAAGCATACTCGACCAGGTCGGTTTTACTCTGCGGCGTGGCATTTTTAAAATATCCGTTCGGATCCGGCTGGTACCGGTAATTGTAATACCCGGTTTCGTACGGGTCCACAATGATCTGCCAGTGCCCGTTAAGATCGGACACATGCCGGCCATCCACATTCTCAATGAGGCCCGCCGCCCGGGCACACCCTGCCAGCCCACCCCCCCCCACCAATAACAGAATCAGTGCTTTTTTCATCGCTCAACCCTCGTGTCAAACGCTGAGAAAGATTATCCGAATGATAAGGTACACATTAAAACCGATGGAATAAATATCCCGGGGAAAAGGCACGGGCCGGCGCCCTAATCCTGAAACGGACCGGGAAGCGTTCGCGACTCCCGGCTGCTGCTCCGGGCCAGTTCGATGATGGCGATGACGTTACGAGCCTCTTCCGGTGTGACCGCCAGTTCCTCTCCGGCCGTGATCGCCCGGAAAATATTGTCGTAAAAGTCAAGATAGCGTCCCGGCTGTGTTTCGATGGCGCCCCGATAGTGCAACCCGTTCAGATCCGTGTTTAGGAGCCCCCACTGGTGCCCGGGTTCCGTTCCCCATGCCGGACCACCGGGCCGGTCGCCGCGCACGAGCGCTTCCTCCTGGGGATCCATACCGTATTTAATAAACGATCCTTTCGTCCCATGGAGCATGAACCGCGGTCCCCGTTCGCGCATTAGCATCCCGGCCTTCAGAATGGCTTTGGCCTTTCCATACCCCAGCACCACCTCGAAATAATCATCCACCACACTACCCGGTCGCTGCTGTTGCAGATCGGCGGTGACGGTTTCCGGGAGCCCGAACAGGCAGAGGGCCTGATCGATGAGATGGGATCCCAGATCGTATAGCAACCCCGCCCCCGGCGCGTCTTTTTCCTTCCAGGCGCCGGGTTTGAGCCCGGGGCGATACCGGTCGAAATGTGATTCGTATTCGACGATCTCTCCCAGTATCCCGTCCTTTACCAGCGCCTGAACGGTCCGGAAATCCCCGTCCCACCGCCGGTTCTGGTACACAGTGAGCATCAGCTCCCGGTCCCGGGCCAGCTCTATCAGCTGCTGCGCCTCTTCCGTGGTAGGCGTAAACGGTTTTTCCACCACGACATGCTTTCCCTCGGATAACGACTCCCGGGCCATCTCATAATGATGGGCATTCGGGGTGGTAATAACCACCAGATCAATCGCATCCATGGTAAGCAGCGCGGTCAGATCCCGCACCACTTCGACCCCGGGATAAACGGTTTTGGATTCTTCGGCATGTCGCTCCACCACGGCGGCCAGGTGCAGGGACGGGTGCGCATGAATGAACGGGGCGTGGAACAGCCGGCCGGATTTGCCGAAGGCCACCAGCCCTACGTTGAGTTGTTGCTTCATCGCACACTCCGGATTCTGTCTTGAAGAAAACCGTCTCCGGCAGAATACACGGCCCCCGGATTCGGAACAGATCCGATCTCAGGCTGAACACGTCCCGGCCGGTCCTCCATTACCGAAACGTCACCATCCGGTCGAACGGTTTTCTGGCGAGGTCCGGCACCTGCACGCCCTTGGCCGGATAGCCGGTGACCAGGAGCAGGAAGGGTTTTTCGTTGTCCGGGCGCTCCAGAATATCGTTGAGAAATCCCATGGGACTGGGCGTGTGGGTGAGCGTAGCCAGCCCGGCGTGGTGCAGCGCCGTGATCAACATGCCGGTGGCAATGCCCACCGACTCTTTGACATAATAATGTTTGGTCCGGGCGTCAGATTCATCGACCCCGTAGGATACGGCAAACACGGCTATCAGATAGGGCGCCGTCTCCAGAAACGGCTTTTGTTCGTCCGTGCCCAGCGGGGCAAGGGCCTCCAGCCACTCCTCCGACGCTCGGCGCCGGTAGAATGCCCGTTCCTCTTCTTCGGCAGCGGCTCGGATCCGGCGTTTCACGGCCGGATCGGCGACTACCACAAAATGCCAGGGCTGCTTATTTGCACCGCTGGGCGCGGTCACCGCCGCCCGCAGACACTCCCGGATGATCTCCGGGGGGACCGGCCGATCGGCAAACTCCCGTACCGTCCGGCGCCGCTGGAGCTCCGCCCGGAACTCCCGGGCCCGGGTCTGCATTTCCGCCACCGGATATTCCCGGTACTCGGCGTAACGCCGGAATGGTTCACCGGCCATTGCGGTTCCTCCTCGCCGTCTGATTTTCAAAGGAAATGACTAAAGAGTAGTATAAACACGAACCACCGGAAAAAGCCAGTGGAAATCAGGGAAAGCCCGAGCTAGGCGCCGGCGCTGGCCGTCTCGACCGGCCGGGCTTTTCTCCGCAACTCAAGAAACTTGGCTACCGGCCCCACCAGAAACAACGCGTAGAACGGAGCATAGATAAACTGGTTTAACCTGAGCACGAACTCCACGAAGGCGATGAAGAACGCCACCAGCATCCGTCCCTTCCGGGTGCCCACCGTGGTGGGCGGATCGGTAATCATAAAGAAGACGAATAACTGGTACATGGGGCCCGTCAACGGAGCGACTTCCGCCCAGAACAAATCACCGGTAATCGCGCTGCGCAGCAACGAAAACACGATAAAACTGACCACGTACGTCACGGTGATATGAAGCCGGTTCGCCCGCCAGACGATAAACAGGCCCAAGAGCCAAATCACCAGCATGGGCCAGAGATCATTGCCCCATTGAATACTGAGCCCCGCCACGCTGAAGGGGGCGGTGAAGAGCATCCAGGACACGCCGAAATTGGAAGGATTCCAGGTGTGCCGCCCCCGGTACCGCAGGGCGTACTTGGAGGCGATGGAAATCATGGCGCAGACGATGTACGGCCAGTACATGGGCGACCGGATTAAAATACTCACACTGATCCCGGTGATGTAGGCGCTGGACAAATTCCGCCATTTCCCCAGCACGATCCGGCCTAACAGGAGTTCCGTCAGGACACTGGTCCCGATGGTCAGAAGGATGGTTTTGTAACTTTCCAGAATCCCGAAGGACAGATGTCCCGCCAGGAGGATCAGGGTAATCAGCACCGGCGGCGCATACCGGGTGTCCAGCCGGTGCAGCCAGGAAGAAGTCTTCCCTTCCACGGGCGGCTTCTGATCGTGTGCATCGGATGACGAGGTATCTGACATCACGGTGATTCCGTTACGGAATGGATGGTGTCAGGGTCCGGGTGATCGAGGGTCTGTACCGAGCCCGAGGGCCACCGGATCACCGCCTGGTCCACCTGGGAGGCGGTCCCCAGTCCGAAATGCAGCCGCCGCTGGTTTTGGGAGCAGTAGCCGATCCCGCCGGACACCACCTGCGAATGTACTCCCCCCGCCCATTTCACCGTCACAATGGCCCCGATTGCACTCCGGTTGCTCCGGGTGCCCTCCAGGTTGAAATCGATCCAGTGGTTCTCGGAAACCACTTGGTTTTTGTACACCAGCGGCCGGTTGTTCTGGTTGGCAACGACAATATCCAGCACGCCCCGGTTCCGGAGATCCACCATCGCGACCGACCGGCTATCCAGCCGCTGGGTTCCCCCCACCAGATCCGCGACTTCCTGAAACCGGCCGGTGCCGTCATTCAGCCAGATCCGGTTCTGCTGGTACCCGGACTGACTCCGGCCCCGCATATCCGGCCAGTTGTTGGCATCGGAGATAATGGCGGTATTCCCGCCGGTCACCTTGGAATAATCGTACCAGTAACTGGTACCTTTGCGCGCGGAGATAAACCCGTTCGCCACGTACAAGTCTGTGGCGCCGTCATTGTTCAGATCACCGAACTGTGCCCCGTAACTCCAGCCGCCCAGGGAAATCCCCATCTGACCCGCCAGGTTGGCGAACCGGAGGTGGGCGTTCCCGTCATCCGGGACCCAAAAATTATTCCCCTGCATGAGGACACCGTTCTCGGTGATGTTCGTGACGTAGATCCCGAACGTTCCCCGGTTGCTGACGTCACCGAAGGAGACGTTCATCCCGCTTTTGGGCGCAAACCCGATGTTGGTCTCGGCGCCGGCCTCCAGGAAATGCTGCCCCTTTTCGTTGAGATAATACTCATCGACCCCGTAATCGTTGGCGACAAACAGATCCGGATATCCGGTCCCACGCAGATCCGCCGCCCCGGCCGCCAGGGTCCAGCGGGTGCCGGATAGCCCTGCTTGTTCGGTCACGTCCCGGAACGTGCCGTCCCCCTGGTTTTCAAACAGATAATTCCGCCCGCCGTTACGCGCGTATTCAAAACTTTCCGGCATGATCCTGGTCGTCTTCAGATGCCAGAGATCGAACCGGGCCGGATAGTATCCTCCCAGGAATAAATCCAGGTTCCCATCCGAATTGTAGTCCAGCCAGATGGCCGTGTTGGCGTTGACCCAGGCGGGAAACCCGGCGGCCTCCGTCACCCGGGTGAATCCGGTGCCACCGTCGTTATGAAACAGTTCCGGCCGGCCCCATTTGTACAAAAACAGATCTTCGTACCCGTCGTTATCATAATCGCCCCACACGGCGCCCATGGAAACGCCGGTGCCCGGACGGTTCACGTCCGCGAGCCCCACCTCCCCGGCGACATCCCGGAAGGTACCGTCCCCCAGGTTGCGATACAGCGCATTGCGGGCGCCATACCGGCTGCTGGTGAAATAGAGATCGTTCCAGCCGTCCCGATCGTAATCCACCACCGACACCGAAGCGCCCATGGAAGCGATCTGCGGTAGAATATGGTTTAATTTCGGATCTAACCGGGGAGATTGATGCACAAAATGGATGCCCGCCTCTTCCGCCACGTCCCGGAGGTAAAATCCGAACTGCCGGAAAGCGAACTCCCGGGGATCAGATGCGGACGGCCGCTTCCCGGCGGTGGAAAAATGCCGGATGATCAGTGGAGTCACCAGCAAGCCGAGAAAAAACAACCGGATGCCGAGTAGGATTATTGTGTTTCGATTAATCTTCATCTATTGCTATATGTACTGTTCAAAAATATGTCCACGGGTTTATCGATCCCGCACATAGCCTTGTTCGGCGATCACTTTCCCATGGTCCCGGTAAGCCTCGTGCTCTTTCGGAGCCCAGGTGGCCAGTCCGTCCACATACCGGTTAAACATACAAAAGGCCGCCGCGATCAACACGGTATCGTGAATTTCCTTATCCGTTGCGCCCTGCTGCCTGGCCTGGTCGACTGCCTCGGCGGTGACGTTCCGGCCTGTTTTGGCCACCAGTTCGACAATACGCAGCAGCGCCTTCATTTTCTCGCTGATGTTCGCCGACTCCAGATCTTCCCATACCTGTTCCACAACTGTGGAATGTTCGCCCAGCAGATGCTCTGCGATGGCGCCATGACTGTGCGTTCAGTAAAAACAGTCGTTCACATGGGAGGTATAGGCTGCGATCAGCTCCCGCTCTCCGGGCTCCAGCGGGGAGTCTCCCCGCAGCAGCGCCTGGGCAAAATGCGAAAGGGGCTCACCGGTCTCCGGGAATTGTGTTAACAGCCCCCCGATACCGGGCAATTGATTTTCAATCTTCACGTGTGCCATGGAACAATCTCCGCTCTGCTCAGATTTTTACAACAGATTTTTCTCTCAAATTCAGATGACCTCATCGTTCTGTCACAACCGGACAAATCTTTCCCTTCGATACGAAGCAACCATGCCCCGAAAATAATACGAGAAAATTCGTAGCTAATATAACAAAAATTCTCATCTTTCCAAACTGCGGCAGGAGTCCGGAAAAGTAAATCGATAACCAGCTTTCGTCGCCGTTGTCAGAAAGTTCCCGGAGGTACAACCAGACTGTTCATCCCTGGGGAAAAGCGGACGCATACGATTGTGTTGCGGTTCACTACCACGCCGATAGCTCGAGTGGAGTTATAAAGCCCTTCCTGCCCCGCGCAGTCGCTCGCCTGCCGGAACCTCCGCGGGTTTTCGTTGCCGGCACCGCCCGGGATGCGGTCTCACTTTTGCAATAATTCCGTGTACCGGTAACAGCCGGTGACGTGGTCGTTGACCATCCCGACGGCCTGCATGAACGCATAACAGATGATCTCTCCCACGAAACTCGCTCCCCGGCGCTTCAAATCTTTGGCAAGCGCTCTGCTCTCCGGGGTGCTGGCCGGAATGCCCTGTAAGGATGTCCACCGGTTGTGCCGGGGCATGTCCGGCAGAAACCGCCGTAGGTAGGTGGCGAAATCTCCATATTCTTCCAGAACATTCAAAAAGATCCGGGCATTGGTCACCGCAGACTCCACTTTGCGCCGGTTTCGAATAATCCCCGGATCACGCAGCAGCGACTCGATTCGTTCCCGGGAAAAGGTGGCAACCCGGTGCGGATCGAACCCGGCGAACCCGCGCCGATAATCCTCGCGCCGTTTTAAGATGGTAAGCCAGCTCAAACCGGCCTGGGCCCCTTCCAGTATCAGGAACTCGAACAGGTGCCGGTCATCGAAACGCGGCGTGCCCCATTCCTGATCGTGGTAGCGCAGCATCAACGGATCTCCCAATGCCCATTCGCAGCGCCGTTTGTCGTGTTCGGATGGCCCGGAATCCATATCGTCCCTCTACTTACCCGGTATGCATCTGACGGATCCGTCCGCTATTGGACCCAGGTGTTATTACGGGCACTGTAGAATAAGGCATCGATTACTTTCATATTCGCCACCGCATCTTCCAGGGGAGTCGGCACCTCGGTGTCCTCCAACACCGCCCGGGAGAACAGGTCCCCCTGGATGGTGTACTGATCGACCGTCTCGAGTGTGATTTCCGTTAGTTCATCTCCCGCTTGGTGCCACATCCGGCAGGGCCGGTCCGGCGGAGCGTTAAAAGGGATTTCGATTTCCACCCGGCCTTCTGCACCGAAAATGTTGACCCGCTGATATGGGGTCAGCTGGGTGCCGTAGGTGAAAGTGGATGTTCCCGTCTGAAACTCCAGCACCCCGGTGCCTAACCGGTCGGTCTTGAACCGGTGATCAAACTCCATAACCCCCAGGACCCGGGAGGGTTCGTCCGCGAACAGAAACCGGGAGAGTGACACCGGGTAGCAGCCAATATCCATTAACCCGCCGCCGCCGATGTCGGCCTTATTCCGAATATTTTCCGGATCCGCATTATGATAGGAAAAAAATGATTGAATGGTACGCAGCTCGCCAATGCGCCCCTCTTCCACCAGCTGCCTGGCCCGTTGCCACTGGGGATGATGCCGGTACATGAAGGCTTCCATGATTTTGAGATCCGGATACTTTTCGGACTCGTCCAGCAGCTGCTGCGCCTCTTCGGCATTCAGAGCCACCGGTTTCTCGCAGAGCACGTGCTTCCCGGCTTCCAGTGCGAGAATGCTCCATGGTACATGCAGGTGGTTCGGCAACGGATTGTACACCGCGTCGATATCGGGGTCCGCCAGCAATTCCTCGTAAGAGCCGTATGCTTTGGTGATGCCCAGCCGGTCTGCGGCTTGTTGAACTTTGTCCGCACTCCGGGAGGCAATGCCCGTAATCTCGGCGTACTCCCCCCTTTGCATGGCCGGAATCACTTTCTCTACCCCGATTTTCGCCGTACTGAGTATCCCCCAGCGTACTTTTTTCATACAGCCTCCCTGCCTTCGCTCAAGATGTTCATATTCCGCATAAGGAGTATAAAAAATTTCCCGATTTTTCTCGATGGCTTATTTGGTCCCGGCGTAATACCGGGCGATACTTTCCATCAGAATCCGGCCGCTGAGGAGATTCGCTTCTTTGGTATAAATATTCCCGCCCCCTTCGCACAAAACCGCAGTCATGCCGAACTGTTCGTGCGGCCCGCCGGACCAGGTGGTCGCCCCGTAATCCGGTTCATTCTCCCGAACGGCCAGCGGTTTGATCAGTCCCCGGGGATCGTCCTGCTTGATCAAATCACGCAACCCGGTCCACGGTCCCACCTGGCGACCGATTTCCGGGCCCGGGCTCAGCAGCGGCTCCACGGGCCCCTGCCAGGTATGCATCGCCCAAACGGTTGTCACAGGTGCCTCCGAGGCCATCAACCGCTCCAAATCCCGCTGCCAGAGATAGGCCTCGTGGGCCTGCCGGGCGCTGTCCGCTCCCGCCGCCCGGTAGCTGCGGTTCATATCCACGCCCTCCCCGTTCACCCGGTACCAGCCGTGTGACGGCGCATCCGGACTCATGACGGGGATAAAGTAACAAATGGAACGCTGCCGGACCTCCCGGGCCGCATCGCTCAACAGCCAGCGGATCATGCCCACGATCCGCCACTGCGAATTATGCTCTCCGGGATGTTGATTGGCGAAATAATGCACCCAGCGTCGGGACCGGGGATACGGACTTTCGGGATCGGTGACCTCCATCCGATACAGCGGCCGGCCTTCCAGAGAAGTCCCCACGGTGAACACCCGGACGAACGGGCTCTTTTCCCATGCACGAATCATTGTCTCAATTTGCTCAAACGACAGCGGCACCTGGGTCCCGCAAGACACTTGATCTTCGGTAAAAACCGGAAACTGCAGGGTGTCGGTGACCTGTGAAACCTGATATCCGTTTTCCCAGTGGATGGGCTGCCAGTGCTCGGCGTCATACGACCACGACTGGAAGTATTCGTTAAAGGAGTAGCGAGGCGGTCCTTCCACCACCAACCGGAGATCGTTGCCCCGCGCATGCCGCAAGATCCTGAAATTAAGTTTGTTGGGCCAGTCCGGGTGTTCAGGAGCGTGCCCCAGGCTAACCTTGAAATAATTCCTTCCCAGTTGTTGGATCCGGGCACCCTGGGAACCCAGTGGCCCCTCGAAGGAAAAATCATCGACCGAAAGTCGGGATGGTTTGCACGAAGTGACCAACACCGGGAAGGCCAACAGGATACCGCATGTCAGAACCGCTCGTCGTGAAAGCCGCACGAGTTTCTCCTTCCGCTTGTCCGGCCGGAAGCAGATTCTGCACCGGCCGACTTGTGAATGCCCGGCGGTTATTCGGCCGAGAATTTATAGATGGTCGTGGACGTAAATTCCTCTCCCGGCTCCAAGACGGTCGACGGGAAGGCGGATTGATTGGGCGAATCGGGAAAGTGCTGCGTTTCCAGGCAGAGGGCTTCCCGCTGTCCATAGCGGGCGCCTCCCTTTCCGGCAAGGCTGCCGTCCAGGTGATTGGCCGTGTATAACTGCACCCCGGGCTCGGTGGTCGCCACCTCCATCACCCGACCGGAATCGGGGTCGTGCACCCGGGCGGCATCCCCCAGGACCCCGGCGCCGTCCCGCAGCACGTAGTTATGGTCATACCCGGCCCCGTATCGTAATTGTTCGTAATCACTCTCGATCCGCTTCCCGAGCGGGGTCGGCTCCCGAAAATCCAGGGGCGTGCCCTCCACGCTCCGGATTTCCCCGGTAGGAATCGCACCGGCATCCCGCACCGGGGTAAACGCATCCGCATTGATCTGCAATTCGTGGCCCAACACAGTCCCGGAACCGGCGCCGGATAAGTTGAAATAGGAATGATTCGTCAGATTGATGACAGTTTTTTTATCGGTGACGGCGTAATAGTCTATTCTCAGTTCGTTTGCCTCGGTGAGCCAATACGTCACCGTAACGGATAATCGCCCGGGATAGCCCTCTTCTCCGTCCTCGCTCACGTAGAACAGTTTGATACCCACCCCCTGCTCCTCTTCAACCGCCTGGGCTGCCCAGAGTCGTTTGTCGAATCCCCGTTCTCCGCCGTGCAGATGATGCTCTCCGTGGTTTTTTGCGAGACGGTACTCCTGTCCATCCAGAGAAAACACCGCGTGGGCGATCCGGTTGGCGTATCTGCCGATGATGACACCGAAATGGGGCGGGTTCGCCTGATATTCACGTAGACTATCGAACCCCAGTACCACGTCCGCGAGGTCTCCCCGGGCATCGGGAACTTTCAGAGACACCACCGCGCCTCCCAAGCTCCCGACATCCATCTGCAACCCCCGGCCATTGGAGAGCCGGTATCGATCGACTTTTGTTCCGTCCGGTAATATCTCCGTATCCACCTGATCGACTGGCATGCATCTTCCTCCCTCTAGAACATTATTTCTCTCTCGCTTACTCAGACGGCCCGGAAAACTGATTCCCCCTGATCAGATCGCCGTCCACGCCGGTTCAAGCCCAGTAATAGGATAGCATCTGTGGAGAATACCATCAAGACGCGGTTCGTGCATCTCGCCGACAGAACCGGCATCACCTGCCGGAAGATCCACCAATCTTCTCTGGGAATTGCCGGAAGAGAAAGCCATAACCCCGGCGGCGCTTCAATCAGAAAGAGTGTATCCTGCGGTCTCGAAATGGTTCATTCCGAATTGTCGGGGGCCTCCACATCCCGCAAGATCAGGTCCGCCCATTCCACCGACTCGTTATAGGAATCCGGGACCTCCGATTCATCAATCGACAGCCCGGCGGCGCGTTCGGCGAATCCCTTCCAGTCCCCGGCTTCATAGGCCAACACCAGATCCAGGATTCTGCGATAGTCGTTCGGTTTGCCGAGGAGCGCCTGTTTGATGTCCTCCGACAGGGGCAATTCTTCCAGCACGTCCGCCATGGGGATATCCATAATAGCGTCCAGCACGGTGAACATCCCGGTCAGAAACATTTCGGAGGCCTGATGGTCGCGGCCGGCTGTCATGGCAATATTTTCGCAAAATTTCGCCCTGATGACCGAATGCGCAATCAATTCCTGCGGTTTATCCGCCCCCAGCTGTTCCAACGCAAGCAAAGACACCCACTTTTTAATTTCCTTCATGCCGAGAAGAACCAGGGCCTGCTTCACAGATTTAATTTCAACGGCGATGCCGAAGTATGCCGAATTGATCAAACGCAGGAGTTTATAGGTCATGGCCATATCCCGCTTGATGGTATTTTCCATCTCATCGAATTCGATGTTCGGCTGGCTGATCTGCCGCAGAATCTGGAGGTGGCTGAGTTTGGACGAGGGGATGGATCTCCCGGTACTGATGACCGGTTTACTGAAAAAATACCCCTGAAAGAGGGTATATCCCCAGGCTCTGGCCTGTTTAAACTCTTCCAGCGTTTCGACTTTCTCCGCCAGAAATTTGACGTCACTGGTCGCAAGCCGTTTGGGGATAGCCTGGCGTTCCGCGTCCGTCGTTTCGCCGAAATCGACCTTGATAATATCGGCGAATTCGATGAGCGGGCTCTGGTGATCCTGCATCACAAAATCATCCAGGGCGATAATGTACCCTTCCTGCTTCAGCGTCCGGCACACCGCGACGACCTCTTCCTCAGGCGTCACGGTCTCCAAAATTTCCACGATAATCTGATCGGCGGGAAACAAGGAGGGGATACCGTCTAACAGCAGGTTTTCCGTAAAATTGATGGCGGCCTTTTTCCCGCCCGTCAGCTGCTTGAGTCCGATAAAAAAAATGCTGTTCATGATCACGTCGGACGTCGCTTGATCGCCGTCCTTCAAATCGAAATAGTTTTCCAGGCCGGATCGAAAGAGGAGCTCGTAGGCAAATAAATTCTGATGCGTATCAAAAATCGGTTGTCTGGCTACGAAAATTTCCATGGGTTGCCCGCAGTTATTCTCGTGTAAAATGCATTGTTAGAACCCCCCGATCCGTCATCCCGAATGGTGGGGATGAACTTCGCTGCCGGGAAATATCGCCTTCTCTGCCCGACATCACAAACAATAAATGCTTCGCCGTTTGGAAGGAGAACCCCCGGGGGGCCGACAGTAATGCGTCAGGGGGTGCCTCTCCCGGGTTATAATCCGAATTAGTCGACCCCAAACAGTCCTCCGGTCGATTCCATGCGTGCCAGGTTGGCCTCCACTGTATCCATAATGTAATTCAGCGCTTTTCGTTTGACCGAGAGTCGTTTGCATACCTTGTTCAGAGCGCTCTCCTCCCGAAACGGCGTATCCTGAAACCCGATCCCCCGTGCCTGGCACGATTGATCAATGGCAACCAAGGTCAACGCCAGTCTGGTAAAATCCTGCGAAGCCTGTTCCGGTCGATGATGCGTCCCGACCGTCTCACGGAATTTCCGTGGCAAACGCCAGTGTGCCAGCAGTGCCGCACCAATATCCGCATGATCAAATCCCAGGAATTCGCGTTCGACGGGTGCCAGGTTTAATTTGGTTTGTTCGGCCAATTTCAGGATTTGCCGGAATGCTTCATTGAGAAATTGATCTTCCAGGATAATTCCAAGATGGAGTAGAAGTCCGGCGGTGTAAGCATCTTCCCCTTTCTCTCCGAATTCTCTGCGGTAGAGTAACTTCGCCCCGTGCGCGACGGCGATGCTGTGCTTCCAAAGTTGCTGGCGCGAATATCTCCCGTAGGATTCCGTCCCCCGGAATATCTCGCACACTTTCTGATGGATTGCCAGTTCGGCGGCTCGTTCGAATCCAATCCAGATGATGGCTTCCTCGATATCGTCAAAACTCTGGGGTGGATGATAATAGACCGAGCTGGCGGACTTGAGTACCTGGACAGCCAACGGAGGATCCTTTTTGATAATATCCTTTAAGTGTTTCGCCGTTGAGCGGGAATCATTCAAAAGCCGAGTGATTTCGGTCACAATTTCCTTAATAGAGGAAATCTTCGAATGATCTGCACGTTCTAACAATGTTTCCAGCGATGCACCGTGTTCATCCGCCCCGAAAGTTAACGTGTCAATAGTCATACCCGTGTGATTCTTGTGTAAAAGAACTCGCCCCTGTTTGCTTCAGAAACAGGTATCCGGTATATCGTAGGTAGCCGATGGGGCCATATGGCTTTAGCAAGGTATAAGGTCATCTTTCTATTTTAAACAGGTTGATAAGGACATGACAGGTCTTTTCACGGAAGGCCGCCCGGAGCGCCCCGTCAACAGGACGGAGCCGTTCGGGATATTCGCCGTCTTCGAATGATTGAGTCGCCGGCTCCCCGGTTTCATTTCCGGTTTGCAGGCAACGTTCCGGGAATACACCACGGGAGCTTTCGGAAAAGGGAGGGCGTGTTTGCGTGGCAGCATCGATCAATGACATCAGGAAAGAACCCATTGCAGGGCCATTATTCCATGACCTCCTTCTTTTCCAACACCCTCCGCACCGTTTTCAGGAGGTCCGGTATTTTCAGCGGTTTCTGCAGCACGGCATCAAATCCCGTGGGCCCCGAGTTCTCCAGTTGTTGCTGTTCCACGATTCCGGTAATGGCCACCGTACTGAGATCGGGTAAAATAGTCTTCAAGTGTTTCTGTAAGGTAATCCCGCCGATTTTGGGCATCTTGATGTCAGTGATCACCAGATCCAACACGTCCCCCATCTCCTTGCACATTTCCAGTGCCTTTTCTCCGTTAGGGGCCACAGACACCTGGTAGCCGTTCATTTTCAGCCGTTCGCACAAGAGATTCCGCAATGATTCTTCATCGTCCACCAGGAGAATCTGTTCTCCGTTCCCGACATACCCTTCGGCGAGGAGAGGCATTTCCTCATAGATCGAGGATTCCGGTGCATGCGGAAGCCCCAGGGTCACCACGGTGCCCACGCCGGTCTCGCTCCGGACATCGATCCACCCATGATGCTGTTGCATGATTTTATAAGCCACCGAAAGCCCTAGTCCGGTACCTTTCCCCGGTTCCTTGGTAGTAAAAAACGGTTCGAAGATATGCTCCAGCACGTCCGGCTCGATGCCGGAACCGGTATCGCGGACCCTGATGCACAGATACGACTGATCCGTCTCCCCCAGATACGCATGCACCATCTGTTCAGGCGCTTCTTCGAGCGCCAGCGTGATAGTTCCGCCTTCCGGCATGGCGTCTGCCGAATTAATACATAAATTTAATAACACTTGTTGGAGATAGGAGGGATCACCGATAATGTAATCGTTTTGATCATACGGAATCACTTCGATATTGACGTCCTTAGACAGGGTATGGGTAGCGATCTCATAGGTGCTTTCCAGCGATTTATTTCCGGACAGCGTTTTAAATTCCATAGACTCGGCCCTGGCAAAGGTCAGGAGCCGGTCCGTAATCGATTTGCCCCGGGTAATACTCGAAGTGATCATATCGATATAGGGTTGCAGCGAATCCTCGCCGCTTTTGATCTCCAGCATCTGGGCGGCTCCGGAAACGATGGCCATCACGTTGTTGAAGTCATGGGCTATCCCTCCCGCCAAGATTCCCAAAGATTCCAGTTTTTGCGCCTGGCTCAGCTGCCGCTCCAGTTCCTTCTTCTCGGATTCCACCTTCTTCAGATCGGTGACATCCAGCCCGAAGCCGATAATGCCCAGCACATTCCCTTCCGTATCCTTATAGGGGATTTTGTCAATTTTCAGTTCCCGGATCCCGGTCGCCGTCTCCAGCATCTCGAGTTTGTTCAGGATGGGTTGGTCATGTTGGATGACCTGCAGATCGGCCGGCATGCCGTGATCCGTCTTGTCCGGCAATAGCTCGGCGTAAGTCTTGCCGATGATCTCCTCAATCGGAATCCCCAGCACGTCCGCAAACATTTTATTGACCCGTAAATACCGGTGCTTGGTATCTTTGTAATAGATCAAGGCCGGGGAGGAATCCAGCATAATTTGCAGCTCATGCCCCTTCTGCTCCAGGACTTTCTGGGACGCCTCCAGCTCCTCGGTACGCTCCGCCACCAGATTTTCCATCTTGGAATAGATTTCAAAATATTTATTGGTGGTGGTTTCGTATTCATCCTTGGTAATCCGCAGATCATTCTTCAGGTGCTTGAGCTGGATCTCCAGATCCTCCACCTGTTCCCGGAGCTCCCTGATAATCTGATCTCTGTTGTTATTAGGCGACATTCCGGAACCACCCTTGTTTTTCCATCTTTCGTATTTCGAGTTCCACCTCGTCCAGGATATACTGGAGGGCTTTGCTCTTAATGTTGAGCTGTTGCAGATAGGCCGCAAATAGGTCGCGGTCCCGGATAGGGGTATGCACATAGCCGATGGGGCTTTCCTGGCAGAGATAGTCGGCAATGGCCAGTGTGAGCGTAATGACGGTATGCCTGGAATGGCCGCGTTGCGGATGATAGTGATATCCGATGGCCGCCACCAGTTCATCCGGCAGATCCCAGGAATTTAACACGGCTTTCGCCACATCGGCATGATGAAACCCGAACATCTCCATTTCCAACTCAATGAGGTTTTTCCCTTCGTGCCGGCTATGTTTCAGAATTTGAATGAAATCATCATGAAGGAATTGATCTTCCACGATGATGCCGAGGGTATGCAGCAGACCGGCCGCATAAGCATTATCCCCCCGTTGCCCGAACTCGCGCCGGTAGATCATCTTTGCCAGCAAGGCTACCGCAATGCTGTGTTTCCACAGATCAATCCGGGAGTAGCCATATATTGTTATATCATCGGCAAAAAGCTCGTAAACTTTCTGACTGAGTGCCAATTCCTTCACGGAATCGAAGCCGATCAGGATGATCGCTTGCTGGATTTCGCTGATCCGCCGGCGCCGGGCATAATACGCCGAATTGGCCCGTTGCAGCACCTTGCCGGCCAGCGGCGGATCCACCTCGATAATCTCTTTTAAGTCTTTTGCGGATGATTTCGGGTCATTAATCACGCGGATAATTTCGGTAATAACCCGTTCAATGGACGAAATGTAGGAATTATTCACTAGTTCGACAAGATTAGCAAGGTTCTGTTTATTCGACTTCTGGTGGTCCATCCCTGCCTGTCTCCTGGCCTCAGTCGCTGTGAACTGCCCTCGCTACTAATTCCGTGGGTCCTGCAGGACAGCTCCCTGTCTGGATTTGATTTCTGCTTATGCCAACGGTGCGCAGGTCATCAATTGCTTTTGATCTTGTCAAACTGCGGACAGCACAAGGGGTATGGATCGGATGCGGCACATCCTCGGGAATTAGGCAGCGATTGAACCGGCGCAATGGGTAAAGCGCCCCCCTATTTCTGCCTGCAACCTATCACAGTTTTTTATTATTATCGGCAAGTTATGAAGTTTTTTTAATTATTTTTCGCTTTTGTGAGCACTTCGCGCACAGACCCGGGAACCATCCCGATTTTCACGGAGCTGCCAGAACCGAAGATGGCCTCCCCGGCCAACCATGTTTTAACCATGGAAACCGGCGGCCTGCTCTTTCAGGCCTCCCTCAGAGGGGCCCGGTATGTCCCGATTGACGCAGCTCACCGCTCATTCCGGGGGCCGATAGGCCGCGATGGATGATTGGACTGCCACCGTTTCTTTTCGGGCAGCTTCCCGCCAAAACACGCACAGTGGGGCCAGGATCATGAAGCATAAGCCCAATAATCCGCCCTCCGGTCCGAACGATCCGCCGGTCACCAGTGGATTGCCGTGCTGCTGCAGCGTAAGGAGCGTGACATTGTTCATG
>Ga0102944_1001265_pt1 | contig 17133 bp, 17 predicted proteins | sample SalPonD_shore_MG_FD_78172 | JGI IMG/M metagenome (GOLD analysis project Ga0102944, IMG submission 78172) | Salt pond soil microbial communities from South San Francisco under conditions of wetland restoration - Salt Pond MetaG... | ecosystem: Environmental > Aquatic > Marine > Intertidal zone >...
GTGGACCGCGTGTCCCACACCCGAAACATCAGGAACTCCGCAAGCAATCGATTCTTTTGACCATCGAGGAGCAGACAGGCCATGGCCTTCAAGGAGCTCAACCCGGGCGCGAGCCCGCCCGATGACCTGAACGTGGTCATCGAGATTCCCCTGAACGGGGAACCCGTGAAATACGAGGTGGACAAGGAAACTGGCGCCATTTTCGTGGACCGGGTGCTGAAGACCGCCATGCGCTACCCGTGCAACTACGGTTACGTGCCGCAGACCCTGTGCGGCGACGGCGATCCCCTGGACGTGCTGGTGGTGGCGCCGGTGCCGTTCATTCCCGGTTCGGTGGTGCGCGTGCGCCCCATCGGCATGCTGGCCATGCGCGACGAGGCCGGCGAGGACGTCAAGATCATCGCCGTGCCGGTCACCGACGTTACCGGGATGTATCGCGACGTGGGTGAATACAGCGACCTGCCCGAGGCGCTCACCCTCCAGGTCGAGCACTTCTTCGCGCATTACAAGGACCTCGAGCGCGGCAAGTGGGTGGAGATCGACGGCTGGCGCGACGCGGCGACCGCGCGCGAAGAAGTCGAGAAGAGCATCGAGGCCTTCCGCGGCTAGAAATGAGGCGTAAGGTGTAAGGGATTGCCGAACGACGGCAAGTCCTCGGGCACGTACAATGGTGGCGACCCATGCACGATCACGGACACCACCATCACGACCCGCAGCGCAGCTCCACGAAGCTGCTAGTGGGCGCGCTGGGCGCGACCCTGTGCTTCGCCGGCGTGGAAGCCCTCTCCGGCTGGTGGGCCAACTCCCTGGCGCTTTTTTCCGACGCGGGCCACATGCTCACCGACAGCGTGGCGCTGGGCCTGGCCGCGGTGGCGGCAAGGGTGGCGCAGCGCCCCGCGACGGTGAAGCACACCTTCGGCCTGGAGCGCATGGAGGCGTTGGCGGCGGCGATCAACGCGCTGCTGATGCTGGCCATCGTTGCCGGCATCGTGATTGGCGCCGTGGAGCGGCTGGCCGCGCCTCCCCGGGTGCGCGCCGGCGCCGTGATCCTGGTCGGCGGCATGGGCCTGGTGGTCAACCTGGTGGTGGCCTGGATACTAAGCCGCGGCGAGCGCAACCTGAACGTGCGCGGTGCCCTGCTGCACGTCATGGGCGACCTGCTGGGCTCCGTGGCCGCTCTCGCATCGGGCGTGGTGATCTGGCTCACGGGCTGGTCGCTAATCGACCCGGTGCTCTCGCTCCTGATCGGCGCCCTGATCCTGTTCTCCTCGCTGAACCTGCTGCGCGAGGTGCTGCACGTGCTGCTGGAAGGCGTGCCGCCCGACCTGGACCTGCGCGCCGTGGGCCGTCGTATGGCCCGGGTGGAGGGCGTGCGCGAAGTCCACGACCTGCACATATGGACCATTTCCTCATCCACGACCGCTCTGTCGGCGCACGTGGTGATCGAGGACCTGGGCGTCTGGCACGGCGTGCTCACCGACCTTTTGCAGGTATTGGAACGGGAATTCGGCATCGGCCACGCCACCCTCCAGCCCGAGCCGGAAATCCTGGCACGGGTGGCGGTGAGCGACATCGGGCATGGACGTTGACCCCGGTGCGGTGCTGATGACGCAATGGCTGCGGCTGCGGCCCTGGCAGGCTTCGGACATCGAGCCGCTCCACGCCCTGAACACCGACCCGGAGGCCATGCGCCGCTATCCCTGGACTGACGACCGGGAGCGCAGCCAGGTCAGTCTTCGACACTATCGTGCGCACTTCGCCGAGCACGGCTGGGGACCCTGGGTCATCGAACTCGAGGGGGAAGCGCCATTCGTCGGCGTCTTGGGGCTCAGCCACGTGGAAGTCGAGGCCCATTTCACGCCGGCCGTGGAAGTGGGTTGGCGCATCGTGCCCGCGTACCAGGGACGGGGTTACGCCACGGAGGCGGCCCGGGCCGCGCTGAAATTCGGCTTCGAGACAATCGGTCTCCGTGAGATCATCGCCTTTTGCACGCCGGACAACCGGCCCTCGCGGCGCGTGGTGCTCTACCGCCTTCGCGCCCACGAATTCGCCGCGCGCGACACCGAACGATAGCAAGACATCCCGGAGGACCCCATGGAACGAATCGGATTCATCGGCCTGGGCGCCATGGGCGCGCCCATGGCCCTGAACGTTCACCAAAACGGCTACGAGCTTTGCGTCTGGAACCGCACCCGCACGCGTGCCGCGCCGTTCCGCGAGCACGGCGTGGAAGTCGCGGATTCGCCCGCGGACCTGGCCCGCCACTGCGACATCGTGATCATCATGGTCACCGGCCCCGGCGATCTGCTGGAGGTGCTCTCGGGGAAGGATGGCGTGCTCGACGGGCTGTCGAAGGGCATGACCGTGATCAATATGAGCACCGTGTCACGCGAGGCCACGCTCGAGGCCGCGCGCCTGGTGCGCGATACCGGCGCCCGGTTCGTGGATGCCCCGGTCTCGGGAACGGTCAAGCCGGCGGAGAAGGCACAACTGGTGATCCTGGCCGGCGGCGAGAACGATGACATCGATGCCGTGGAATCCCTGTTGCTGACAATGGGCAAGCAGGTGGTGCGCTGCGGCGACGTGGGCCAGGGCACGCGCATGAAGCTGGTCATCAACCTGATGCTGGGCGGCATGATGGTGCTGTTGGCCGAGGGCCTGGCGGCCGGCGAGGCCTTCCAACTGGAAACGGAACGCATCCTGGAAGCCCTGGACAACGGTGCGCTTTCCGCCCCGCTCTTCAAGGTCAAGGGCGGCGTAATCCGGGAAGGCGACTTCACCAAGCAGTTCCCCGTGGACCTGGTCTTCAAGGACCTGAACCTGGCTTTGGAGGCTGCCGGGCGGCAGGGCCAGGCGCTGCATGCCACCGCGGCGGTGCGCGAGCTGTTCGCCGCCGCCCGAGGCGCCGGCCTGGGCGACGAGGACCTGGCGGCGGTGTACAAAGTCGTGCTGAATGCTAAGGACTGAGTGCCAAGAACTGAGCGCTGGGTGCCTAGCCCTGCGAGAGCAGACTGCGGAGATCAATGATCGCGGCGTTCGCTCGCGACAGGTAGGAGGACATCACCAGGGAGTGGTTGGCGAAGAACCCGAACGGCTTGCCGTTGAGAATCACCGGGCTATGCACCGGAGACAGCGACGATTCCAGTTCGGTGATGATCTGGCGCAGGCTCACCAGGGCGTTCTTGTCTTCCAGCACCGGACGGAAGTCCACCTCCACGGCCCTGAGAAACTCCAACAGCGCCCAGGCCGCGCCGCGTGCCTCGTAGAACACGTCATCGGTTTCCATCCACGGCGTGCGCACGATCCTCTCCCCCGGCGTAGCCGTGGACTGCCGTGCGCTGGGGTCGCCGCCCAGGTCGGTATTGATTCGACGCTCGCCCACGCTGGCCGACAGACGCTGTGACAGCGAGCCCATGCGCAACTCCACGATGGCCAGCCAGGCGCGCAGGTTGTCGGCGCGGGCATAGAACTGCGCATCGGAATGGGCCGGGTCGGCGAGCCGGTCCAGGTAGCGGTCGAGCGCCCTGATGCCCTTGCGGTACTCGCCCTCGGTGGTGGGAAAGATCCAGGACGTGGCATCGAAATGGAACTGGGGGTCGGCGATCGCCAGGTCGTCGTCCTCGGTGGACTGGGTCTGCGAACGGGAGAAGTCGTTGCGCAATGCCCGGGCCAGGTCGCGGACCTGGACCAGCGCGCCGTATTCAAAGGCCGGGATGTTGTCCATCAGCACGCCCGGCGGCGCCACGTCGTTGCGCAACCAGCCGCCAGGCTTGTCCAGCAAACGCTCCAGAACTTCCGCCAGCGTCGCCGTGGTGACGTAGCCAGTCACCAGTTTCGATTTCCCACCAGCGCGCTGGGCGGCGGCCGCCTTCACGTCGAACGACTGGGGCTCACCATCCCACCACCACATGAGGAACAGCACCACCAACACGTAGACGGTCAGCGCGCCGCCAATACCCCAGAACCACCAGCGCCTCGCGTGCAGGCGCGCGCCCAACCATCGGAACAAACGCATGAGTCTCACCGGGCCTGGAAAACGGCCGGATCATAGCACCCGGGATGGAAGCGGCGGGGGCCGCCGCGGGAATCAGCCGCCGGAGGAGACCACGGCGCGCACCAATTGCCGGGCGGCGGCGTCCATGTCCTCGCCCCGGCGCGAGACCAGCGCCACGGAGCCGGAGTGGAAGGACTCGATGTAGCCGGCCAGATCCTCGGCGCTGACTTTCATCGGCCCGTGAATTCTCTCGTTGGGCATGTAGTAGAACGCAACAGGCCCGCTGTCGGTGAGTACCACGAAATGAACGCCGGTGCCGTGCGGCGTCGGACAGCGCTTGACGTAAACCAGCTTGCCCGGCAGGTCACCGGCCAGCTTCAGGCCGTAGTCCCCGAGCAGGGACTTAAGTTCGTCCATGGACGCCTGCCCGGTCGCGGTCATCGCCTGGGGCTCGTGGTGAATGTGATCCACCACGTACTTTTCCACCGCGCCCGCGTCGGAGATCGGGCGCGCGCCGAACTGCCAGGTCACGCCCACCGCCAGCGCCAGCACGATGCCGGCCGCCAACGCCAGGCCGAGCCGCGGAAAGCGATAGCGCGTACGCGTGGTCTGGGCGAGAAGTAACCTCTCGGCCAGCCCGTCGGGCACCGGAACGTTGAAGGCGCGGTGCAGCCAGGACTCGAATTCCCTGGCGTTCTCCGCGGCGCGCGCACAGGCCGGACACGACTCCAGGTGTGCACGAAGCGCCTCGGAGGGCCGCTCCGGCTCCGTCTGCAGCTCGCGCCGCGCCTCAAGACATGTCAATTGCTCGGTCATCGCTTTCCTCGGTTCCCAGCCGATCGCGCAGTTTCTGTCGGGCCCGGAACAACTGGGTCATCACGGCACTGCGCGAGATCTTCAACTCATCGGCGATCTCCTGGCAGCTCAATCCGCCGAGCACCTGCAGCACGAGGGGCTCGCGGTACTTCGGCTCCAGCCCGGCGATGGCTCGTCGCAGCAGCCGCGCTTCCGCGCGTTCCACCGGATCGGGGCCGCGCTCATCGGGCAGCACCACGTCCTCGCTGTCCACGAAGTCGGGGACCTTGCGCTCGAACAGCCGGGCGAACTCCCGCCTGAGTATGGTGATCAACCAGCGCTTGGCCGCCTTCTCGTCGCGCAACTGGTCGATGGATCGCCATGCCCGCAGGAAAGTTTCCTGTGTCAGGTCATCCGCCAGGGCCGGATCGTGGCACAGCCACACTGCCATCCGGTACAGGTCCGATGAATAGGAACGGACCAGTGCCTCGAACTGCGCCTGTTTTTTCGCCATGTCGTCCAAGACCGGAACGGCTCCCGCCCGATTACGGCGCGCTTTGAACGCGTTCAATTAATGGTACCGAATCGTTGCTTTTTTCGACTCCGAAACGGCGCCCGGAAATGCCTAGGATAGCGCAGCCGCAGCAAGGGAAGGAAAGGCGCGAACTGGTCGCTACGGGAAGCGACGCCCGGCAACCGATACGATCAGTCCGACCCCTCGCGGTGCACCGCCATGGGGCCCCAGGACTGGCGCAGGGGCATCACTTCCAGGGTATTCACGTTGACTCGCTCGGGCACCGAGGTGACCCAGTGAACGATGTCGGCGATGTCGCCGGCGGTGAGCGCCTCCGTGTCCGCGTAAACCTTTCGCGCGCGCTCCTCGTCGCCGTGGAAGCGCACGCGGGAGAAATTCGTCTCCGCCAGGCCCGGCTCGATGTTGGTGACCCGCACGCGCCTGCCCAGCAGGTCGGCGCGAAGGTTGCGCGAGAACTGTTGCACGAACGCCTTGGTGGCGCCGTAGACGTTGCCCCCCGGGTAAGGCCACTCGCCGGCCGTGGAGCCGATGTTCACCACGTGACCCCGGTCGCGCTCCACCATGCCGGGCAGCACGCGCCGCGTGAGATAGGCCAGGCCGCGCACGTTGGTGTCGATCATGGTCTCCCAGTCGTCCCAGTCCGCGTCCCAGGCCGGCGACAGCCCCAGCGCCAGGCCGGCGTTGTTCACCAGTATGCCGATCTCGCGGAACTCGCCCGGCAGCTCGTGCAGGAACCGGTCCACGGACGAGCGCTCGCGCACGTCCAGGAACGCGGCGTGAACCCGTGTTTGCCCGGACAGCTCGTCCCTGAGCGCATCGAGCGTGCCCGTAGAACGCGCGCCCAGCACAAGTGGGTGCCCGGCGCCGGCGTACTTCCGCGCGCACGCCTCGCCGAAGCCGGATGACGCGCCGGTGATGAGGACGACGGATTTCATGGGGCGACCTCGAGATTGGCTCGCTGCAGACCCGGATCATACCAACGCCCCATCCAACGACGTACGGGGAGACCCTTGGTTACCTCAATTTCCCGAGTACGGCGGTGGAAACATGGCGTCCAGGTTAACCACATTCGTCGCCGTTCGGGCGCTGATCATGCCGCTTGTATTGGTGCAGCCGCTGCTGACCGAGTAGGTGGAATTGTAGGAGCTACTGCTCGGGGACGTGCTTTCGTTGGTGCGAAACAGCGTCTGCGCGCCACCGAATACCGCCACGGAGTGGATGTAGCCGTACAGGGCCGCGACGCCATGCTCATTCACGCTGAATGACGCATTGTGGTAGGCGGGGCCGCTGCACTCGGTGCCCGAAAAGTAAGTCGTGGCCATGGTGCCGTCGAGCAGGGTGTCCGAAAATACCTTGAGGAACACCGGCACGTTGACGTTGGTGTCCTCGATCCGGACCACGGGAATCATCTGGGGCGGGTCCATGTAGACCACCGGGCCGATGGGATTGCCGTTGTTGTCGTTCACCACCATGCCCGGAAACCGGCCGATGGTCTGGGCACCGGCAACCGACGCACCGAACGTGAACAGGAGAAGCGCAAGAACCTTGGCGGATGAGCGCGGTGAATGCATGACTGGCCTCCTTTTCTGGACATCGGGTGCCGACGGGAATGCCATACGAAAACATTCCTATCCTAGCGCATCTGCCGATCCGGGCGGCGACGGCGGCGGTACCCGCCCGGGATCAGCGCCTTGATCGGCCCGGGGCGGATGTCATGGAGACGGACCGGCCCTCATCGGCAAAGCGGTCCAGGTGCTCCGCCTTCCACTGCATGGCCGTGTGCACGCGCGTGCGCCCGCTGGGGTGGTCGTAGAAGACGATCTCTTCCCAGTAGCCGGGGCTGATCTTGCGATAGGTGGACAGCTTCATCGCCGTGGAGGCGAATCCGTCCGGCTGGCCGGCGGCGTTCAGGCCGTAAAGATCGGCCTCCATTTCCATGCTGCGCGTGATGGTGTTGGTCACCGGCGTGAGCACGAAGAAGTACACGGAAAACAGCACCATGATCACCGGGAACGCGGCCGGATCGTCGATGCCGCCCACGCCCCAGTGCCTCCCGTAGCGTCCGGTCAGCCGCCCGAACCCCCAGGAAACAAAGCCGAAGCCGATGAACAGCACCACGGCGATTTCCACCAGCCCCTTGTAAACGTGATTCAGCACGTAGTGCCCCATCTCGTGCCCCATCACCGCCTCGATGCCCTGGTTGGACGAGCGCATCAGCAGATTGTCGTTCAGCGCCACGCGGGTCGTGGGCCCGAAACCCGCCACGTTGGCGCTGATGCGGGTGGTCTGCTTGGAGGCGTTGAACCAGTAGACGTTGCTCACCGGAATATCGTTGGCCCGGGCAAGGCTGAGAATCTCGCTTCGGACCTGGCCCTGGGGCAGCGGCTTGTAGTCGTTGAAGAGCGGCTGGATGAACACCGGCCCGATCAACATGACGAAGGCGAGGAACGCCACCGCCACCGCGGTGCCCCACATCCACCAGGTGCGCCGCGCGCGGCGGAACACGAAGTACAGCAGCGTGAAGGCGATGACCCCCAGCACCACGGACACGCCGATGCCCTTGGCCCACTCGCCGAACCAGCCCGCCATGGTCAGGTTGGAGAGCCCGTAGTCGTGCTCGCGAAAGTAGTCCGTGTACAGCGACCAGGGCAGGCTCAGCACCGTGACCAGCACCAGGTAGCCGGCGCCGTAGAAACCAGCGTTCAGCGAGGGCCAGCGCGTCCAGCGCGTGCGGTCGCGCAGCCAGGCGGACAGCCGGGTGAAGAGCAGCAGTCCGGCGACGCCCAGCCCGTACAGGAAGCTCCAGAGCTGGATCCAGTAACCGCCTTCGAAGTAGGCATCCGAGCGAGCCTTCTCCTCCGGGCTGAGCGTGTCGATCCAGGCCTGGGTCGCCCGGTTCACGTCGAAGTCCGGACCCGCGCGGGCACCTTCAGGCACCTGGAGCTGCACCTGGGCGTGTACGCCCATGTCGGGCGGCGCGGTGTCGCTGCCCTGCTCCTGGGCCAGGAGCGGCGTGCTCGAGAAAAGCAACAGCGTGACGGCGAATGCCGCCCAGCGAAGAACGCGCATGGATCTCCCCTCCGGTGTGACCTTCACGGGACTGCGCCAAGCTACCCCGAATTCGCCATCGGCCACAAGTCGGGCCCGCCCGGAGGGTTAATCCGCGCCTACGGCGGCTGCGGCTGTGTGGTAACGGGAGCTGCCTGTCGCCCGAGGGCGAGTTGCAGGCTCTCCAGGTCGAAATTGGGAGACAACACATTGACATGGCAGCAAGGGTCGGCCAGGTCAAATATGCGATCGCGCAGATCGCCTTGCCTTGCAAAGACATCGCGGCGTCCGTCGTATACGAACGCGTAGCCGCGCAGGTGAGCGAAAGTGTGCTCAATGGTGACTACTTCGCCGACGAAATGACGGCGCGGATCGCCCTCGCGCAAGGGCCGGCTGGCTACGTGTACCGTATCTCCGGCCCCGGGGAGTGGGTTGGAATGCATGGCGGGCCCCGGTGACAAATGACAAGCAACTCCGGTTCTAGCGCGGGCGGGAGGCCCCTGCCCATCGGGGACTTCATTCAATCGGGAAGGGGGAATTTCCTCATCCGCTCCGAGCAGCGAGGGCTGGCGATTGATGGCTGCCACCGTCCGGCCTAGGCTTGTCGGCCTGGCACGCGGAAGGATCGGACGAACTGCAATGACCGCCAATTCCGAAAGCGGCAAGGAGCCGGGGATGGCCACGCAAGCACTCGACCCGCAGCCCCTCGGCGCCGCACGGGCCTTGCCGGCGTCCTTCTACACGGACGCCGGATTGATGTCGTCGGAACGGCGTGCGGTGTTCGCGCGCGGCTGGCAGTTGGTCGCCCACCACGGCCAGTTGGCCGCCGCCGGCGACCATGTCGTCGCGGAATTCGCGGGAGTGCCATTGATCGCCGTGCGTGGCGACGATGGCGTGCTGCGCTGCTTCCACAACGTGTGCCGGCACCGCGCCGGGCCGCTGGCCCTGTGCGACGGCCGCGGCGCGAAGGCGCTGCACTGCAAGTACCACGGCTGGACCTACCGCCTGGATGGCTCCCTGCGCACCGCACCGGAGATGCAGGACGCCGAGGACTTCGATGTCGCCGGGATACGGCTGCCACAAGCGGCCGTCGAGGAATGGCGGGGGCTGGTGTTCGCCGCCCTGGAGCCGGTGGCGCCGCTGTTCGAAGTCCTGTCGGGCATCGGGGAGCGTCTCGCCGGGCGCGACCTTGCCGCGTTCGAATTCGACCGCCGCGTGAGCTACGAACTCGCCTGCAACTGGAAGACCTACGTGGACAACTTCCTCGAGGGTTACCACCTGCCCCACGTGCACCCTTCGCTGAACCGGTTGCTGGATTACCGCAGCTATCGCACCGAGCTCGCCGAGTGGCACTCGCTGCAATGGAGTCCGCTGGAAAGCTCCCGGGGTCCCTACGGACAGGGCGACGCACTGTATTACTTCGTCTGGCCCAACACCATGCTCAACATCCTTCCCGACAGGCTGCAGACCAATCGCGTGCTGCCGCTGGCGGTGGATCGCTGCCGCGTGGACTTCGACTTCTGCTACGCGCCGGTTACGCCGCGGAAATTCCGCGAGGAGGACCAGGCGTTCAGCGACGAGGTGCAACGCGAGGACGTGGCCATCTGTGAAGCCGTGCAGCGTGGCCTGGCCTCCGGCTCGTACCAGGCCGGGCGGCTGAACCCGAAGCGCGAGTCCGGCGTTCACCACTTCCACGAGCTGGTGCGCAGGGCGTTCCGGGAAACGACTTGAGCAACTTGGCACGGAAGCGCCCGCTGGGCCTGCTCATGGCCACCGCGCTGGTGGTGGGCAATATGATCGGTTCGGGCACGTTCCTGCTGCCCTCGTCCCTGGCGCCCTTCGGCGCCGCCAGCCTGCTGGGCTGGGCGGTCACCGTGGCCGGCGCGTTGCTCTTGGCCGGCGTGTACGCACGACTCGGGAGGCGCTACCCGCGCACTGGCGGCCCCTACACCTACTCCAGGCTCGCCTTCGGCGAACTGGCGGGCTTCGCCACGGCGTGGCTTTACTGGGTCTCAATCTGGGCGGGCAACGCCGCCATCGCCGTGGCCTTCGCCGGCAGCCTGGGCGGCCTGGTGCCGGCGCTGAGCGACGGCCCGCTCAGTGCCGCGATCACGGCGTTGATCGCGGTCTGGCTTTGCACCGCGATCAACCTGTCCGGCCTGCGCAGCGCGGGCTGGGTCCAGGTCGTCACCACGGCGCTCAAGCTGGCGCCGCTGCTGTTGATGGCCGTGCTGGGCGCATGGTGGCTCGATGCCGGCTCCTTCGGGAACTTCAACCGCTCGGGCGAGCCGCCAATGTCGGTGGCCACCGCCACGGCGGCGCTGACCCTGTGGGCCATGCTCGGCCTGGAGTGCGCCACCGTGCCCGCCGACGACGTGCGAGACGCCGAACGCACCGTGCCCCGCGCCACGCTGATTGGTACGGCCCTGGCGGCCGGGGCCACGGTACTGGCCTGCACGGTGGTTATCGGGCTGGTGCCCGCGGCGCGGCTGGCGGATGCCGGGGCGCCCTTCGCGCTGGCGGCGGGGCACCTGTGGGGACCGGCGGCGGGCCTGGCGTTCGCAGCCGCCGGCGCTATCGCCTGCTTCGGGGCGCTCAACGGCTGGACGCTGATGCAGGGGCAGATCCCCATGGCCGCGGCCCGCGACGGGGTCCTCCCGGCGCGCCTGGCGCGTTGCAATGCCAACGGCACGCCGGCATTCGCCATCGTGCTTTCGAGCTGCATCACCAGCGTGCTGGTGATCGCCAACGCCAGCGGTTCGCTCGTGACGCTGTTCACCTGGGCGATCCTGCTCTCCACCGCCTCGGTGCTGGCGCCCTACGTGCTCAACGCGCTGGCGCTGGTGAAGCTGGAAGGCGCCCGTTCCCGGCCCATGGCGCTGGTGGGTGTGCTGGCGACCCTGTTCGGGCTCTGGGCGCTGGTGGGCACCGGCCCGCGCTCCGTGCTGTGGGGCGCAGTACTGCTGCTTGCCGGCCTGCCGATTTTCGCCTACATGGTCCGGCGGCGCCGGGATGTGTAAGAAATACTGGACATTATATACTTGACAAACCCACTGTATGGGTCTACATTTCTGGGTAGACCCGCACGGAGGGCAGGGAAATGAGCGCTGAATTGGAAGCAAGACTTGCAAAGCTAGAGCGTGGGCTCCAGCACCACGAGCAAGCGATAGAAGCACAAAAGCGGGCCGTTGCCGCAGCAATTACTGCGCTCGGGATGGTCATTCGCGGCATCGCTTCTCAAAACCCCTCCTTGAAGCAAGCAATGGCCCATGAAATTGAGGGCGGCCTACACTCCCCTGTCGGGGAGGACCCGGCTACTCGCGGCATTCTTGAGCACCTACTTTGTGCTCTAAAGCAACCGACAGACACCTCACCAAAAGATCTGCAAGGTCGGCTAAGGCCTGTGACTCCCTCGCAACCTGACGACTCCGAATGAGCAAATCGTCTAAGTCCACAGGATTATTTGAGCAAGGACTGGTAGCCATGAATCTCACCGCTCCTCATTTCCACGACAAGGACAAGGCCCGCGAGTACCTGGAGGGCATCCGATGGCCTGACGGCCCTTTCTGCCCGCATTGCGGCTCTACCAGGCCCCCCATGCAGCTCAAGGGCAAATCGTCCCGTCCGGGCCTCTACAAGTGCTCTGAGTACCGCTGCCGCAAGCAATTCACCGTCACCGTGGGCACCGTTTTCGAGCGCTCCAAGGTGCCGCTGAACAAGTGGCTCATGGCGGTCCAGTTGATGTGTTCTTCCAAGAAGGGCGTCAGCGCCCACCAGCTCCACCGCACCCTTGGCGTCACCTACAAGACCGCGTGGTTCATGGCGCACCGCATCCGCGAGGCCATGCGCGAGGAAAAAGGCCTCCTAGGCTGGGGCGGCGGCACGGTCGAGGCCGATGAAACCTACTGGGGCCGCAAGAAAGGCCGCAAGGTCAAGTCAGGCTACAAGCACCACAAGATCGCCATTGTGTCTCTGGTTGAGCGTGGCGGCCGCGTCCAGAGCCAGCACGTTCCCGCCGTCAACGCCGACACCCTGCGCCCGATCCTGAAAGAGCAGATCGCCAAGGGTGCCAAGGTCTACACGGATGATGCCCGTTACTACGCCAAGCTCCGCAAGGAAGGCCACACGCATGAGAGCGTGAACCACAGCATTGACGAGTATGTGCGCGGCAACGTTCACACGAACACGGTCGAATCCTACTACTCCGTGCTGAAGCGTGGCCTGAACGGCACCTACCAGCACGTTTCAGAGGATCACCTGAAACGCTACGTCTGCGAGTTCGACTTCCGCTACAACTACCGCAGCGCCTTAGGCTTCGAGGATACGGAACGCGCTGATATGTGCCTCAAGGGCATCGAAGGCAAGCGCCTGACGTATCGGCGGCCTAACCAAACCTCCCGCTGAGAAGTCCAAGCGCCTCACGCGGGAGGTCAAAGACTTTCTGCGTGAGTTGGATTTTTGGTGGCATCTAGGAGGCTTCTGACGAAATTAGTTGTCGTTAAGAAAATCTATTGCAAACGGTTTAGATTGCCTGGAAGTTCTAACGCCATCTAATATCCTTTCCAATAGATCGTCACTAATTTTCCCTTTATCTACTGCTTCGCCAGAAGCTACTAATTGTTCGAGCTTATACGCCCTAGCGGTTCTGCAAAGCGCGTATGCAACGTAGCTATCTCGAACTATAAAATTGTGGTCGTCGGGGGTAAGAGTACAAGTTTCATCATGCTTACCCCTGACGGTACATATCGGAACCATCAGAACGGTGTCGACTGGTTCCCCTGGGTCAGTAAGAACTACACACAGATGATGCCCTTTCGGGAGAGTCGGAAAAAGAATCGCGCATCCTTTTTCTACCGAAAAAGGCATTAATCATCAGCAAGCAAAGAATCCAAGTAGCGTTCCCGCTCAACATCTTCGCTGAGAGCAATCGCGCTTTCAGAGTCGCTTCCAAGCGCCTCAAAAACTCTCTTATATGAAATAGGGATGGAAGAGTCGTGGGGATTCTCCCACTCGCTGCAATGCTGATGAGTATAGTCTCGCAATTGCCATTGATTCAGTGAACCAAAATTTTTCCACACGTCCTCTATGACATTTAAATCGGCGTCACTAAGTTCATCAAGGTCTTGTCTAGAAAATTCCTTCCTTACATCCACTAGGTGGCTTTCTCGGTCACCGATCCACTCGCTCCAATTTGCCCCTCCTTGGCCTTCGATATCACCATTAATCAAGTCATACGTCCGCGATAGAACAGGCCCGTGATTCATCGATACATAGCGATCAAATGAGATAGGGAGCCCGTATCTAGCAAATGACTGACGGTCTGCCAGGTACATAAGCTTGATTAGCTTCAGGAGATTGATTGCCCCGCCTTCATTCTTTGCGAAAACGGCCGCTATTTGGGCAACCTTTCGATGCTTGAACATGATGTTTCGCGCCCTCGCTACGCGAATTGTTAATTATAACAGACTTATTTGGCGGGTTTCTTCTTCTCAGGTTTAGGATTATCCTTTTTCTCTCCCTTATGCGGTTTCGGGGGAGTCCGCAAGAGCCGCTTTAGAGTTTCGTCAAATTTCTTATTGGAATCGTTCTGGTGTCCCATAGCTTCATTGCCTACATTGACGAATCCGGCCATGAGGCCGACCGAAAGGACAAATCATCTGAATGGTTTGTTCTGTCTGCCGTTGTACTTCGGGCCGAAAACGATGCAAAAGTATGTCGGGCGATTTCATCATTCCGTAAGGCGTGCGGCAAAAAGGGTAGATGGCGTAACTGGTACTTCAAATTTACCAACAGGTTAAGCAGTTGGCAGAAGATTATTGCATGCGAGTTCTTGGCGCGGAAACCGGTACGAATTGTTCACATCCTTGTGCATAAAAGCAGTAAACCAGTACGCAACCATGAAACCAACCATGCCCTTATTTATTCCTACGCAGGCAAATTTTTATTGGAACGCATTTCGTTTGTTTGTCGAGATCACGCCCACCTCTCAACAACTGGCAATGGAAAAACACTATTAGTGTTCTCCAAACGATCTGAGATGAACTACGACAACTTCCGACAATATGTCCGCGAGCTAAGAGACAACCCAGGTAAACACAACACAAGAATTGTCTGGGACCACATTGATCCCGACCCTCAGTACATAACAGCTAGGTCCGCCAGAGACTCGCGAGGCTGCCAGCTCGCCGATATCGCGGCTGGCGCTCTATTTACAGCCGTAAACAGAAAACGGGATAAATTCCAAGTAACCGACGACCGACCAATTCGTGTTCTAGAGCCAGTCACATACCGCAAAGGTGGGCTTGTTACTAACAACGGCGTGAAATTCTGGCCGCCAGAAGTCTTAGAGATGGTGAGCAGCGAAAAACGATTCACCTGGTATCGAGCGTTCTACGCCACAGAAGAAGAGGCCCGCTCCCACACTCCCTCTGGAGCACACTCATAACGGCGCTCCGTCAGCAGCAGTGTGGTGTGGGCATCGTCGCCCTTCCGCGACATTACCCACCTGCGGGCTAATTAAACTGTACACCCATTGGGTGCTGTACGTCTATACAGTATGTAAGTCCCTGATTTTATTGACTCCTTACTGTGGGTTCGTTAAGTACATAATGTCCGAAATACTTTACATTAGGTAAAAAGTAGTTTACATTTTCGACCACGTTCACCAGGGAGTGCACCAACGTGTCGGAAATGAGCTTCAAGGAAAAAAGCATCTGGGGGACGCTCGTGGCCATCACGGGCGTCTCGTTGCTTTACTTCTGGACGGTCCTGGAGCTTGCCGCCTCCGGCGAGAAGGACCTGCGCGCACTCGGTGGCGTGGGCGTGGGCACGGCCGTGATCTTCATCGTCGCGGCAATCGTCTATCACGGCGTCATCGCCGGCATGAACCCGAAGGATGCCCGGGCCGGGGCGGACGAGCGCGACCGGCTGATCACGCTCAAGGGAGACCGCGTCGCCAGCGTCATCCTGGGCATCGGCGTGGCCGGCACCATCGTCTACGTGTGCATGGGCAACCTGTACGCGCGGGTCGACGGCAACGATTTCACCACGGTCAATCTGCTGCTCCTGGCCTTCGCGGTCTCGGAGATCGGCAAGTACGTTTGCCAGCTCTGGCATTACCGGCGCGGCGTCTGACATGGGCAAGGGAAAACCACGCATCAGCAACCACATCAGGGAGCTGCGCGCCCGGGCGGACGGCATGACCCAGCAGGCCCTGGCCGACCGGGTCGGCGTCACCAGGCAGACCATCATCGCCATCGAGAGCGACCGTTACTCGCCGTCGCTGGAGGTGGCGTTTCGTATCGCGGAGACCTTCGGCGTGCCCCTGGAGGGCGTGTTCCGGCACGAGCCGGCGCCCGATCCGTAATGGCGGAGCGCGCGGGTCGGTCTTTTCTGGATAGGGTACGATCGTATTCGTCCTTTCCGGGGGCCGCTTCATGACTCGCCACCAACACGCTTGTTGCGTCTTGCTGCCATCACTGCTGTCACTGCTCGCGGGCTGCGCCGGGCCCGGCGCCCAGCCCGGTGAGGGCTCCCGGGCCGTCGTCGAGCGCATCCGGGAGCGAAACGCGGAGGAAGCGCGGCCCGACGCCCCCTTTGAACGCCAGCAGTTTTTCCTCCAGCGCCGCCTGCCCCACGGCCAGAAGGTGTTCCCCGTTGACGCCTGGTTCCGCGCCGAGCAGCGCATGCGGACCATGCCCCGTCACGATCCGCGAAACACCCTGTCCACCAGCGCACCGCGCACCGCCGCCAAGACCCACGACGCTCCGGGCTGGGAATGGGTGGGACCGGGCAACGTGGCCGGTCGCACGCGGGTGCTGGCCTTCGATCCGCGTGATTCGTCAGTGATGTTCGCCGCCGGCGTCTCCGGCGGCATCTGGAAGAGCACCGACGCGGGTGGCCACTGGTCGCCACTCTCCGACGACGCGGTGAACCTGAACATCGGCACGCTGGCGATCGACCCGGAGCACCCGGACGTGATGTACGCGGGCACCGGAGAGCTCTACCGCAACACCGGCAGACCCTGGTCGCCCATGACCGGCGCGGGCATCCTCAAGAGTTCCGACGGCGGGCACACCTGGAACCGGCTGCTGGCCACCGACAGCCAGGATTTCCTCTACGTCAGCGACGTTGTACTCAGCCCTCACGACTCCAGCCGCCTTTACGCCGCCACCAACTCAGGCGTCTGGCGTTCGGACGACGGCGGTATCACCTTCACGCAGGTGCTCAGGCCGCAGGACGAGCAGGGACTGCTGGAATACGAAGGTTGCAACGACCTGTTGATCCGCGACGACCGGCCCGGCGACTGGGTACTGGCGAGCTGTTCCTCGCGATCCACCGACGATCGCTACTGGTTGCCGAACACCGTCACCCCCGACGCCTGCGACGGCCCCTGTCCGGCAGCGGTATTCCTGAACCGCAACGCCGCCGGCGACGGCGCCTGGGAAAAGGTGCTCTCCGAGCCGGGCCAGGGGCGCACGGAGATGGGCGCCTTCAAGGGCAACGAGAGCATCGTCTACGCCTCGTCGGCGAGCATCATTCCCGACTTCGACCGCAACGGCGACGGCCACGGCGACTACGACAACGGCCTGCACGCCATCTTCCGCTCCGACGACGGCGGACAGACCTGGGAGGCGCGCCTGCGCAACGACGACCCCGACGCGCTGAGTACCTACCTGTTGAGCTACGCCGACGGCTTCGAGGCGGTGCGCTGCGATTTCGGCGGGCAGCCATTCATTTACGGTGCCGGGTGGTACAACAA
>Ga0102944_1001266_pt1 | contig 17130 bp, 22 predicted proteins | sample SalPonD_shore_MG_FD_78172 | JGI IMG/M metagenome (GOLD analysis project Ga0102944, IMG submission 78172) | Salt pond soil microbial communities from South San Francisco under conditions of wetland restoration - Salt Pond MetaG... | ecosystem: Environmental > Aquatic > Marine > Intertidal zone >...
ACCCGTCTTGTACCGGCGGCGAACATCGATGGACTCACTGATCTTCTTCACAGCGCCCCGGATGGTATCATCGTCCCGACCATCCTTGACCATGGGAAGCACGACTTCCATCGGCACCCCGGTTTCGTTGGCCAGGGCCGAAGCGCGGCTTTCCTGCACCGATAGCACATGGGATTCCGCCATGCCCTTGGCCATGTTCAGGGCTTCTTCCACTTCTTCCGGAGAGCCGACGCCCTTCCAGCGCTGGACGGCCTCTTTCATCATGCCGAAGGCCGTTTCCAACTCTTCCAGGTCACCGAACTTGTCCCGGACCGTCACCGCGAATTCGAGCAGTTGGTACACCTGATCCATGTCATCGGTGCCAGCGGCCTGCTTCACCGAATCCAGATGTTCTTGAATCCGGGTGTACGTCTCACGGATTTCCGCAGGCGAACCCAGGTCTTCCAGGTCCTTGAGCATGGCATCCAGCTTTTCACTGGCGCCGCTGCCTTCTTCGGCCTTGGCCTGGAGTTCTTCCACCCGCTTTTCCAGCGTGGTGTTCTTGTCCTCCAGTACCGACTTCTGCCCCTTCAGGGTCTCGTTGTCCCGAAGGGTTTCGGTAAGCTGGCCCTGCAACTTCGTCTTGTCATCCATCAGGGATTCCAACAGTTCGTTGGGCATTTCACCACCTCCTTCATGCTGATTGCCGATGGGGTTGTTCCTATCCGTCGGCGGATCATCGCCGCCGCTGTTGTCCGGGTTGGTCGGTTGCGGGTCCGAGCCCGGAGCTGAAGGCTGGCGACTTTCCAGCACTTCATCGATACGTTCTCCGAATACCTGTTTGAAATCCTCGTTCAGACTTTCCCTCAGAGAAGGGGACGCGTTCAGAAATCCGGGATCGAGCACAAAGTCGAAGGTTTGGAGATTGTAGGTTTCTTCGTCCACCTTCGGAACGCCGTTATGTTCCCCGTTGAATTCCCCATCGGCCCGGCTGGATACGAACATCTTTGATCCCGCACGGAACAGGGTGTTCAGAATCCGGCCAGCGGGTGTGTCCAGCAACAGGGCTTCGCCGATCCCTTTTCCGTTTTCGATCCGGAGATCGGTAATCACATGAGAAATCCGACCGTCCAGCAAGGCCGTATCGTCAATCTTCTGATCGTGGCTGATAGTGCCGAACATGTTCCGTGCTTGCATCCGAGCCCGAACACTGTCATCGGCGATCACCCGTTCCCAAAGTGACTTGGGATAGAACGGTTATTGCGGGACACACCGCCAGGAAAAAAGAATTCTCCTCTCACCTTCGCCAGAACGTGTTTACCATCCACGTCCTTAGTGCCTTCAGCGGCCTCATCAATCATGATCCGCTGGGAGGGTTCGAACACACCCGCAATCTGGTTCATTGTGCCACCTGTTCTATTTGCAGAGGGCTTTATCTGAAATTGCCATTAACTGAGCTTAAAAGCAACCTTCTCGATACAGGTCTTTCATCGTCACCCGGTACTTCGAATGGTCAATCTGATCCTTCACCAATTCGTATACATGCGGCTGAAGTATTGTCGGCCTGTTTGAGGCTATGTTCAGAGTCTTGTTCGGACCGGTCTTCACCACCAAAACACCTTTGATCGGCACGGATGGGCGTATTTCCACAACGGGTTTCCGAAGTTCCTCATAACCAGGAACTTCGCGATAGGGGTGATTCTGAATGGCTGGATTGTGGTCTGTGCTCAAATCTTCCTGCCAATGAAGAACCCTGCATGGAACATCGCCCTGATATTTCAATGCTCGCAATGCGCACACACGCTGACTGCCCTTCACAATGTAGTAGTTCCCATCCCGTTCCAACACCGCCAATATCGGGTTCCACACAGCCTTTGTATCTCGGATGTGGCAGTAAGTTCGGAATATGCTGTCTCGATAGAAAACATCAGCCAAAGGACCATGCGGATGTCCCGGATGGGGTTCGGACGGGTCGAAGTTCTCCATTTCCATGTTCAGCAGTTGTGTTTCCACCCAGGAATACCAATCCTGCGCCTTCGCATTTTCCTCCAATTGGATTGATGAAGGCACCAAGTCCTTCGTCGTGCGCTTGTGTATCAGTGCTTCTATGGGAATCCACTGAATGGGGTACTTGGAATCGGGGGATTGTTCCAATGGAAACTGCACTTCCACAGCTTCGCGAACATCTTCTCCGGTTCCTTCTTCCACCTTCGGGACAGGCACTTCAACATTCCAATGCTGCTTCATCCAGGGCAGATGACGCACCTCCACCGGACGGGGCTTGCCATGGAAGCAAATCACACTAACACCATCAGGCACCTGATCCCGTTGGGGTTTGTCTCTGACATGGGCCTTGTAACTACACAGCTTATGGCGTTGGAGGAAATCCTGCCAGTACGTCACCTGTTCCGGCTTCACCACCTTCATGATGAACTGCTGATCTCCCCCAGCCTTCATCCCGAGATCGATGTTCGAACGGAAGGTGTCCCAAATCTGCCGACCCCATCCCGCACGCCATGCCATAATGCCCGAGCCCATGGCTTTGGACTGTGGGTTACGCACCGATTCGAACATGCCACGGAGGATCGCAAATTCTCCCTGGAAATCGAAGAATTCATCAATGGGGCCTACAACCACTGTATCCAGATCAAAGTACAGAATTCTCCCATCAATCTGGATTTCCGGGCTGAAGAACCACAGCTTCCACCACCACCCTTTCAGCGGATAGCGATTGGTCGGAAGTGGGCGAGTTTCCACCTCCGACATGATGTCGGATGAATCGTCCGTGAAGCAGATGAACTTGAAAGGTCGGGACGTGTTACGCTTAATGCCACAATACAGATTGTTGACATATTCAGCCGAATACAGATTACCAGCCTTCAGACAGATCACTGTGGTCGTCATTTCCGATACACCCTGGCCAATACACCCTGAGATTCATAAATGGACGGTTCCTGAAGAACCACCGCAAAATCAAGGCCGTGTTTGGCAAACAACCGACCCCACCAATGCTTGTCGTGGCATTGTATGTGAGTCTTGTCGTTACGGCTGACCTCCAGAACGAAGTTTTCGCCTTCATTGTTTGAAACCGGCGCCCGCACCACCACAATTTCCGCACGAATCAGACTCAGAACATCGCCCAATTCTTCCACGGGCATGTGTTCCAACACATCCAGAAACAACACAATGTCATGGTGCTGTTCCAGAAGCTGGCGATTGTAGTGCATGAGAACATTCGGGCCGAGACCATAACGTCTCCTTCCCTCGTTTATAGCCCAAACGCTAACATCTGTGCCGAATACAAAAGGGAATCCCCTATTCCGAAAAGCCGCGACCAGTCCGCCCAATGCACAACCAAAATCCAGAATGGAATTGAACGGAGCAAGATTCAGGACCCGGCACAAGTCTTCCGCCTGCTGGTCGAACTTCCGGCTCAGATAGTTCCGATAGTTTCCGGTCGTGTAGTAGCTTTCATCAAAACTCATGGGAAGTTCTTGTCCGGAAGTTCCGTGGCCACAGTGTGCAGCAGCCGGTTGTTGTTCTGGTAGAAGCAATGAGAACAAGACACGTTCCACCCACATCCGGGACTGCTGCGAACCGCATAGGGGTATCCAAGCTGGCGAAAGTTCTTGTTCATGCGCTCCCAGATTTCCGGCACGTTCGTAGCGTTCCCCAATGAGTAGTCCAGATCGTAGACGCGGTTTTCCAGCACATGGCTGGTGCAGACATACACTTGTGGGGGGTATTCACCACCCTTCGGGTGGGCCGCCACATAGGGCCGGATGGCGCCCATATAGCACGCCTGATCGTAGGGGATGTCCTGATCCTGAATGTCCTTGAGAAAGAACTTACCCCACTTATCAATCTCATCAATCACAGGACGCCACTGTTCCCCAACCAACTTGTTGTTGCCCTGCATCAGACAGTCGCCGGCCAGTCTGACGAACTTCACGTCCGGATGCAGCTCCACCAGCCGGGCCAGCCGTTGGATCGTTTCAGGCGTGGTTCCCTGGTATGCCCGATTGGTCCTGGACAAGATATCCGGAGTGCCGTCGGTTTCATAGATGATATAGCTGAGCCCCATCCGTTCTTCCGGGAATCCATTGAAATCGTAATCCTCCGGTTCCACACCCTCATCCAATTGAATCAGACTGATCCTGATCCACTGAATGCCTCTGTGAAGATTGGGATCGATGCGCTTCAGACTGTGGCTGTTGGTGATGATGCCCACATCCAGACCGAGAACGCTGGCCAATTCAACAACATCATTGATGTTATGACTGCTATGACTATAAAGCATGGGATCGCCACCGCCAGTGATTTCCACTGATTTAGCTCCCAGATCAGCAAAGTCTCGCAACACCCCCTCCACCACATTCCACGGCATGCGAGTTTTGACGGGGCGTCCAGCAACGCTACAGAAGGGGCAATCACTGGAACACACTTCCGTGGGGGCCAACTGCACCGTAATGGGCCGCAGCATGCGTTCATTCTGGATTTCATCCAACCTGTCGGCATGCTGGAGCAGTTTGTCGCCCCATGTGCTGTATTGTTGAGTCATTTCCTCGTGCTTCATAATCACCTATGTCCTTGCTTGAGGATTCTTGCAAACAGGGCCTTATTCGGAGAATGGCTCCTGGTATGACCTCGCGGATGATCTTCGTAATCAAAATCCAAAAACACTGTCCAGGGCACCACACCAACCCGGCTGAAGTTCATCAGATATTCGGTATCCTCAAACCAGAACATGCGAAACCGTTCGTCAAACCCATTGTTCCGCACCTTTTCCAGCTCCCCAAAAGTCAGGGTGTTGCCCGGATATGGGGGCTTCGGGCGCTTGATATTCAACACGCCATTGTGTGGCGCAGTCCGCCAGACATCGAACAGGTAGGCCAGATTCCTTTCCGTCAACATGCAGTCCAGATCGGTGACAAGTACGTGACTGCCAGTGCAAAGCGAAAGGGATTGGTTTCTGGCGAACGACATATGGAAACTGCGACGAGGATATACTTCGTACCGAAGACCCCCAATAGGAGGCGCACCCTCGCCAAAGTAGGCTACACAGATTTCCGGGTTTGGAAACACCGCCCTGATCCTACGGACGGCCTGTACCAGCTTACGTTGATAGTGGGGATCACTGGTGCAGATCAAAGACACGGACACATATTCAATGGGACTTTTTCCAACCCCATCCAACCACACCAATGCACGATTGTCCTGACTAGTTCCTGCATGGAACGTGAGGTGGAACTTGTGGGAACCGCCCACCCCAACATAGGCCACCGCTTCAATCATCGTGCCGGGACATTCAACCGATGCTGTGGGGATTTCTCCTCGCACCAGAAACATCACGCCCTTAGGCAGGTCGTGGGGGACTTCGTCCATCGACCGAAAGGCACGCCCGGCATGGAAAAAGGCGTTGGATTGGGCTAGGAACTTCCGACGGACACAATCCTCAAAAGGGTTCGTGTCCGGCAAAGAGTTCGCCTTCGATGCAACCATACCCCTCCTTATTGACATCCCAGGGCATCATTTCGCCTGATTTCAACCGACGCTCCACTTCCAGGTACAGTTCACGGTCCTTCGCCGTCTGTTCAGCGGGCCAGTGTTTGGGATGCCACAAATGAACCAAGACCTGCTTTTGCCAACTTCTATGACCCCGGCCCTGTCCCGCTGCGCGCATGCACCGGATCAGAAAGTCCACATCTTCCAAACCCGCAAACGCCGGACGTTCGTTCAGCCCTCGCACTTTGTGGAACAGTTCAGTAGTGAGAACGGGATTCCCAGGAGCCGTGGACGGTTCTCCCTGAACATCCAACAAACGCCGATAGTCTGAAGTATAGGTCTTAACCAACAGACGATGACAACGACAGGTTAGAAAGCTGATGCGGCGTTCCGATATTTCTCTGTATACAGCTTCCAGATGGTTGGGAGGATGGACGATGTCCACATCCGACATCTTCAAAATCGGCGCATCCACCATCGTATTCACTCCCACATTCACCGTGAAGGGCTTGTTAAACAGCCCGTATCCGGTCCTGACCTGATTCACCTTATGAATGTGGTGGTAGCGGAATGGAACAGGAATCGTTGCCGCAACACGATCCTCCCACGGAAAAGGGGAGGTGTCAGACACACAGATGGAAAAATCGTTGAACGTGCCCCGGCACAGGCTGTCCACAGAACACCGGAAACGCTCCCAGAAGTCGGGATCGTTCTGTTCCTGATATATCGGGTATAGAACGTCAATCATCATCCGCAACCAGAACTTCTGGAAGGTTTCCACACGTCTCCCGATCATAGGGAACGGCTTCGGGGATGAAATGGCTGTGTTTCGCCGATGGTTCCAGATTCTTCATACCGGGTTCCCAGTTCAGCCATCGGTCGTACCAGTCCTCCGCCGGCATGGAATCCCCGATCTTTTGGGACATGGCCAAGGCGATCAAGTGTTTCCACTTCATCACTTCCGGAGAAATGCAGAACCCCATGTTGTGGACATAGGCCGACAACCGGCCGCGATCCCGAACGTCCGCATGACGCCCGGTCATGGGCATGGGGCGTCCGTCCAGCCTCCAGAACATGGACGCCAGTCTGGGCTGCTGATAGAACACCCGCCAGTTCAAATCGCGCCACATCACCACCTGAGAGGATGTGCAGCAATCAAATGGCTGGGATTCGAACTCATGCAGGGCTTGTTCTAGCTGATCCGAACGCCAGACGTGGTCAATTTCCACCATCATCAACACGTCCGGGGACGGAAAGTTTCGAAGAATGCGTTCATTCACCAAATGTGTGAACTGACCCCTGTTGTCACGGACATGGTCATGGTGCAAGACCAGCTTATTGGGAGGAAGTTCGTCGCGCAGATCGTACAGCACTTCCAGAACGTTGTCCGGCTGTGAAGGAATAGGAAGCCATTCTCCTTTGTACAACACTTCCGACACATCCCCCCAAGGCTTACTGTCCCAGAACACAAAGACACGGTCCACAAAAGGCTCCACCGACAGGATGGATTGCCGGGCAAAGTCCTGGCCGTACAGGCATCGGTATACAGCGTATATCATTCTGCATACTCCACAAAACCGCATTTCCGACATCCCCGATGCATAGACAACCCATCATGCTCATCCCAGGGACGCCAGTCGTGTTCGTCCGATCGGCACATTCCGACACCCAAACGGATCACAGTGACCCTGTCCTTGTCCGGTATGTAACGCCAAGGATCAATCACCACAGACCCGGCAGGAAAGTCCTGGGATGGGAATTCGGGGTGTTTGGTGCCAATCAGGTAGACATGCGGCCAGTCCAGCATTTCATCGGGACCCGCATCAATGTAGGGGTCGTACAATTCCACAGACACACTACGATCTCTGAGCAGGTTGGCCAACAACAGAGCGGGACTTCCAGCCGTAATGTTGGTCCCGGCCTTGAATGCATAGCCTAGAATGGCCTTGGGAAGATCGTATTCGCACATGAGATCGGCAAACCATTCAGTCTGCCACTGCCGGGCCATCATCACACCTTCAAAGATGTCCCGCCCCTCCATATCCAGTTTCCGTGCCAGCCAGGACAGGGCGATATTGTCTCTCGGGTGGCAGCCTCCGCCGTCTCCCATTCCGCCTTCCATGTAGGCGGGGCTGATCAGACGCCGGGTTGCGAGTTTCAGCGTGCTTTGCACATCATCCACATCACAACCCGGTACCTTGTGACACACTTCCATCACTGCATTGGCGAACACAATTTTCTGAGTAATGAAAGTGTTGTAGAACACCTTCACCGCTTCTGCACTGGGAATCGACATCCGGCAAAAGGGGGCGTTGGTAATGGTCTGGTAGAACAACTCCGCCACATGCAATGCCAGATCGTCGTACACCCCAAACAGGACAAACTTTGGGTTGAGAAAGTCCCGTACAGCCGTGCCCATGGCAATGAAAAAGGGGTTGTAGCACAGTTTGATGTTCTGGTTCAGTTCGATGATCGGCCTCAGTTCCCTGTCAAAGGTGCCAGGGAGCACGGTGGACACCACCACCACTATCTTAGGTTTGGAAATACAGGGGGCCAGCATCATCAGAGCCGACTTCAAGTAGCTGTAGTCAAAGTCGGCTCTGGTGGCTGGGAGCATTTCAGACCCTCCATACCGGGAATCCTGATGGGGGGTCTGCACCGCGACGAAAATGATGTCGGAATGATCCACCACTTGTTGAGGGGTGCCGAATCGGATAGGGAAGTCTTTCGCCCATTCGTTGAAGGGCCGCACTCCATCCGGCCCCGTTTCCATATAGGGCTTGGGACCGTTGGACATGGCTTCGGGGTTCGTATCGAACCCCATCACACTATGGCCCATGGCCTGCATTGCCACAGCACAGGGATAGCCCAACTTTCCCAGACCGATCATTCCGACTTTCATCGACAGCCTTCCATGGCGGGTGAATACATAGGTCAGCCCATGGCTGTTCGCAGCTTGTTTGCATGCGAGTCCCGAATGCGGGCGGTTTCTTCGAACAGCTTAGGATCGTTGCTTTGCTTGGCAAACTCCCGTGCCCGATGGGTGGTGCCATCGGCTTCGGAGGGGTGCTTGTTGTGATGCCAATGTTGAAGATACTGAGGGTTTCCGATGCGATTCTGGCACCCGGCCTTTTTTGACACGTCCCCCACCCACGTATCGTTGAAGAAGAAGCCAAAGTTGCGATCCGCTCCCCACAGTTTGGGTTCCGGAGCAAAGTATCCCACTGTCCGGTAATATTCCCGGCTGATCATAGGAAACGTGGGCCAGTTGGCCGAATTTCCAATACCGTCTGCAAACCACATACACCAGATGTCGTGCCCGTGCTTGTCCTTCCAGTTGCGGGCCTCCGATTCCAACCTATCGTCCCACGCCGGGTGGCCGTCATGGTTCAGATAGACCAGATCGTCATTGCCCATGCAGATAGCATCACCGTGGGACGTTTTGGCCAGTTCATTCCAGGAATGAGAGACTCCTGAAAAAGGACATACCACAATTTCCACACGGGCGAGCGATGAACCAACTTCCAACAGGCATTGCTTGTACTCGTCTACTTGTGGATCATCATCATCCACATAGAACAGGGCTTCGATTCTGTGCGGCTTCTTAGCAGTGGACACCACCGACGATAGGTACCGAACGCACTTTTCCACACGTTCACGAGTCGGGGTGATAAGAGAGATTAGAAACTGATCCATTTTGCGTTCCCCAGGACTAATGTTTCACTTCGGAAGGACCACGCACGGCACCAGACCGTCGTGACAGGAACAGGGTGGATCGCCATAATTCCACGCCCTGAGTACGCACAACCGCTGGTTGCCCATTCTAGGCAGGTACAAATCGCCTTTGGGCATCAGTATCACCCGCAGCGGATTGCGCATGCCGTCCATGATACATGAAGACCCTTTGTTCCGCATTTCGGTCTTCATGTCCATATACACTTTCTTCGCCTGATCCCATAGATACCCCCGCATTCGCCTGCTGTGAGCAGTATGTGCAGTAGGCGTTGCACGGAAATCCTCCCTTCGGAGGAATTCTTCAAACTGATTGTACCATCCAACAATCTCAGGGTGGTTGGTCCCAGGCTTGCCGGCCCATATGTAGTCGATCTGCCCTACAGGCACCCAATCGACCGTTTCTCCAGGCTGCAAAGCAGAATAGTCCGGCATTTCCCCGTTTCCCTGTGACTGGGCCGAACGTTCTAGCTGCGCCACGACCCTTTCTCTGTTCCGAGTTGCACTAGTAGGCAAAGTCCCGCCGGACTTCAATCTCCACAGTAGGGAACCGCTTGGTGTAGGTATTCCCGTTCATCACAACCGCCTGTGCTCGATATCGACCGGGTTCGTCATACAGCCCCACAGGAATGGTGAAAGACAGTTCTCCATTGGACGCATCGGACACCGATCCGGAAACCTTCACCGGACCTATCCACACTGCGCTCCCCCTGGGTTGAGTAGTCGGCGATGGATCAGGCGCGGACACCCGCGCCCGTGCCCAATAGTGGAGCTTGTCATTCACCACCACCTTTTCCCAATCCGTGGGAAGGGTCCATTCCACCCGATTCTTGCCCCTGGTCTTGAAATCGTTGGTGCCGTCCGACACTCCGGACAATGCCGTCCAGGACGACCCATTCCAATACTCCCAAGTCAATTCCCACACGCCCACGCCGGGTTGGCCTATAACAACATCCAAAGAACCAAACCGTTCAGACGACCCAAAATACAGAGCGTCGTTGGTTGCAATGGGATCGTTCGGGAGCAGATCAATGTCCTCGGAAGCATCCTCGGTTTTGGCAGCAGTTTCACTGGTGAACGTACCTCCATCGTCCAGCAGCAGTTCATCCAGCGCTAGTGTGGGCTTCAGAAACTCGGCCACTACTGACACATTGCTCTGGGTCAGATCAGGACCTCCATCCACCAACGTAGGAACATACAGTTTGATGGTCGGATGGCCAAAGTCCCCAACGTATATGGGATCATCCACAGACATTTTCAGCCCTTAGCGATGCGTGTAAAGAGGATCGTATTCCTTCACATTTTCGTATGGGAGATAGGACAAAGCTTGCGGATCATTCCATTCAGTGGTGATCAGACAGTTCAGTGTTTCGATCCCATAGGCTTTGGCCGCGCACAAACGCCGATTGCCCACCATCACAATATACCGGTCTTCATGCACCAGATAAACGATTAGATGGTTCACGAATCGGCCCAGACGAAGGTAGCTTTTCGCCACAGGCCACACCTGATCATACTGGTGCTGCGCTGAACGCTGATCCTTTGGATACAATCCCGCCCGAAGGTGATATTCCACCACCGGATACCAACGTTCGTTGGTGGGGCTGAGACCCGCTGCTGGACTGCCCCATTCCCACCGGTACCCAAGCTGTGCTATGGGAATATGTCGAATGGGGTAGGAGCATCCCATTTCAAAAATGCCTGGAAGGGACTTCCTTGTAGAACTGCTTCATAAGGCTGGGGCTGCCCTCCCATCGATCCGCTTTCCATACCGGGGCAACACGCCAACCCAGCACACGAAGGGCGCACAACCGCTGATTTCCCACCGTGACCAGCAGTCGCCCGTCCGGTACTTCGAACACTATCAGAGGGTTTACCAGACCTTTGCGGGCCTTGATGTCATCACACATTTCAGACACGGCTTCCCAACGCGTCCGATAGGCGTTAGGCAACTGGGGCTTGCCCAATCCTTCCCGCAGATGCTTTTCCACCAGATTGTAAGCTTCAATCAGGGCAATGCCGCCAGTCCGATGTTCAGGACCGCCCCTGGCCCATCTGTAGTCCAAGAGATCGGCCCTGACCCATTCTAAAGGCGGAGGGCTGCTAGGCATGCTTTTGGACAGGCTTATCCAGCTTGCGGGGCCGGGAGGAGGAATCAGCGGAGGCTTTGTCCTGTTCCAACATCCGCATATACCCTTCGACAGTCATCGTCATGAGCATGGCATCTTCATCCTGACCCACCTTCTTTTTCGCCTGTGACGACGCCTGTTCGAACATTCTAATGTACTTCCCATTCACTGCGCCAATATTCCCCTCCATAGGATTCGACCCTTTTTCCTTGCCCCAAAGCCGTTCAATTTCCTCGGGTGTCAAACACCCCATGGCTTCACAGAAGCGTAGGGTCAACATTTTGGGATCAACAATGCGGAGCAGCGTTTCCAGTTCCGTTTCGTCGATGCGATCCATCTGATCGTTCAGTATCTTGGATTCCACAGACGCCAGCACAGGTAGGAATTCTTCGAGGAACATCCACCACGACACCTCTTCATCCACAGACTGGTAGAACTCAAGTGGTATAAAAGCGTGGGTCTTTACAGATGACAGAGCTTTCAGAATGGCCGCAGATTCGTGAATCGACATGGACTCAGTAGCGAGCCGGGCTGCATTACTGTCCCTGTCCGTCTTGCGGTCCTTGGACTTGTCGTGGGCCATACAAGTGGCCAGGAACCGCCCCATTTCCCGATGGAACCGCTTGCCCTGACTGGACCGCTGGAACCGGTCAATGCCCTGCTGGAACTTGTGGCGAAACTTCCGCCACGCCCCCTTGGACGACTGAGATCGGCTGAAGTCCCGCAAACGCCGCACCAAGTCATGCCGGCGCTTCACGAATTCATCGATCTGTTCCTGGGATGGAACAAAGGTCTGGTCCACATTGGGCACCAAATCCAGGGCCCCAATGTCAGTGCAGAAACGCTGAGCATCCAAACGGCTGGAGAACTTCATCACAAGAAACCGTTGAACACAGGGAAGGAAGCTGTTAGTCTCCTACAAGGAAGAGGCACCCTGTCCTTTTCCTGTAGTGTATGTGCTTCATCCCTGAAGCAAGTCTTCCATGAATGCATCGTCCCGATGCGCTTTCCGAACGGTTGCCACGTTCGGCCACTGGACAGGACACCCCCCACAAACAACAAAAGGCCGGCAGCCCATGATTGGGGCGGCTGGCCTTTTGCTACTGCACTACTGGTGTGGCTGAGGCTTGGCGATGCGGGTGTGGCGAACCTTCAACGACTTGCCGATCTTGCGGCGCGTCTGTGGGGATAGCCGCTTGTTCTTCCGCAGCCGGCCCGCCTTCTTGGCCGCAACAGACAGCTTGCGACGGGCAGCCGGGGACATCCGCTTCAGGTTCTTGGTGACCAGCTTTCCACCCCGGATCACCTTCTTCTTCATCACCTCATAGGCCGCTTCAACATCTTCCTCCAACAGGCCGGCCAAGTCTTCTTCCAGGGTCTCCCCCAAATCCTTCACGATTTCGGGGTCAAGTTCCTGCTGGAGGTATTCGAAGTCTTCTTCATCGCAATTGGTCAGAAATTCGACCAATTGTTCGTCGGAAACGAATCCGGCCTCATGGCCGATGATGGCCCCTTCCAGTTCCACCATGCTTTCGAAAGTGTCTTGTGCCAATGACATGACATGATCCTCCTGTTATGTTCCTTCGCCGGATTGGGAACCGGAATTTCCGCCATTCCCACCCGATACCGGATTCGGTTCTTCCTGTTGTACCACAGGTTCGGGTTCGGAAGCACCCCCGTCCGGTGGGGGACCGCCACCAGATGCGGTGGCATCGTCCGATTCCTGCTCGGCGTTTTCCAAATCCTGGGCCTTCTTTGCATCCAACACATTCCCCATGCCCAAGACCTGCATCTTGTCCTGAAGGAATTCGACCAGGTCCTTGAAACTAACGATCTTGGACATGAACTGTTCTTCCACGCCGAGGAAGCGAAGGGTGTTGCCGAGCATTCCCACAGTAGTGTCCATGAATTCCAATTCGTCCAGAAGATCAACCTGGATCAGCTTGTTGCGGAATTCAATTTGAACATCCTCGGAAGGCACAAAGTCCACCCCGGCATTGACCAGATGGATTTCCACAATCTGACGTATGCCATCCGCAATGGACTGCTGGATCGTCTTCAGGCGCCGCAGATAACGCGCATACCGCTTCAGCAGTTCCCCCTTCGATTCAGCCGATTCAGCGCCGAAGATCAGCTCATAGGGAACACCCACAGATGACAGAATCACCCTTCGCAGGTCTTCAATGGATTCCAGCAGATCGGTCGGTTCTTCGGGCTTGTAGTCGTACTTCTGTAGCTGGCCCTTTTCGCCAAACTGAGGAACTATTTTCACCCTGCCGACCGTGGACAGGATGTTTTCAACGTTGATCTGCTGATTGGCGGTGTCAACCCCAACCTTCTTGTTGATGAGTTCCTCAGCCTGCTGGGCAGCTTCAAATCCCTTGTTGACATCATAGGCGGTGGGAACCTGCATGCCTATAATCGTGCCTGCTGTCAGCATCTGGATTTTTGTGGCCGGAACCAACTGTTCCAGAAGCTGGAGTTCTTTAATCTTCGACAGTACAGGGAACAGGATAGACCGACCCACTCTCACATACCGGGGCACCCTTTTCCCAAATTCACTGTTCCGAATGGTCTTGAAAATCGGGTCATCCGTAAGTTTGACCCGTACCTTGGCCCCGTTGAGAGTAAATTTGACAAACGCTGAAGGCGGTTTGATAGCAGCCCTTTGGGCCATGCCTTTCTGGTTCTTGTCTACAACCAGATACCCTGTAACCTGACCGTTTTCGGTGATGGCCACCACAGAATCCTGGTCCACATCGTCGTGGATGGATAGAACCCCCCGACCTCTGCCTCCTTGTTCTTTCCCAGCACTGGACCCATTCGAACCGTTGCGCACGTCCACCGGACGGCCTTCCGGGTCCGACACCATGGACTTCTTCCGCTGGTCTTCGGCCCCTTGATCGTCCCCGTCCATGCCCAAGTCCTGACTGGGTTCAGCAGGACCGTCTACTACAGGGCGCAGGGTGTATTCTCCATAGGCCAACAAATCGCGGCGAATGTCGTTGACAATGACATCAAAGCGGCCAATGCGTTCCTCCAATTCTTTGATGGCCTTGTTCACATTCGTCTTCTTCGAGGTTACATTGATAACCTCGTTGGTAGACACATCCGGCATCAGAGCATCCTCGGCAATCTGATCGATGATGGCCTGTGCCAGATAGAAATGCTTTACATCGTCAACAGCTTTAATGATTTCGGAACGATGAGATTGCACTGTGGTAAAGACGTTCGCCAACGCGGATGCGGTGCGAAAATCCAAAGCGGCATTGAAGTGGCTGAACTTCTGAGAAAGGGATTGGCCGGATTTCGCTTCATCCTGACTTCCCAAAACCTCGTTCATCTGGCGTTCCAGGGCCTTGACCTCGGACCACTTCCCCCTGGTCAGTGCATCGACTATACGGTCACGGAATGCCATCAGCGTCCTTTGCGTGGGCGATTGCGACGGTGCTGCAACCTACGGGAAACAGCTTCAACATTGGCGGCAGGCAGTCCAGTGAGGCGGGATACGCTTTCTTCTCCAAACCCCTCACTAATCAGTTGTTCAGACTGGTGTTCAAGCGCTTGACGAGCGCTATTACGGACCCGGCGCGATGACAGACCTCGTCCGTCCATACTGGACCCTTCAAACACCGCCCGCCGAGCTTCGAGCATCTTTTTCTGTGTGGGGGTCATTCTTCGCGGTCAATCCAGTAGTACTCGCGAACGGTAAACACGTTCCAGTCCCGGCTTTCCCCGTCCGGCCCGATCATGATACTGGCCGGGCGTCCGTGCTGGCTGAACGGATTGCGATCCGGGCTATCCGGCAGGAAGTCCTTGGGAAACCTGTTCCGGACTTCCTTTTCCTCCAGGCTGCGGAAGTTCACCGTGCGCGGAACGCTATCCTTTTCCGTCAGCTTGGACGCCACCAGCTCCGCTTCGGCCTTGTCGAAATAGGGCCGCCGTTCTTCCGGGACCAGAATGTGGGGCAGATCGGCAAAGGCTTCGATCAACGCCCCATACACTTCCTGGGATCGTTTCATCACGCCTCCTGTAGACGGTTCTTGAACATGATGATCAAGTTCCCACTGTCCAAACGAACGGGAACCTCGTTCTTTCTACGTTTTGCATCCAAGGGTCTGTACTCCCCTGGCACATTCGTTGGAACTCCCCGACCGTCAGTTTTGACCTCATTCCACCCCACCACAGTGCCAGTCTTGCCCGAATCAACCCCCGATCCTGCTGAAACCTTCACCTTGGTTCCAGGATTCAGCTTTCCGGCCTCGGACAGCCCAGCAATGATCTGTTGAGATATATTGGTCATTTCTTCCCTACAGGATAGGAGGGTTGGTGTTTGCGACGGCGCCGACGAAGACGCTGAGGATCAGCGCCGGTGTTGGGCACTTTTCCCAGACTGGACAGACTGCCGGATTCTTTCAGGGCCTTGATGATCTGTTGAGACTGGTTCATTAGGCTACTCCTTCACCACGGTGAACTCGTTGTCACTGGTAAGCACCAGCTTCTTCCCTTTCGGGGTCTGGACGGTGAGTTTCACCGTCTTTGCATTTGTCAGGACCCTGCCATCCCCACTGGCTTTCTGGACCACCTTTGCAACAGTTCCGGCATCCACTCCACCCTTGTCCACATCCAACCGGACTTTCGATCCTATTGGCACATCGGCCAAAGGATTCAAAGCTTCGATGATCTGCCGGGACAGATTAGTCATCGTCCCCTTCGTCATCATCGTCTTCCGATTCGAACTCGGACGGGTCGAGCTTCGAAGTGAAGTCATCGATCATCTTCATGAACCGGTTCGACACTGGATCGTCGGAAAAGGCCAGCCCACGCATCAGTTGCACAGCCTTGCCCTGTTCCTCGTTCGATCCGCTGAACTTGGTGTCAACCAGCGCCTTGATGATCGTCTTGGCGTCCGGGTCTTTCCCATTCCCATTGCCGTTGGCTTCAAGGGCCTGGATGGTTTCTTTTGCGAGGGACATTTTCACCCTTTTGGATTCAGACGTTGGACCATGAACACCACGTCATGGTCGTGCTGGTCATCGCGTTCCTTGCTGGTCTTGATTTCCAACCGCTGCCCTGTCTGAATCGCCACAAGCTGTGGGCCGGACAAGGTGACAGTATGGATATGCCCATCGGATTCCCCAGGATCGGTTTCGAACTCCCCTCCTGCATCGGTCATTTCATCTTTCCGGATCACCAGCATGTGGTCATGCCCGACGGCCTTCTTTGTCCGGGTGGATATGTCCATGAATCCGGCTTCGGACAATTCGGTGATGATTTGACGAGATAGATTCATGCCAATCCCTTACGCGGCAACAGGTTCTTCGGCTCTCAAGCGAAAGTTGATGTCCCCGTCTTTCTTCACTTCCTCCACATTCATACCGAACAACTTGGCGGCCTTATGGGCCAACGTTCGATACAGCCGCACCCTGCCCGACTGGCTGGAATCCGCTTTGAACACCATCTTTTCGGGTTTCTGAGACTGAACAAACTCTTTCACCACCTCGATCACTGTTGCCACCACCCTGAAAGCATCCCCACGTCCGGTCATGGAAAGATCGTGAACCACCCCTTTCTTGGTCTCTATTTCCTCCCCAAAAAGGATTTCGTACCAGCCTGCTCTCTGAAGCAGAATGGCGATTTTGATCTTCCGCCCATCGCGGGTCTGAAAACTCGCCGCCCACTGCGTTGGCTTCTTGGACTCCAACTTCCAGGGATAAGGCGTTCCCAGAACCTCCAGTATGGGACTGGACAAGGTCATTTCGCCTGGGTGCCGGGGGCCTTGGGG
>Ga0102944_1001268_pt1 | contig 17117 bp, 19 predicted proteins | sample SalPonD_shore_MG_FD_78172 | JGI IMG/M metagenome (GOLD analysis project Ga0102944, IMG submission 78172) | Salt pond soil microbial communities from South San Francisco under conditions of wetland restoration - Salt Pond MetaG... | ecosystem: Environmental > Aquatic > Marine > Intertidal zone >...
GCCTGCACCGGCATGCCGATACGCCGGTTCAGGTGCTGTCCGCCGGCCAGCGCCGGCGCCTGGCCCTGGCCCGCCTGCTGTTCGGCGGCAAGCCCCTGTGGATCCTGGATGAACCGCTGACCTCCCTGGACGCGGCGGGGCGCGAACTGATCAAGTCCCTGTTTCGCGATCACCTGGCGCAGGGCGGCGGCATCATCATGACTTCCCACGATGCCTTCTCCCTGGACGGCGTCGCCACGGCGAGGATGCGCCTGTGAAAGGGACGGCTGCTCCCGTTGCCTTCCTGGCCCTGCTGCGCCGGGACCTGGTGCTGGGACTGCGCTACCTGGCTGACCTGTCCAATCCGTTGCTGTTGTTCCTGATCGTCATTACCTTGTTTCCCCTGTCCCTGGGGCCGGACAAGAACCTGCTGCAGTCCCTGGCGCCGGCCATCATCTGGGTGGCGGCGGTGCTGGCCTCCAGCCTGTCCCTGGATGCGGTGTTCCGCTCCGATTACGAGGATGGTTCGCTGGAGCAGATTCTCCTGTCGCCGTCACCGGCTCTGGTACTGGTCGGCGCCAAGATCCTTGCTCACTGGTTGCTGTCGGGGGCACCGCTGATCCTGTTCGCGTTGCTGGCCGGTGTCTTTCTGTATCTGCCCAAAGCTGCCATACTGCCGCTGGTGCTGACGCTGCTGCTGGGAACACCGGTGCTGAGCCTGGTGGGAGCGGTCGCCGGCGCACTGACCGTGGGTTTGCGCGGCAGCGCCCTGCTGCAGACCCTGATCATCCTGCCGCTGTATATACCGCTGCTGATCTTCGCCACCGCGGCGATCAATCATGCTGTACAGGGGCAGGCCATTGCCGGGGAACTGTATTTTCTGGGGGCGCTGCTGGTTCTGGCCCTGACGCTGGCGCCGCTGGCAGTGGCCTCATCATTGCGGATCCGAGTAGGGTAAGAGTTTTTTATATGTATGCATGGATAACCAAATACGCCTCGCCGCGTTATGCCTACAACCTGGCCTGTCGGCTGACGCCGTGGTTCGCCTGGAGCGCGGCCCTGCTGTTCATCGCCGGCCTTTACGGGGGACTCGTCTACGCCCCGCCGGATTATCAGCAGGGTGACGGCTTTCGTATTATCTATGTCCATGTGCCGGCGGCCTGGATGTCGCTGTTCACGTACATGGTTATGGCCGGTGCCGGTGCCGCGGGTCTGATCTGGAAAACCAAGGTGTCCGACGCCGTGGCGCGGAACTGCGCGCCGCTGGGCGCTGCCTTTACCTTCCTGGCCCTGTGCACGGGTTCCCTGTGGGGCAAGCCCATGTGGGGGACGTACTGGGTATGGGACGCACGCCTGACTTCGGAACTGATCCTGCTGTTTTTGTATCTAGGATATATGGCCCTGCAATCGGCAATAGAAGAAAAACGTACCGCGGCCCGCGCCGGCGCCGTGCTGGCTCTGGTGGGCGTGGTCAATATCCCCATCATCCATTACTCCGTGATATGGTGGAATACCCTGCACCAGGGGCCGACGATAACCCTGACGGGCGCGCCCACCATGGCCACGTCGATGCTGATCCCCCTGCTGATCATGACCCTGGCGTACATGTGCTATTTCGGGGCAGTATTGCTGGTCCGGGTGCGGGTGGATATCCTGGCGCAGGAACGCAACAGTACCTGGGTACGTGAAGTGGTGGCGGAGGCCGGGGGCTGAGATGGGGAATATCACCGCATTCCTGGCCATGGGCGGTTACGCGCGTTTCGTGTGGCCGGCCTATGGCCTGACGCTGCTGGTGCTCACCGCCAACGTGATGCTGCCGCTGTGGCGGGAGCGGGCACTGCGCAGACGCCTCAGGCGGCGCCATAATCAGGAGCGGGCATGAATCCCAAGCGCAGAAAACTGTTGCTTATCGTCGTGTTCATCGTGGCGGGAATGGGGACGGCCACAGGGCTTGCCCTGAAGGCTTTCCAGAACAACCTGCTGTATTTCTTCAGTCCCACCCAGGTGGTGAACGGCAAGGCGCCTGACAATACGCAGTTCCGCATCGGCGGCCTGGTGGAGAAGGGCAGCGTCAAGCGCGATCCCGACAGCCTGCAGGTATCCTTCGTGCTCACCGATACCGCCCACGAGGTGAAGGTGGTCTATGACGGCATCCTGCCGGATCTGTTTCGGGAAGGACAGGGCATCGTTGCCGATGGTCGCCTCAAGAACGGCAAGTTCGTGGCGTCCCAGGTCCTGGCCAAGCACGATGCCACCTACATGCCGCCGGAGGTGGCGGACGCCCTGAAAAAGGCCGGCGTGAAATACGATTACAAGCATCATAGAATGATCCAATAATGTTTGTAGAACTGGGACATTTCGCACTAATCCTGGCCCTGTGCGTGGCGATCGTACTGGCGGTCGTGCCCATCGCCGGGGCGGCCCGGGGCAATGTACGCTGGATGGCCGTGGCCCGTCCCGCCGGCCGTCTGCTGTTCGCCCTGGTGGCCCTGTCTTTCATCGCTCTGACCTGGGCCTTCATCAACAACGATTTCTCCCTGGTCTACGTGGCCAACAATTCCAATTCCCTGCTGCCCCTGCGCTACCGCATTACCGCCGTCTGGGGCGCCCACGAGGGTTCCATGCTGCTGTGGATGCTGGTGTTCAGCGGCTGGACCATGGCGGTGACGATTTTCAGCAAGCATCTGCCCGAATCCTTCGTGGCGCGGGTGCTTGGCGTCATGGGCATGATCAGCACCGGTTTCCTGTTGTTCATCCTGTTTACCTCCAATCCCTTCACCCGCCAGTTCCCGGTTCCCGCCAACGGGGCGGACCTCAATCCCCTGCTGCAGGATCCCGGCATGATCAGTCATCCGCCCATGCTGTATATGGGGTACGTCGGGTTTTCCGTGGCCTTCGGGTTTGCCATTGCCGCCCTGCTGGGCGGCCGCCTGGACGTGGTCTGGGCGCGCTGGTCGCGGCCCTGGACCATCGCCGCCTGGTCCTTCCTGACCATCGGCATCACCCTGGGCAGCTACTGGTCATACTACGAGCTGGGCTGGGGCGGCTGGTGGTTCTGGGATCCGGTGGAGAACGCCTCCTTCATGCCGTGGCTGGTGGGCACTGCGCTGATCCATTCCCTGTCCGCGACGGAGAAACGCGGGGTTTTCAAGAACTGGACGGTGCTGTTGTCCATTTGCGCGTTCGCACTGAGCCTGCTCGGGACCTTCCTGGTCCGTTCCGGCGTGCTCACCTCGGTGCATGCTTTTGCCACTGATCCCACGCGGGGCGTGTTCATTCTCGGCTTTCTCGGCGTGGTCATCGGCGGTTCCCTGCTGCTGTACGCCTGGCGCGCTCCCGGCATGGCTCCCAGCAACCGCTTCGATCCGGTATCGCGGGAAACCATGCTGCTCATGAACAGCGTACTGCTTACCGTGGCGATGACGGCGGTCCTGCTCGGTACCATCTATCCCCTGATCGTGGAAGCGCTGAACATGGGCAAGCTGTCGGTGGGTCCGCCGTATTTCAACGCGGTGTTTATCCCGCTGATGATACCGGTCGCGCTCGCCGTGGGTATCGGCGCCCTGGTGCGCTGGCGTTCCGATGACTGGCGGCGCCTGTGGGGACAGCTGCGCTTCGCCTTTTTCGGCAGCATCGTGCTCGGCGTCGCGCTGGTGCTGATGCTCGCCGGCGGCAAATACATCATGACTTCCCTGGGCGTGTGCCTGGCCATCTGGATCATCGCCGGCACCCTGGTGAACGTGCGCGACCGGCTGCGCAACCAGAGCGGCTTCATGGCAGGCCTGAAGTCGCTGCCGTCCGGCTTCATCGGCATGAGCCTGGCCCACATCGGCTTTGCCGTGACCATCATCGGCATCACCATCACCAGCCAGTTCAGCGTCGAGCAGCACAAGCGCATGGGTGTGGGCGACACCACACAGTTTGCCGGTTATACCTTCAAGATGACTGACCTGCGTGATATCAAGGGCCCCAACTACAAGGCTACCGGGGCCGACGTCAAGGTGACCGATGCCGACGGCGACGCGGTGACCACGCTGCATACCCAGAAACGCAGCTACGACGACGTACGCGGCGTAACCACCACCGAGGCGGGGATCCATGCCGGCGTGTTCCGGGATCTGTACGCCTCTCTCGGCGAGCCTCTGGGTGACGGCGACTGGAGTATACGGCTGTACTACCGGCCCTTCGTGCGCTGGATCTGGTTCGGTGCCCTGCTCATGATGCTGGGTGGCATCATGGCGGCCCGCGACCGGCGCTACCGGGTGCGTGCCCGGCAGGAGGCCGCAGCACTTGAGGCGGGCCAGGCGGGACAGGCAGCCCGTTCATGACGCGATACGTTCTGCCCTTGATCGTGTTCGCCGGGCTGGTGGCGCTGTTTATGGTCGGCCTGCAGCATGATCCCTCCAAGGTTCCCTCGCCGCTGATCAACAAGCCGCTGCCCAAATTCGTGCTGCCCACGGTACACGCCCCCGACAAGGTGGTGGCCTCGACCGATCTGCAGGGCCAGGTGACCCTGCTCAACGTATGGGCGTCGTGGTGTGTCTCCTGCCGCTACGAACATCCGGTCCTGATGACCATGGCGCATCAGGACAATGTCCGCATCGTTGGTTACGATTACAAGGATACGCGTGACGCCGCGCTGCAATGGCTCAAGCAGCGCGGCGATCCCTACTCCATGGTGCTGTTCGACAAAAAGGGCAAGGCGGCCATCGACCTGGGCGTCTACGGTGTGCCGGAGACCTATGTCCTGGATCGCCACGGCATCATCCGCTACAAGCGCATCGGTCCCATCACCCCGGACTTTCTGGACAAGACCCTGCGCCCCATCATCAAACGGCTCAAGGAGAAGGAATCCTGATGCGTACGGTCGCCGCACTGTTGTTCGCACTGTTGCTGGCGTACGCCGCCGCGCCGGTCATGGCGGCGGACATGCCGCTGCAATTCAAGGATCCGGCCATGCAGCAGCGCTACGAACAACTGCTCGGAAAACTGCGCTGCCTGGTATGCCAGAACGAGACGCTGGCCGTATCCGAGGCGGATCTGGCCCAGGATCTGCGCGGCGAAATCTATCATATGATGGCCAATGGCAAGAGCAACAAGCAGATCACCGATTATTTGGTGGCACGCTACGGTGATTTCGTCCTCTACGATCCACCGCTGAAGCGCTCCACCTGGCTGCTCTGGTTCGGACCGTTCCTGCTGCTTCTCATTGCCGTGGTGATCATGATCCGTTTCATTCGCTCGCGCCGTACGGCTGAAGACGGTGCCCCCCGGTCACTGGATCGGGACCGCTTGTCGCGCCTGCTGCGGGAACAGGGCGGGAGGCACTGATGGTGCTGTTCTGGTTCCTGGCCGCCGTCCTGCTCGCTGTGGTCCTGCTGGTGCTGGCTTGGCCGTTGCTGCGTCCGGCGCCCAAACTCCCCGCCGGCGATGACTACAGTCTCAACCTCACCGTTTACCGGGAGCAGCTGCAGGAAGTCTCCGAGGAACAGGAAAGCGGAGAACTGACGCCGGAACAGGCCCGGGGCGTGAGGGAGGACATCGAGGATTCCCTGCTGCGCGAGATCCCGGAAGAGGCCGGCAGCGCCCCGCCCGCGCCATCGTCCCGGGCGCCACGCTGGACGGCCGCCGTCATCGCCGTGCTGGTCACTGCCTCCACCCTGTACCTGTATCTGGATCTGGGTGATCCTGCTGCCGCGAAGCCCGGCGGCGGCGCACCCACGTCCGTCAACGCCATGGTGTCGCAGCTGGAACAACGCCTGAAGTCCAACCCCGATGACGTGGACGGCTGGCTCATGCTGGAGCGGTCTTACATGGTGCTGCACCGTTATAACGACGCCGTCAAGGTGATGAAGCGCCTGCATCAGCAGGTGGGCAACCAGCCTCCGATCCTGGTCCGTTATGCCCATGCCCTGGCCATGGCCGCCGGCGGCAGTTTCAGCGGCAAACCGGAGGTCCTGGTCAAGCAGGTCCTGGAGCAGGAACCGAACAATCCTTCCGCCCTCTGGATGGCCGGCATTGCCGCCAACGAACGCGGCGATTACCGTACCGCCATTGCCCACTGGCAGAAACTGTTGCCCCAACTGTCCGGCCAGAAGGATGCCCGGCAGAGAGTGCACGGGTTGATCGCCATGGCAAAATCCCAGTTGCAGGGCAGCGGGCAGGGCGCCGCCCCGGCGGCGGCGCAGCAGACCGCGTCGCAGCAGAAAGCCGGCAGCGGCGGCAAGGCCGCGGCGAAGAGTGATGGTGCCGTACATCTGCATGTTTCCCTTGCCGATTCCCTGCGCAGCAAGGTGGATCCCGATGCCACCCTGTACATTTTCGCCCGCGCCCCCACCGGTCTGCCCATGCCCCTGGCGGTGGTCAAGCGGCGTGCCGGGGATCTGCCCCTGGACGTGGTGCTGAATGATTCCCAGGCCATGTCTCCCCAGCACACCATTTCCGGACAGGACAAGGTCGACCTGGTGGCCCGCATCTCCAATTCCGGCAGCGTCCGCGGCCGGAGCGGCGACCTGCAGGGGGAAAAGGATGGCGTGACCGTGGGCGGCGGATCCAACACCGTCCCGCTGGTCATTGACACCAAAATACCGTGACAGAATCCCGGCTCGGAAATTAACCACGGAGAGCACGGAGGACACGGAGATTGAATATTCTGAAATATCCGGGTCGTCAGGTTCAGACCTGAAGCAGTTCGCTCGCGGAAACCGCTCCTGTAACCCATTAAGAATTCTCCGTGTCCTCCGTGCTCTCCGTGGTTCATATACAGTTTGTCCGCCCCGTGAACCGATTATTGCAATACTGTTTCCGTCGACTCCCGACGGGTATGATGTTGGCATGGGACAAGACCTTTCCAACATGCGCGTGGAATACACCTTCACGCCCCTGCACGAGGCTGATCTCGATCCCGATCCCGTGCGGCAGTTCGAGCGCTGGTTCCAGGCGGCGGTAGAGGCGGGGCTGGACCTCCCCAACGCCATGGTGCTGGCCACCGCCGATGCCGGCGGCCGGCCCGCGGCGCGTTACGTCCTCCTGAAGGAATTCGACAGCGACGGCTTTGTCTTCTACACCCATGCGGACAGTCCCAAGGGACAGCAGTTGCGGGACAATCCCCGCGCCGCCCTGGTGTTTTACTGGCATCCCATGCACCGCCAGGTACGCATCGAGGGAACCGTCGAGATGCTGGACGCGGACAGGGCCGAGGCCTATTTCCGGACCCGGCCGCGGGGCAGCCAGGTCAGTGCCCGGGTTGCGCCGCAAAGCAGCCGCCTGGACAGCCGCGAACATCTCCAGCAACGGGCCGTGGAGGTGGAAAGTGAGTTCAGCGGTGCGCCGGTACCCCGGCCCGGCAACTGGCACGGTTTCCGCGTGCGGCCCGAGGTGATCGAATTCTGGCAGGGCCAGGAGAACCGGCTGCACGATCGCATCGTCTACCGGCGCCGGGAGGGAGCCTGGGATCTCGCCCGGCTGGCGCCCTGACAAGCAGTTTCCGGTTCAGGCGTTCTCCGGTGGCCGCTGGGCGCGGGTGGCTGCCAGCAGTTCGGTCAGGACCTGTTCATAGGTGCGTACCGCGTCCGCCGGTTCCGGTGTCTCGCCCTGGCCGCGGGCAATCATACCGGCGCTGAGGATAGCGGCGATGATGTGGTCTTCATTCATGGCTCTCTCTCCCGTGAAGTTGTGATGATACTAATTGTAGGCAATAATGCCTTATTCGAATATATTTCGGGCAGACGGAGCCACGCATGTCTGACGATGATACAACCCGGACGACCAGGACACTGTGGACGGAAACCATCCTCGAGATCCTGTACGACTCACTGGACAGGAACAAGGATGATGGAACCATACGAAGTATTCTGAGGGAAGTGCTGGACAAGGGTTACAAACCTGGCTACATCATCGATAAGGTGCGCGGAAAAGTAAATGAAAGTGCCGCCGCCCGCGTCAGGCTGCTGCTGCAAAAGAAATAATTCCTGTCCATACAGCGTTATTCAACATGTTTCGATCCGTATTTCTTGTTCTCCTCCTGTTAACCTCTGCGCCGGCCGTCCTCGCGAAGGACAATCCGCATGTACTCATGGAAACCAGCATGGGCAATATCGAACTGGAACTTTATGCCGACAAGGCGCCGATCACGGTAAAGAATTTCCTCCAGTATGTCAGGGACGGCTACTACGACGGCACGATCTTTCATCGTGTTATCTATGACTGGCTCATCCAGGGCGGCGGCTACACCAAGGACCTGCGGGAAAAGGACACCCGGCCGCCGATCAAGAACGAGGCGGCGAACGGACTGAAAAACAAACGTGGTACCATCGCCATGGCGCGTTTCTCCGATCCGGATTCCGCCGACGCGCAGTTCTTCATCAATCTCGACAACAACACCAGTTTCAACCACAAGGGCAACAGCCCGCGTAACTACGGTTACTGCGTGTTCGGCAAGGTAGTGAAAGGACTGGACGTGGCGGAGAAGATCTCCGCTGTAGATACGGATGAGAAACAGGGTTTCGTCAACCTCCCCGCCAAACCCATCGTCATCAAACACATGAAGATCCTGAAGGCGAAATAACCCCCGTCTGAAGCAGACCTTCGTATACCCTTTCGTTTATTCCAGCCGCCGGCGGAACAGCAGGGCCGCCGCAGTCAGGGTAACCGCAGCGATGGCGGCCATGGGCCAGGTATTGGCGAATACGAACTCCGGCGGCAGTGCCTTCAGGAAAATCCCCCGCACCACGGTCATGAAATGCCGCAGCGGATCGGCCAGGGTCACGGGCTGCAACCAGCCCGGCATGTTGTCGATGGGCGTGGCGAAACCGGACAGCAGGACGGCGGGGACGGCGAACATGAAGGTACCGAGAAAGGCCTGCTGCTGGGTGTGCGCCAGGGCGGAAATAAACAGGCCGATGCCGATCACCGCCGCCAGGAAGAAGAACATGCTGATGTACAGCGCCACCAGGGAGCCGTTGAAGGGGATGCGGAAGGCGAAGATGCCGATCATCAGGATCAGGGTACCGTCAAAACCACCAATGAGCAGCGACGGCACCGTCTTGCCGATGAGGATCTCGAAGGTTGTCAGCGGCGATACCAGCAACTGGTCGAAGGTACCCAGTTCCCGCTCCCGCGCCACCGACAGGGCGGTGATTACCACGCCGATAATCATGGTCAATAATCCCACCAGGCTGGGAACGGTGTACCAGGTATAGCGCAGATTGGGATTGAACCAGTGCCGGGTGACGAGTTCGCTGGCCGGCGGCGGCGCCCCGCGGCGTGCCGCCACGTCATGGTTGAAGGTGTCGATAATGCGGGCAATGTAGCCCTGGATGATCTGCGCGGTGTTGGAGCTGCGGCCGTCGAGGATGACCTGTACGTCCACGGGTTTGCCGGCATAGAGTTTTTTCGAGAAATCCTGCGGGATGTGCACCACAGCCAGGGCCCGCCGCGCGTCGATGACGTCCCGGATCTCGCGCGTGGCGTGCAGCATGCGGATATGGGAAAACGTGGGGGAACCGCTGAAGCGTTGCACCAGTTCCTGCGCCGGTTTGCCGTTGTCGTCGTTAAGGACGGCCAGGTCGACGTTCTTGACTTCCAGGGTGGCGGCGAAGGAGAACACGAACATCTGCACCAGCGGCGGGCCGATGAGGACGACGCGGGCGCGCTTGTCACGCAGCGTGGCCAGGAGTTCCTTGACGATCAGCGCCTTGATGCGGTTCCACATATCTGTCTGCCCTCTCAGTCCAGTCGCTTCACCGTTTTCAGGGCGGTAATAGTGAACAGCACCGTGGCGATGGCCAGCATGGCCAGCATGTCCGGTACCAGCTCCGCCCAGATGTCGCCGGCCAGAAACAGGGTTTGCAGGCTGGAAACGAAATAGCGCGCCGCCATAACGCGGGTGATGAGCTGTATGAACCAGGGCATGCTGGAGATTTCGAAAATGAATCCGGACAGCAGGAATGACGGCAGGAACGCGGCCAGCAGCGCCACCTGCGCTGCCACGAACTGGTTGCGTGCCAGGGTGGAGATAAACAGGCCCAGACCCAGGGCGGCCATGAGGAATACCGTCGCCACCAGGCACAACACCGGGAAAGAGCCGCGGAACGGCACGTGGAACACCTCCACCGCCATGAACAGGGTCAGCAGCATGGAGCCCATGCCGAGGATGTAGTAGGGCACCAGTTTGCCCGCCAGCAGTTCGCGGATGGTGATGGGTGTGGCCATCATGGCCTCCATGGTGCCGCGTTCCCATTCCCGCGCCACCACCAGGGCGGTGAGGATGGCGCCGATCAGGGTCATGACGATGGCCACCGAGCCCGGTACCAGGAAGAAATGGCTGTTAAGTTCGGAATTGAACCAGAAACGCGGCTGCAGCCGCACCGGCACGGGCAGCACCCGGCCCTGCTCGCGGGCGCGCAGCTGCAGCCACGTCTGCCAGGCGCCGCGTACATAGTTCTCCACGAAGCTGGCGGTATTCGGCTGGGTGGCGTCGGTCAGCACCTGGATCGGCGCCGTCCGTCCCGGCCGTGCCAGGCGCCGTGTGAAATACGAGGGAATAATGACCACGCCGGCGAGGCGGCCGGCCACCAGGTCTTCCTCCAACCCCCGTCGATTCTGGGCCGTGGTCACGTCGAAATAGCGGGACTGGGTCAGGCTGGCGGCGAAGCTGCGCGCCGGTGGCGTGGTATTTTCAAGCACCAGGCCGACCTTGAGGCCGACGGCGTCCAGGGACAGGGCGTAGCCGAAGGCGAACAGCAGGATCAGAGGCAGCACGAAGGCAATGAGTATGCTGCTGGGATCGCGCATGATCTGCAGTAATTCCTTGAAGATCAGGGCGCGCAGCCGGCGCAGGGATCCGTCCTTCATGCCGCCTTCTCCTGCTCCTGTTCCGAGCGGCGGATCAACTCAATGAAGGCGTCCTCCAGGCAAGGATCCGTCAGTTTCTCCGAACGCACGGAATCCTTTAATGCATCCGGGGGGGCGGTATCGATAACACGTCCCTGGTAGATCACGGCGATACGATCGCAGTATTCCGCCTCGTCCATGAAGTGGGTGGTGATCATGATGGTGACGCCGCGTTCCACCATGGCGTTGATATGGGTCCAGAACTCGCGCCGGGTGATGGGATCGACGCCGGAGGTGGGCTCGTCCAGGAACAGCACGGCCGGGTTGTGCATGACCGAGCAGGCCAGGGCGAGGCGTTGCTTGAAACCGATGGGCAGCGCGTCCGCGGCCGTGTTCAGGTAGGGCTCAAGGTGGAATATCCCGACCATGCCGTCGACGGCTTCACGGCGCGACTGCAGCGGCAGGCCGTAGACCCGGGAGAAGAAAGTCAGGTTCTGGCTGACGGTCAGGTTGCCGTACAGGGAAAACTTCTGCGCCATGTAGCCGATGCGGCTGCGGGCGGCACTGGCGGCGGTGGCCAGGTCGTGACCGGCTACCGTGGCACTGCCGGCGCTGGGCTTGAGCAGGCCGCAGAGCATCTTGAAGGTGGTGGACTTGCCCGCGCCGTTGGGTCCGAGGAAGCCGAAGATTTCACCGGGGCGGATGGCGAAGTCCACATTATTGACGGCGGTGAAATTGCCGAAGGTCTTGGTGAGGCCGCGGGCCTCGACCACGTGCGCGCTGTCGCTCCGGATCGGTGCCAGCAACTCACTCAGCGGTGAGTGCCCCCCGGGACCGCCGCCGAGAATGTCGATGAAAGCATCCTCGAAACGCGGCTCCACCGGCGCCAGCACGGCATCATTGCCGGCCTGCAGCGTCGCCGGTTGGGGCGGCTCTGCCCCCTCGGCCAGGACCAGCCGTACCGCGCTGCCCTGGATGACGCCGTCGATCACGCCATCGCTCTGCAGGGCGGCGGCCAGCACTGCGCGGCGCCCGCGCTCCGGGTTTTGCAGCAGGAAAGTGCGATCGCGCACACGGGTCGTAAGATCCGCCGGCGTGCCCTGGTACAGCAGCTTGCCCTGGTTCATGAGCAGCACCGCATCGCAGCGCTCGGCCTCATCCAGATAGGCGGTGCTCCAGACGGTGCAGATCCCCTCGCCGCTGAGTTCGCGCGCCATGCTCCAGAGCTCGCGCCGGGAGATGGGATCGACGCCGACACTGGGTTCGTCCAGCAGCAGCAGGCGCGGCGTCCGGATCAGGGAGCAGGCCAGTCCGAGTTTCTGTTTCATGCCGCCGGACAGGGCGCCGGCCCGGCGCGCGGTGAACGGGGCCAGGCCGGTGAAGTGCAGGAGCCGCTCGAAAGTTTTGCCCTGCTCGGCCGGGGGCAGGCCGCGCAGTTCGGCGTACAGGCGCATGTTCTCGATAACGGTGAGATCCTCGTACAGACCGAATTTCTGCGGCATGTAACCGAGCTGCCGCTGGATCCCGGCCGCACCGTGCACGGAATCAAATTCGTCGATGGTGATGCTGCCCTGATCGGGCAGCAGCAGCCCGGCCATGAGGCGCATGAGCGTCGTTTTGCCGGCGCCGTCCGGTCCCACCAGTCCGGTTATGCAGCCGGAGCGGATGGCGGCGCTGAAACCATCCAGGGCCGGTGCGGCGCCGGGTGCAAAGCGCTTGGTCAGATTCTCGATGGTGATGAAGGCGTCGCTCATTGCGCGGCGGCAGTGGTATCCAGTTTCACGGTGACGGGCATGCCGCGGCGCAGACTGTTGTCCGGATCCTGGACGATAACCCGGACCCGGTAGACCAGATCCGTGCGCAGTTCGGTGGTTTGCACGGTCTTGGGGGTAAACTCCGCGTCCGGCGAGATAAAGCCGATCTGCCCCTGGTACTGCCGGCCGCCGTCGGTTTCCACCCGCGCCGGCATGCCGGGGTGGACACGGCCCAGATCCGGCTCACCCACGTAAGTACGTACCCACACCGGTGAAGCCAGGGAGAGGGTGTAGACCGTGGCGCCGGCGGCAACCACGGTGCCGGGTTCCACCGCGCGGGTGAGGACAGTGGCATCCGCCGGCGCGGTAATCTCGGTGTCCTGGAGGTGTGTCTCGGCCAGGGCCACCTGGGCCTCGCCGGCCTGCACGTCGGCTGCAGCGGCGCGGATGTCTTCCTTGCGAAAACCCGCTTCGGCCAGGGACAGGGCGGCTTTGGCCGAGGCCAGCCGCGCCCGGGTTTCGTTGCGGTTTGCCAGTGCATCCTCGTAGGCCTGCTTCGAGGCGACGTCTTTCTTTACCAGTTTCGCCTGGCGCTGGTAGATGCGGGTGACGTTTTTCAGGGTTGCCTGCAGTTGCGCAACATTGGCCCGTGCCTCGGCAATCTCCTGCGGTCGCGTGCCCGCCTGCATCTTGGCGTACACCGCGCGGCGGCTGGCCAGTTGCGCCCGGGCCAGGGCCAGATTATGCCGGTAAGGCGCCTTGTCCAGGACCGCCACAACGTCGCCCTTATGAACCTGGTCGCCCTCCTCGAAACGCATGTCGGCGACGCGGCCGCTGACCCGGAAACCCAGGTCCAACTCGCGGATGTCCACATTGCCGTACAGGACCAGTTGATTGCTCTGGTCTTCTTCCTGGTGAGTGTAATGCCAGGCGGCGTAACCGCCGCCCGCCGCGGCGGCAATGACCAGCAATACCAGTATGCGTCGTTTCATGTTGAGCTCCTTTCCCGGCGCTGCTGCGCCAGCAGCATGTCACAGGTCTGGTCGATGAGTAAGCGGGTGATGTGCTGCACACGTTCGGGATTGTAATCATTCCAGCCCATGCGGCGCAGCAGGGCCGCGCGGGCGGCGCGGAAAATAATCACCTCGCCGAGAATGGCGTGGGCGCGCAGGATGCAGTCCGGATCGTCGTCCGGCCGTTGCAGCAGGCGTGCAATGATGAGGGCCAGGGTCTGGTGCACGCGGCCGATGATGTCACGATAAAGAATGTCGAAGGCCGCGCTGGGGTGCAGTTGCTCGCGCAGGATGATGCCCGCCCACAGATGGGCGTCGGGGGAGCCGAGCAGGACCCCGGCCAGGCCCCGGAGCACGGCACCGAGATGTTCCAGCAGCTGTTCCTCTGTCAGGGCGCCGTTATCCGCGAGGTCTTTCTGTATGGCCCCCACCTGCGCGCCCATGCGCCCGCCGATTTGTGCGGCGATATGTTCTGTGACGGCCTGGTACAGGCCTTCCTTGCCGCCGAAGTGGTAGGGAATGGCGGCCAGATTGACCCCGGCGCGGTTGGCCAGTTGCCGCGTAGACACGCCGGCGTAGCCGTGCAGCCCGAATACCTCGAGGCCCGCGCGCAGCAGCCGTTCACGCGTGTCTCCGGTGCGGTCGGTGGATTTCGTGGAGCGCTGTGCGGACATGGAATGCTTCCGGGTATGGACGCGGTTTGAAAATATAATTCATTCGAATGAATAATTCAACTGTTTAATGTCCGGATTGCCACTGCACCAGTGCCGCGGTGTATCCCTTGCCGGCGGTCTTTCCGGGCCGGTGTGGATGCCTCGTATTGGTGCACCGGCGGGGTGCAGGCGGTGCGAAACAGTGCCCGGGTGCACAGCGCTTTCACCTGTATAAACATTGTTTTATGCTTGCTGTTATCAACAATAACCCGACGTAATATGTCCCTCACCCCACTCGCTGCTGTTCAGCATCCCGGAAACAGGCGGCAATTCAAATGACCGGTGTCAGACCCGATGAATCCCGGCAGGGCGGTGCTGCATCGGACGCCGGACGCCTTGATGTGCGGCTGGAGTCCGTGACCAAGGCTTACGGGTCGCTGGTTGCCGTCAGGGATATTTCGCTGACCATCGGCGGCGGCGAGTTCTTCAGCCTGCTGGGACCTTCCGGCTGCGGCAAGTCCACCACCCTGTCCATGATCGGCGGGTTCGAGGAACCGACGTCGGGAGCCATCTACCTGGACGGCCGGGACGTGAGCCGTCAGCCTCCTTACCGTCGCGACGTCAACATGGTGTTCCAGTCCTATGCATTGTTTCCACACCTGAATGTGTTCGAGAACGTGGCCTTCGGGCTGCGGCGCAAGCGCATGCCCCGCGACGAGATTGGGCGGCGTGTGCACGAGATCCTGGCCCTGGTCGATCTGGCCGGTTCGGAGAAACGTAAGCCCGTACAGCTTTCGGGCGGCCAGCAGCAGCGCGTGGCCGTGGCCCGGGCCCTGGTTAACCGGCCCAAGCTGTTGTTGCTCGATGAGCCGCTGGGAGCACTGGATCTCAAGTTGCGCAAGCAGATGCAGCTGGAACTGAAGCGCATCCAGTCCGAAGTCGGTATTACTTTCCTCTACGTCACCCACGATCAGGAAGAGGCCATGGTGATGTCGGACCGGCTGGCTGTCATGTCGGGGGGGCGGATCGAACAGATCGGTCGTCCGGAGGAAGTCTATGACAACCCGGCTACCGAGTTCGTGGCCGGTTTCCTGGGCGAGTCCAACCTGATTCCGGGGGAGGTCGTGGAGCGGGACGGCGAGATAAGCCGGGTGCGCCTGGAAAACGGTACGATCGTGCAGCTCGGGTCGGAACGCCTGGAAAACCGGGGACCGCGTGTCATGATTGGTGTGCGTCCGGAAAAGATACGGATAATGCCCGGCGAAAGTCCGGTCACGGCCGGCTGGAACAGCATTGACGGCGTCATCGGCGTGGATGCCTACCTCGGTGTCAGCCATCAGTATTCGGTAGAGGGTCCGGGCGGGCGTGTCATCAGTGTGTACACCCAGAATCTGGGTGATGGCGCGATGCCCGGCCGGGGCGATCACGTTCACCTTCTCTGGCATCCCGACCATACTTTTGCCGTCGATCCTTCCGCGGCAACTGCACAGGAACCATCACCATGAGCAAGATGAAGCTATCAACCAGGCATCCGCTGCCGGAAATCGCCGCTGATGATCCGGCCCTGTTCCGTGGCCTGACCGAAGCACGGTTGTCGCGGCGGCGATTCCTCCAGGCCGGCGCAGCCGCCGCCGGTTGCCTTGGACTGGGACCGCTCGCCCTTGCTGCGGAGCCGACGGAGTGGGAGGCGTGGTGGAAAAAGCAGAAACCCACCGGGGAACTGGTATTCGCAAACTGGCCTTACTACATAGACGTCGACGCGCACAGCGGCAAACATCCGAGCCTGGAAAAGTTCACCGCGCAGACCGGAATATCGGTCAAGTACCGCGAGGTTATCCAGAACAACGCGTCCTTCTATGCCAAGATTGCACCGGTGCTGAAAGCGGGACAGTCTACCGGCTACGATATCATCGTTCTGTCCTCGACCTGGCAGCTGACCGAGCTCATGATGCAGAACTGGTTGATCCCGCTGTGGAAAGAGAAGCTCCCCAACTTCTACAAAAACGCAAGCCAGAGCGTGATCAATCCGTCTTTCGATAAAGGCAACAAGTTTACACTTACGTGGCAATCTGGCTTCACGGGTATCGGCTACAATCCCGAGCTTACCGGGCGCAAGATCGACTCCATCGAGGATCTCTGGGATCCGGATTTTGCCGGACACGTCGGCATGATGAGTGACAATACCGAGCTTGGCAGTGTCGCCCTGCTCAAGCTCGGCATCGATCCGGCCACCTCGACGCCGGATGATTGGGAGAAGGCTGCCGCCGTGCTCAGGGAACAGAAGCGGAAAGGCCTCGTACGCCAGTATTACGATAACAGCTACATCAACTCCCTGGAAAACGGCGATATCTGGATAAGCCAGGCGTGGTCGGGAGACATCTTCCAGTCCAGGGCCAAGGGCTTCGGGAATCTCGAATTCGTCGTGCCCAAGGAAGGGGCCATGCTCTGGCACGACAACATGATGATACCGGTTGGCGCTCCTAACCCGCTGAGTGCGCTCTCCTGGATGAATTTCTACTACACACCGGAGATCGCCGGCATGGTGGAAGATTACGTCAATTATGTCTGTCCCGTCCCGGCGGCAAAGGATTACATCGCCAGGGAGCTCAAGGATCCCGATGTCGCCAACAGTCCCCTGGTGTTTCCAACCAGAGATATGTATTCGAAGGCGCATGATTTTTACACGTTCAAAACCTACGCCGAGTACCAGCGTTGGAACAGCATCTTCAACCCCGTTATCCAGGGGTGACCATGTTTGCCAGACTGCGGCCGGGCAGGGCGGTGGCACCATATCTGCTGGGCCTGCCGGCCTGGGCCTACCTGCTGATGTTTTTCCTGATCCCGCTGGCCTCGATGCTGGCACTGTCCGTGGCGACCGGCAATCC
>Ga0102944_1001270_pt1 | contig 17095 bp, 12 predicted proteins | sample SalPonD_shore_MG_FD_78172 | JGI IMG/M metagenome (GOLD analysis project Ga0102944, IMG submission 78172) | Salt pond soil microbial communities from South San Francisco under conditions of wetland restoration - Salt Pond MetaG... | ecosystem: Environmental > Aquatic > Marine > Intertidal zone >...
CGAGCTGTGGCAGCGTCCCGAGCAGTACGACAAGCGCGTCTACGTGCTGCCCAAGCACCTCGACGAGGAGGTCGCGAGCCTGCATCTCGGCAGGATCGGGGCGCACCTCACCGCGCTGACGCCCGAGCAGGCCGAGTACATCGGCGTGCCGGTCGAAGGGCCGTTCAAGCCCGAGCATTATCGGTACTGAGGCGGCTGCAACATGTCGGCCTCCGGCACTGCGGGAACGAGCTTGCTCGCGCAAGGCAACCGTCGGAGGACAGCCGGCGCCCGTTCGCGGGCAAGCCCGCTCCTACAGCGCGAACTACCGCCGCGGCCGAACGAAGCCTGTAGGAGCGGCCTTGGCCGCGAACGGACACGGCACCGTGCCAACCGACTGTCCCACTCGCGGGCAGGCCCGCTCCTACAGCGCAGGATTCCCGCCAAAGCATGAACAACCGTGACCTGGTAGAACGCGATCTGGCGTGCGTCTGGCACCCCTGCACCCAGATGAAGGACCTCGAGTCGACCCCGCCGATCCCGTTCCGGCGCGGCGACGGGGTGTATCTCGAGGACTACGACGGCAACCGCTACATCGACGCGGTGAGCTCGTGGTGGGTCAACCTGTTCGGGCATGCGAACCCGCGCATCAACGCGGCAATCGCGGACCAGCTCGAGCACGTCGAGCACGTGATGATGGCGGGATTCACCCACGAGCCGGTCATCCGCCTGTCGGAGAAACTGGTCGAGGTGACCCCCCCACCGCTGACCCGCTGCTTCTATGCGGACAACGGCTCCTCGGGCATCGAGGCGGCGCTCAAGATGAGCTTCCACTGCTGGCGCAACGCGGGCGCCGGCGAGAAGACGAAGTTCATCGCCCTGTCCAACAGCTACCACGGCGAGACGCTGGGGGCACTCGCGGTGGGCGACGTCGACCTGTTCAAGAAGACGTACCGCCCGTTGCTGATGGACTCGATCATCGTCAACGGGCCGGACTGTTTCCATCGCGAGGACGGCGACTCCTGGGAGGCGCACTCGCGCCGGATGTTCGCCCACATGGAGGCGGCGCTGGCGGAGCACGCGCACGAGGTCTGCGCCGTCATCGTCGAGCCGCTGATCCAGTGCGCCGGCCAGATGCGCATGTACCACCCTGTGTACCTGGAGTTGCTGCGCGAGGCCTGCGACCGCCATGGCGTGCACCTGATCGCCGACGAGATCGCCACCGGCTTCGGCCGCACCGGGACCATGTTCGCCTGCGACCAAGCCGGTATTGCACCGGACTTCCTGTGCCTGTCGAAGGGGCTGACCGGGGGCTATCTCCCGATGTGCGCGGTCGTTACCACGGAATCCGTCTATCAGGCGTTCTACGACGAGTTCGAGACGCTCAGGGCATTCCTGCACTCGCACAGCTACACCGGCAACCCGCTGGCCTGCCGCGCCGCCATCGCGACGCTCGAGATCTTCGAGCACGACGACACGCTCAATGCCAACCGGGCGCTGGCGCGCACGCTGGACGAGGCGCTGCACGAGGCCTTCGACGGACACCCGCACGTCGGTGACATCCGCCGGCACGGCATGGTCGGCGCCGTCGAGATGTGCCGCCACGGCGACCGCGGTCAACCCTTCCCGTGGCAGGAGCGGCGGGGACTGCGCGTCTACCGGCACGGTCTGACTCGCGGCTGCCTGCTGCGCCCGCTAGGCAACACCATGTATTTCATGCCTCCTTACGTGATCCGGCCGGACGAGATCCGCCATCTGGTCACGGTCGCGCGCGAGGGTGTCGATCGCGCCACGGCGGACTGATGCGGGTCCCGCGCGTCCCGATCGCCGCGGTGCTCACCGAGGGCGCATCCGTCGACCTCCCGGCCGACGCCGCGCACCATGCGCTGCGCGTGCTGCGCCTCCGCGACGGCGCGGCGGTGCACCTGTTCAATGGCGACCCCGGCGACTGGCACGGCCGGCTTGAGGTCCGCGGCAAGCACCAGGCGCGCGTCTCGATCGATCGCTTCGAGCCGCGGAACGTGGAGCCCCCGCTGCAGATCACGCTCGTCCAGGGCATTTCGCGCGGCCAGCGGATGGATTACACCCTCGAAAAGAGCGTCGAGCTCGGCGTCTCGCGGATCGTGCCGGTGGTGATGGCGCGCACCCAGGCAGCGCCGCGCGGTGAGCGGGAGGCGAAGAAGGCACGCCACTGGTCCGGCGTGATCGCCTCGGCCGCGGCGCAGTCCGGCCGCACGCGCGTGCCGGAACTCGGGGCACAGCAAGGTTTCCGCGAGTGGCTCACGCACGCCGACGCGGCCGACCACCCGCACGTGCTGCTCGACCCCGAGGCGACGGAGGGAGCGGGCAAGCTCGGGCAACCGCGTGCGTTGACGCTGCTGGCGGGCCCGGAAGGGGGCTTCAGCCCCGACGAACGCGAGCGGGCGTTTGCGGCCGGATGCCGCGGCATCCGCATGGGCCCGCGCATCCTGCGCACCGAGACCGCTGCGGTCGCCGCCCTCGCCGTCCTCCAGGCGCTCTACGGCGACCTCGGCTGATCCTGTTCCGGCGCGCCGCTTCGGGAATCGCGCCAAGGCGCCAAGCGCCGCCAAGGAAGAAAACAGGAATCTCTCAGAGGGCGTAGAGAGGACAGAAGGCAAGGCCGCGGCACACTCGGAGCCCGCAGGCTTTCCCGTTCCCTCTGCCGGGTCCTGGCGCGCACCGGGGTTCACACGTCGGATCGCTTCTCGTCCTCCGCGATCCCGTGAGACTCACGATCAGACACCGGCAACCTGCCCGAAATGGCCCGCCTTACCGTCAGGCGCGCGAAAGGCGGGAGCACGCTCCTCGTCCTTGGCGTGATTGGCGCCTTGGCGTGATTCCCTCCGGCGCCAACCGAGTCGAACCCGCTCAGCCGCGTGCGTACCGGGCGACAGCGTGGCCGATAGGGGAGACAGAGGAAATCTCGCGGAGGCCGACGAGGACGCTACGAGGAAAGGGACAAGGCGGCGGCGCGCTCGCACGTCGCAGGTTCACCCGGTTCATTGCCCGGTCCTGGCGCGTACCGGGGTCGTTCGTGGGATTTCATTTCTTGCTGCGCGATCTCGGCGCGCTCCGCGAAATTCACCATCCGGCGCGCGGGAGTTGTACGGGAAGAGCTGTCCTGGCCATAGGCACCGAGAAGGCAGGAGCATGCTCTTACTTCCGTGGCGTGCCTGGCGCCTTGGCGTGAGGCAGCCCGGCGGGGAATGAGCCGCGGCGGCTCAGCCGCCGGCGTATCGAGCGAGGGCGTGGCCGATGGCGTCGAAGTCCGGCACCACGCACTCGCGCTCGCCGAGCGTGGCGCGGACGCGGACATACTGGCTGTGGTCGGTGGCACCGGGCGTGGCCTGCAGCCGCTCCGCGTCCACCGTCTCCGTGCGCGGCAGTGACTCGATGCGGATGCCGTAGAACGACGGAGCGCCGTTGTCCCCGGAGAGGCCGAACATCACGACGAAGCGGCCCGCGGCAGCGGGCACGTCCTGGCGTTCGCCGCACAGGCGATCGAATGCGATCAGCGGCACTTCGATGCCGCGCCAGGAGCCCGTGCCCAAGTACCAGTCCGGCTTGTCGCGGCCGGGGGTGACGTCCTGCTGCGTGACGATCTCCGCGACCGAGGAGTTGGGCACGAGGGCGGGTGTACCGCGCAGCGGCAGCACGAGACACTTGAGCTCGCGTGCTTCGTCGGCCATCGGATCAGGCGGCCTCGCGCGTGCCGATCAGCGCGTTGATGTGCTCCATGAGCTCGCCTTCCTGGTATGGCTTGCCGAGGTAGTGCGCGACGCCAATGTCCTCGGCCCGCTGGCGGTGTTTCTCGCCGGTGCGCGAGGTGATCATGATGATCGGCACCTCCGCGAGGCGCTCGTCCCCTTTCACGTAGGTCGCGACCTCGTAGCCGTCCATGCGCGGCATCTCTATGTCGAGCAGGATGAGATCGGGCACGGTGTGCGCCATCCACGACACCGCATCGACGCCGTCCTTCGCCGTGGCGACATTGATGCCGTTGCGCGCTAGGATGCGCTGGGTCACCTTGCGGATCGTGATGGAGTCGTCGACTACGAGCACCGTCGGTGCGGCCTCCTCGTCGGCACCCTCCTGCTCCGCCGAGGCGGCCTCTCCCTCGGCGAAACCGGACGCGGCGACGAAACGGCTGTCGGTCCTCAGTAGGCCGCCGATGTCGAGGATCAGCACGACCTCGCCGTCCGCCATGATGGTCGCGCCCGATATGCCGGGCAGCATGTTCAGCGGCGCGCCGAGCGGCTTGACGACGACCTCGCGCCGGCCGACGAGCTGGTCGACGTGGAGCGCCACGCGCTCGTCGCCCGCGCGGATCATGATCACCGGATAGCTGATCGCCGGGTCGTCGAGGCGCGGCTCGGAGGTGCCGAGCAGCGATCCCAGGTGCTGCACCCCGTACTCGTTGCCGGCGTATTCGTAGGACTTCGACGTGTCGAGGTAGTGGTCCTTGAGCTCGCCCGCGGTCACCTGGGCGACGCCCTCGATCGACGCGATCGGGATGGCGTAGGTGTCTTCACCGGCCTCGACGAGCACCGCCTGATTGATCGCCAGCGTCACGGGCAGGCGGACCGTGAACCGCGTGCCCGCACCCTTCTGCGTGTGGATGCCGAGCGTGCCGCCGAGGCGGCGGATCTCCGCGTCGACTACATCCATGCCGACACCGCGGCCCGAGATCTGGGTGACTTCGTTCGCGGTCGAGAATCCCGTCTCGAGGATCAGCTTGATGACCTCGTTGTCGTCGGGCGCATCGTCGGCATTGATGAGGCCGCGCTCGATGCCCTTGCGGCGCACGGAGTCGGGATCGATGCCCCGGCCGTCGTCCGTGATGTCGATGACGATGTCGGTCCCGCCGCGATGCAGGTCCAGCCGGATGGTGCCCTGCTCGGGTTTGCCCGCCTTGCGCCGTTCGTCCGTGGATTCGATGCCATGCGAAACGGCGTTGCGCAGGATGTGCTCAAGCGGCGCGACGATCCGCTCCTGGATCGAGCGGTCGACCTCGATCTCGCCGCCCGACATCGTGATCTGGGCCTTCTTGCCGAGCTGGCCCGCGGTCTGGCGCACGATCCGGCTCAGGCGCGCCCGCAGACCGTCGAAGCGGACCATGCGCGTCTGCATGAGCCCATCCTGAAGCTCCGAGGACACGCGCGACTGCTGCAGCAGCAGCGTCTCGGCGTCGCGCGTCAGGTTCTCGAGGATTTCCTTGATCGAGTCGAGGTCGCCGACACTCTCGGCGAGCGACCGCGAAAGCTCCTGAATGCGCGTGTAGCGGTCGAACTCGAGCGGGTCGAAATCCTCGCGCCGGATCTCCGCGTCTCCGCTTGCCTTCTCGTGGCGGTGCAGGATCTGCGACTCGGTTTCGTTCTCCATCACGCGGAGCTGGTCGCGCAGGCGGCTGACCGTCTGCTCGAACTCATTCAGGTTGAAGCGGTACTGCCCCATCTGCTCGCCGAGGCGCGAGTGATAGATGCTGACCTCGCCGGCGAAGTTCACGAGATTGTCGAGTAGCTCGGACTGCACGCGAATCTGGTCCGAGCCCGCCTGGCTCTGTGAGGGTGCCCCGGCCTTGCGTGCGGGGCTCCGCCCCTCTTCCGCCCTCGCCGGCTCCTGTTGCGCATCCGCCTTCGTGGCGGCCGCATCGCCGCCGCCGTCCTCACTCGGATCCGCGCCGGTGTCCGCGCCAGCCGCGCGCTCCGGCGCGGCGGATGACTCGGGCTCGGGCTCGGGCTCGGGGCCACGGGGCTCGGCATCCTCCGCGGCGGGCGCGGGATCAGCGTGGTCGGCCCCCGCAGCGGCGGCGGACGCGGGCTCGGTGCCGTCCTCTGCGCGCCCCCGCAGGTTGCGCAGGTCTTCAATCAGCCAGTCGACGCGCGTGACCGCCTGACGTCCCCGGGCCTGCTCCATGAGCACGGTCAGGGCATCGACCGCCTCCTGCAGCAGCTCGAACAGGTCGGCATCCGCGGCGCACGCGCCCTCGGCCACGGCATTGACGAGCGACTCCACCTCGTGTGTGAGATCGGCGATCGGTGGGAAGTTCGCCATGCGCGCACCGCCCTTGAGCGTGTGCAGGCTGCGCTGGAGATCGCTGATCGCATCCGGGTCCACCGGATCGTCCTGCCAGCGGGCGACCGTGCGATCACATGCCTCGAGCAGCTCGTCCGCCTCCTCCAGGAAGATGTCGAGCAACTCGCTCTCGCCCTCGTCATATGCCGCGGCCGCCTCGTTTTCTGCCTGCTTGCGGACCTCTTCCAGGCGTCCGTGGACGGTGGATGCGTCGATGCTCGCCTCGTCCGGCAGGGCCGCGAGCATCCGGTCGACGGTGGCGATGGCCTCCCGGAACAGTGCGGCCTCATCCACGGTCAGCCGCGCTGCAGTGTCGCGCCGCATCTTGACGATTTCCTCCATCGCCTCGGCAAGCTCCGCGATCGTGTCGCAGCCCGCTGTCTGGGCGCTGCCCACGAGGGTGTGCAGCGCCCGGCGGATGTCCTCGGTCAGCTCGACCGACCCGCCGGCGGTGGCGCCGGCTTCGAGCGCACGGCGCAGGACCTGCTGATGCGTCTCCGCCTCGTTGGCGAAGATCCGGAGCAGAGTATCGTCTGCGGAAGCAGCGGTGGCGAGCTCGTCGGCGGGGGCGGTTGCGGCCGCCTCGTCGGGACGAGAATCTGGAGCGGGCGCATCGGCGGAGGCCTCCGCCGACCCCCCGGAAGTCGCCGCCGCGCGCGCGCCACCATCGCTGCCACCGCCCAGCGGCCCCTCGGAGGGCGAGCCGCCGGCCGGCCCGCCACCGCCGCCCGATGGCGGCGGTGGGCCGTCCTCGCCGCGGCTCAGGGCATGCGCACGCTCGATCAGGTCGTCGATGCCGTCGATGGGCGCGCGGTTGCCGCGAATCTGCTCGATCAGCTCCGGCAGCACGGCGGAGGCCTCGTCGAGCGTGTCGAACACGGGCCGCGATGGCTGGATGCTGTGGTCGATGACGCGATTGAGCAGGTTCTCCATCGCCCAGGAGAACTCGCCGATCAGCTCGGCGCCGATCAGGCGCCCGCCGCCCTTGAGCGTGTGGTAGGCGCGGCGGATGATGATCAGCGACTCCTCGTCGCCCGTGTTCGCCTTCCATGCCGGCAAACCCTCGTTGATCTTGTCGAGCTCGCCCAGCGCCTCCTCGATGAACACGTCGACGATCTCGTCGTCGACGTCCTCGCCCAGGATGGCCAGCTGCGAGCCGCTCGCCGCCGGGTCGACACGCGGCCCGTCCGACTGCGCGGACGGCTCCCGGTCCGCACCGGCCGCCGCGTCCGGCGGCTCCTGTGCAGCGGCCGCGGCGGCCTGGTCGACGGAGGCTGCGGTTTCGGGTTCGGCTTCGCCGGCAACCGCCGCGGATTCGGCGGACTCCTCCGCAGGCGGCGCGGCCGCGCCCGGCTCCGCCGCGGCCTCTTCGGCGCCGGAGCCCGCCGCCGCGTCACCGGCGTCGCCCGCAACCGGCTCGTCGAAGTCGTTCAGCTCGATGCCGACATCGAGCTCTCCGGTCTCCGGCGTCTCCCCCTCGGCGTCCGGCCCGCCGCCTTCGTGCCCGGTCGCGCCGGTTTCGTCGGCGGCCCGCCCGGGCGGCGTCCCTGTCTCGTCGAGATCGATGCCGAGATCGTCCAAGTCGACGGCGCCGCCATCGTCCGTTTCCACGGGCGCGCCGCCGTCGTCTCGCTCCGAATCACCCGGTCGAGCGAAGTCCTCGCTTCCGGCGGGGGACGACAGCACGACCTGCTCGTCCCCGGCGTACATCCGCGGTGCCTCACCCGACTGCAGCGCATTCATGGCGCGAGTGGCGCTCTCGAGCAGGTGCGTCATGCCGGCACGATCGTGATCCACCGCCTCGAGGTAGTATTCGAGCCCGGCCACGACGTCGGCCAGCAGCATCTGTGTGCTCGCGTCGGGTCGGCGCTCGTCGCGCACGAATTCGTCCTGCACGTAGTCCTGCAGCCCGGCGATCAGCGGCAACGCAGCGTCCAGCGGCAGCATCGCGACCGCGCCGCGGACCTCGTCGAGCAATGCGGGCACCTCGGCGACCGCCTCCTGGCCCGCATCGGGATCGTCGCAGTAGGCGCTCACCGCCTCGCGGATCCTGGAGAGGTCGTCGAGCGATGCCGCGACCACGGCGGAGAGCAGCGGGCGGTACTCTCCATCCGGCAGCTGCCGGATGCCCAGCGCGGCGTCGTCCGCGCCGCCTGCGCTACGGCGCGGCCGCCCGCGTTCGAGGTCCGTCAGCTCGCTGTCCACGCGCAGGACGACGTCGGCCAGCGCCTGCATGCGGGCGGTGGCCTCGTCGGGGCCCAGTTGATCGAGCCCGTCGAGCGTGTCGGCACACGCCTGGAGTTCGTCGTGGGCGTCACCCAGCCCGAGCATGCTGAAGGTATCGGACACCTGCTTCATGCGCGCGGGCAGTCCCTCGAGCACGTCCGGGCGCCTCTCGTCACTGTGCACGTAGATCTCGACGGCATCGCGGATGCGCGCCAGGTCGTCGCGGATGCCCTCGCCGACCACCTCGAGCAGGCCTCGGTTGGGGCCCTCGAAGTCGGCCTGCGTTTCGCTGTCGGGCAGGAGTTCGTCGAGGTGGTAGGTGTCCTTGACCGCACGCACTCGCGGGCTGTCGGATCCCGAGCGGGCGACGTAGTAGAGCAGGTTGCGCAACAGATCGAGCGGAATCGTCTGCTCCAGCGCGCGCTCGCCATCGCGCACTAGCTGGCTCAGCAGGCGCTCGACCTTGGCCATCAGGATCTTGACGTTGACGTCGGCCTCGAGCCCCTGGTCCGCGAGCGACTCGGTCAGGGCCCCGCACACGCTCCAGAGGCGCTGCGTATCGCGACTCCCCGTCGCTTCCGCGAGCTCGGTCAGCACGGCGCCGAGCTCGCCCAGCCGGCGCTCGATGTCATTGCCGCGATACCAGCCGAGGAGGGCCTTCTGGAAACGCGGCCGCAGTCGGCGCGCGGTGGGCTGAAGATCGGGCGTCTCGGGCGCGTCGGCGGCGCCGGCCCGCGCCTCGATGCGCGGCTTGAACACGGCCCGCTCGTCCAGCGGCTCCGCCCCGCGGGCCGCCCGCAGCTCGTTGAGCATGGGCAGCAGGACGGCCGGGCGATCACGGCGCCCGCCCTGGATGCGGTCGAGGTAATCGGGCAGCTTGAAGACGGCCTTGAGCAGGGCCTCCATGGCCGCATCGACCGCCTCGACGCGCCCCAGGTACAGCTCCATGGCGAGCACGCGCATCTCGTCGACGAGCATCGACGGCCCGTCGAGGTCGAGCAGCTGCAGTGTGCCGCGGATCTCCGTCAGGCGCTGCGTGACCTCCTCTGCGCCGGACGCGGCATCACCGCTCTCGAGCCGCGACTCGAGCGTACGCTGGACCTCGTCGATCAGCGGTGCCAGTTCCCGCAGGACCGTTTCGACCGAGTTGATTTCGACCGTCTGCTGTACGCTCATCGGTCTGCGCCGCGGTATGGACCAGGCCTCGTGGACTAGGCCAGCCCGGCGCTGCCTCCCTGCATCGTGATCGTCTCGGAGTGCCGTTGCGGGTCGATCTCCTCGGGCAGCTTGAAGCCCGTGACCGACTCGCGCAGTTCCTGCGACAGGGCGGTGAGCTCGCCGATCGACGTGGCCGTCTCGCTCGTGCCGTCCGACGTCTGGATGGTGATGCCCTGAATGATGTTCATGGTCTCGGAGATCTCGACGGCCGTGGACGCCTGCTGTTCGGCCTCCTGCGAGATCTGCTGAATCAGCTCGGCGATCTGTTTCGACACCGACTCGATCTCGCCCAGGGCCCCGCCGGCCTCCTCGGCCAACTTGGCGCCGCTGACCACGCCGGCCGTCGAGTGCTCCATCGACTGCACGGCCTCGCTGGTATCGTTCTGAATCGTCTTGATCAGCGCCTCGACGCGCTTGGTCGCGTCGGACGCGCGCTCGGCCAGGCGCTGGACCTCGTCCGCGACGACCGCGAAGCCGCGGCCGGCCTCGCCGGCGGTCGATGCCTGGATGGCGGCGTTGAGCGCGAGGATGTTCGTCTGCTCGGCGATGTCGTTGATCACCCCGATGATGTCGCCGATCTCCTGAGACGACTCGCCCAGGCGCTTGATCCGCTTCGAGGTCTCCTGGATCTGCTCGCGAATCGAGTCCATGCCCGAGATCGAACGGCGCACCGTCTCGGCACCGTTCGAGGCGATGGTCACCGACTTCATCGCGACCTCGGCCGAGCCGCGCGCGTTCTTCGACACGCGCTCCATCGAGGAGGCCATCTCCGTGATCTGCTCGTTGGCCGCGGCGATCTCGCGCGCCTGGTGGTTACTGGCCTCGGCGAGCCGGATGGCCGTCGACTGCGTGCGGTCAGCGGCGCGGGCGACGTCCTCGGCGGTGGCGTTGATCGTCGTCACGAGGCTGCGCAGGGCGTCGATGGCGGAGTTCACCGAGTCGGCGATGGCACCCGTGATGTCCTCGGTCACCGTCGCGTGCGTCGACAGGTCACCGTCGGCCAGCGTCGACAACTCGTCGAGCAGCCGCAGAATGGCGCGCTGGTTGCGGCGATTCTGCTCGGCGGATTCCTCGAGACGCCGCCGGGCACCGCGGATCAGGAGCCACGCCAGCCCGATCAGGGTCAGCAGCACGGCGACGCCGAACCCGATGGCCACGTAGAGCGCCGTGTCGGCCGCACCCTTCTGGTCGACGGCGCTGTACAACCGGTCGATGGTCGCCACGAGATTGCCCTGGAGTTCGTTCGCCGCCTGATTGGCCAGCTGCAACTCGGGCGCGAGCTGCTTGATCGCGTCGATGTGACGCCGCACCGGCCCGTAGTTGATCGCGAGATCGCGCAGGGTCTGGCGCACCTCCGGCGACTCCACCGCCGGGATGTTCATGCGCTCGGACCCCTGCAGCAGGCCGTCGAGGATGCGCCCGTAGAGGGCGGCGTCACGCGCGAAGCGATCCGCGGCGGCCTCGGCCTGCGTGCCGCCGGCAAACACCTGGTCGAGCGATCCGAGGGCGCGCTGCAGGAGCCACAGCTGGCGGCTCGCCGCCTGGATGCGGTCCGGCGTCGCGTCCTGCGCCACGAGCTGGTCGATCACGTTGCTCGTCTGCACCAGGAGGTCGTCGGAGATATCCCGGATTTCCTGGATGTTGCGCGTGATCTGCTGCACCGACTCGCGCCCGGCCGAGATGGCGTCGAGGTTGACGCGCTCGACTTCCCAGGTACCGGTCACCGCCTCGAGCTGCGGCTTGTACGTGTCCGGCAGCGGGGGCAACCCGGTGGCTGGCTCGCCCTGCTGGAGCGTCTCGAGCGACTCGCGGAAGTCCTGCGTCAGCTGCTGCAGCTTGTCGTACGCCTCGGATTGCCCGGACGCGGCCGCGGAAGCCGAAGTCCCGATTTCCTCCGCGAGGCGCCGCTGCTCGCGGATCAGCTCGTCGTACTCGGACTGGTAGCGCCCCTGCAGCTGCGCATACAGGAACGACGCCACCATGCCGGCGAGGAACAGCACCAGCAGCACCGAAAGGATGACGACGGGATTGCCGATCGCGGAACGCAGCGTCGATCCGACATTGATGTTGATCCGCGGCATGCTCGGTAGTTTCATGCCTTCATAACCCCCTGCGACCGGTCGAGCGCAGCAACGCGCTCACCGCGATATCTCGAGAAAGTCCCTGCTCGCCACGAAGTCCGAGAGGCTCAGCACGGGCCACTCCTCGTTCAGTCGACGAAACCCGCCCGTCACGTAGGGGGCTAGCGCATCGACCCCCGTGCGTACCGGTGCCCGCTCCTCCATGTAGAAACGCTTCATGCCGAGCACATCGTCCACCCGGAACGCGGCAGCGACGCCGTCGCGCTGGTACATCAGGGCGCGCGCCTGCCGGCTCTGCCCGCTGCGCCCGCCGATCATGAAGCCGTGCAGGTCCAGCACCGGAACCAGCGTGCCGCGCACATTCGCCACGCCCAGGAACCAGGAAGCGGTTCCGGGCACGCGCGTGCAGTGCGGCGGATCCAGCACCTCGCGCACCTCGTCCATCGACGCGACGAATCGCTCCTGTCCGACCCGGAAGCCGATGCCGGACCAGCGCTCGCGCGCCTCTTCCTGCGCGGGCAGCCGCACCCCGGCCGCCGCGATGCGCTGCTCGTACTCGAGCAGCACCTCGAAAGGGTCGGGTGTCGCCACCGCCGCCATGCCGCTGCCTCTCAGTCGCCCAGGATGGCCTGGACCCGACTGATGAGGTCGTTCTCCTTGACCGGCTTGACGATGTAGTCGCGTGCGCCCTGGCGCAGCCCCCAGACCTTGTCCGTTTCCTGGTCCTTGGTCGTGATGATGATCACCGGGATCTTCGCGGTCTCGGGATTCTTGTTGAGCTGACGGGTCGCCTGAAAGCCGTTCATGCCCGGCATCACCACGTCCATGAGGATCAGGTCCGGCTTGACCTCCTCGGCCTTCTTCAGGCTCGTTTCGCCGTCGGTTGCCGACTCGACGTCGAAGCCATGCTTCTCCAGCATCTGCTGGTACGCATGCACCTCGGTCGGCGAGTCGTCGACGATCAGAACGGTGGCCATATGATCGATCTCCAGCATGTCTTGAACCGGCATTGCCGTCCGCGAGCCCCGGCGGCCACGCGCGGGGCGCCTACTCCTCGAGTACCGCGTTGACGGCCTTGATGAGCGCATCCTCCTTCACGGGCTTCACGATGTAGTCGCGTGCGCCCTGGCGCATCCCCCAGACCTTGTCGGTCTCCTGGTCCTTCGTCGTGATGATGATCACCGGGATATTCGCGGTCTCCGCCGTCTTGGCCAGGTGGCGCGTCGCCTGGAAGCCGTTCATGCCCGGCATGACGACATCCATGAGGATCACGTCGGGCTGGAGCTCCTTGGCCTTCTCCAGGCTGTGCTCGCCGTCTTCCACCGACTCGACCTCGAAACCGTGCTTCTCGAGGATCTTGCGGCAGACGTGCTGCTCGGTCGGCGAGTCGTCCACGACGAGTACCCTGGCCATGTATCGCTATTCTCCCGGTCTGGTCATGGGACGAGCATTTCAGCCCACGCTCGCGACGTGTTCCTTGATCGCACCCAGCAGATCCTCCTTCGAGAACGGCTTCGTCAGGTACTGCTCCGAGCCGACGAGGCGGCCGCGCGCGCGATCGAAGATGCTGTCCTTGCTGGTCAGCATGATCACCGGCGTGTTGCGGAACTTGCTGTTGTGCTTGATCAGTGCGCAGGCCTGATAGCCGTCGAGCCGCGGCATCATGATGTCGATGAAGATGATGTCGGGCTCGTGCTCGGCTATCTTGGCCAGGGACTCGAAACCGTCACCCGCGGTCACCACCTCGCACCCGGCCTTGGTCAGCAGGTTCTCCGCCGAGCGACGAATCGTCTTGCTGTCGTCGACGACCATGACCTTGAGGCCTTTCAGCGCGTCGTCTGCTTCGCCCATTGTGCGTCCAGTCCCCCGAAAATGGCCGGCCGGGTGCATCGTGCTGCAGCCTGCCGGCGCCAAGATAGCGCACCCTCACAGGGCAGGCAAACGAAACTCCCGCCCGAATCAGGCCCAAATCAACGGCTTAGGCCGACTTCTGAAGGCCGTACCGCAACCCGTCCGCGGAGCCAGTGTAGCGACCCCCGCACGCCGACGACAGGCACGGCCGAGGCGATGGGACCGTGCCGCCGAATGGCGTACCATACCGCCCGTTCCGCCCGCCCGACGGGAGCCCGTTCCATGGCCACCGCCCTGCAGACCGTTCCGCGTCTCACGACCGCGAGCAGCGGTCCGCTGCACGCGATCGAGGCCCACCTGCTGCAGCACCGGCAGCGCATCGAGCAATGGTTCCGCCGGCAGTGGCTGGCGACACCGGCGCCGTTCCACGCCTCGGTCGACCTGCGCAACGCCGGCTCCAAGCTCGCCCCGGTCGACACCAACCTGTTCCCGGCCGGTTTCAACAACCTCAATCCGGACTTCCTGCCGCTCGGTGTGCAGGCCGTCCAGTCGGCGCTCGAGCGCGTATGTCCGGCGGCGGAACGCATCCTGATCGTCCCCGAGAGCCACACGCGCAACACGCTCTATCTCGAGAGCCTGGCGGCGCTGGTCGAGATCATCTCGACCGCCGGCTTCGAGGTGCGCGTCGGCCACCTCGGAGACGATCTCGCCGAGCGCAGCGAGCAGGTGCTGCCGTCCGGCCGCCGCCTCGTGCTCGAACCGCTCCGGCGCAGCGGCCGCCGGCTCCGTGTCGACGACTTCGTGCCCTGCGCCGTCATCCTCAACAACGACCTCGCCGCCGGTCTCCCCGACGTGCTGCGCGACATCGATCAGCCGCTGCTGCCGCCGCCGGCGCTGGGCTGGTCACGGCGCCGCAAGTCGAAGCACTTCCATGAATACGCCCGCGTGGCCCGGGAGTTCTCCGAGCTCACCGGCCTCGACCCGTGGCTCATCGATCCGCTCGCGCGCAACTGCGGCGAGATCGACTTCATGAAGCGCGAAGGCGAGAGCTGCCTGGAAATCCACGTCGCCGAGCTGCTCGAGAAGATAAGCAACAAGTATACCGAGTACGGCATCGAGCAGGACCCGTTCGTCGTCATCAAGGCGGACGCGGGGACCTACGGCATGGGCGTGATGACCGTGAAGTCGGTCGAGGAGGTCCGCCAGCTGAACCGCAGGCAGCGCAAGCGCATGAACTCGGCCAAGGGCGGGCGCAGCGTGTCGCGGGTCATCCTCCAGGAGGGCGTGCCCACGTCCGAGACCTGGGGCGACGACGCCGCGGTGGCCGAGCCGGTGGTCTACATGGTCGATCATTTCGTGATCGGCGGCTTCTACCGCGTGCACGCGGCACGCTCGCACACCGACAATCTCAATGCCCCCGGCATGCACTTCGAGCCGCTCGCGTTCGCGGCGCCGTGCAACACGCCGGACGGCGAGCGCACGGCGGAGGACGGCTCGAACCGGTTCTACGCCTACGGCGTCATCGCGCGCCTGGCGCTGCTCGCGGCGGCCCGGGAAAGACGCGAGGCACAGGAGGCACAGGCATGACACGGCGCATCGGCTTCGTGATGGACCCCCTCGCCGGCATCACGCCGAAGAAGGATTCCACGCTCGCCATGATGCTGGCCGCGCAGGCGCGCGGCTGGTCGCTCTACGAGATGCACCAGCCCGACCTGGCGCTGCGCGACGGCGCGGTCAGCGCGCGCATGCGGGCCGTCACCGTGCGCGACGACGACCATCACTGGCACGATGTGACGGACGTGGTCGAGCTGCGCCTGGCGGACCTCGACGCCGTCATGATGCGCAAGGATCCGCCGTTCGACATGGACTACATCTACGCGACCTACCTGCTCGAGCAGGCCGAGGCCGCGGGCGTGCCCGTGTTCAACAAGCCGCGCGCCCTGCGCGACGCCAACGAGAAGCTGTTCACGGCGTGGTTCCCGCAGTGCTGCCCGCCGACCCTCGTGACCGCGCGCCACGAACTGCTGCGCTCGTTCATCGCGGAGCACGACGACACCATCGTGAAACCCCTCGACGGCATGGGCGGCACGGGCGTGTTCCGGCTGCACGCCCGGGATCACAACATCAACTCCGTGCTCGAGACCCTGACCCAGCGCTACCGCCGACCGATCATGGCGCAGCGCTATCTGCCGGCGATCACCGAAGGCGACAAGCGCATTCTGCTGGTGGACGGCGAGCCGCTCGAGTACTGCCTCGCGCGCCTGCCGTCGGCGGGCGAGACGCGCGCCAACCTGGCCGCCGGCGGCGGCTATCGCGCGCAACCGCTGAGCGACGGCGACCGCTGGATCTGCGAACAGGTCGCGCCGAAGCTACGCGAGCATGATCTGACCTTCGTGGGGCTGGACGTGATCGGCGATCGGCTGACGGAGGTCAACGTCACCAGCCCGACCTGCATCCGCGAGATCGCGCGCGAGACCGGGGTCAACGCGGCGGAGCGCCTGATGGACGCGGTCGAACGCCGCTGGGCATCCGCCGGGCGTTGATCGGGCGCCCCGTGCAAGTCACGCCTCGTACGGCCGCAGCCGCGGACGGTACAATGACGCCCATGTATCCGCAGCCTTCCCCGCGCTGATGAGCGCCTCCGCCAGCGCCGTCACCGCAGCCGACCGCATCGGCCTGACCCTGTTTCTCGCGGCCGCCGTGCATGGGCTGGTGATCCTCGGGGTCGGCTTCGCTCCGTTCGACCGGCAGCGCCAGGCGGCGCAGGCGCTCGACGTTGTGCTCGTCCAGCAGCACACGGAGCAGCCGCCGGACCAGGCGGACTACCTCGCCAATGCGGACAGCGCGGGCGGGGGCAACAGCGAGCGGGCCGACCGCCCGCGGGCACCGGTCAGCTCGCCGGAGCGCGAGGCGCAGGCAGGCCTCGCGCCGGCGCCGCTCGAGGCGGGGGCGCCGGCCCCGTCGCGGCCGTCGCCCGATCCGGTCCTGACGCGCCGCTTCTCGCAGGACAAGACGGTCACCACGAACGAGCCGCGCGAGAACCGCACGCAGCGCAGGCGCGACAAGAACGAGCCGATCGAATACGACGCCCGTATCGCGCGCCTGGCGGCGGAAGTGGACAATGCGCTCAGCGAGTACGCCAAGCGCCCGCGCAAGATGTTCGTGACGGCACGCACGCGCAAATCGACGGCCGCCACCTACATGCACGACTGGGTCGAGTCCGTCGAGCGCATCGGCAACCTGAACTACCCGGAGGCGGCACGCGAGCGCGGACTGTCCGGCGCGCTCGTGCTGGTCGTCGCCGTGCGCGCCGACGGCACGCTGCACGAGGTCAAGGTCAGCGCCTCCTCCGGCCAGCCGACGCTCGATGCCGCCGCGGAACGCATCGTCCGCCTCGCCGCTCCGTTCAAGGCATTCCCGGAGGAGCTGCGCAAGAAGACGGACATCCTCTACATCACCCGGACCTGGGAATTCACGTCCGGTCACCGTCTCAAGACGCGAGCCACGGGCTAGCCGGCACGCCGCCGGCGACCGGCGCAAACGAAGGGAGGTCCGAGATGGAACTGCAAAACCAATTCCTGCTGGCAATGCCGGCGCTCGAGGACCCCAACTTCCAGCGGACAGTGATCCACGTCTGCGAGCAC
>Ga0102944_1001271_pt1 | contig 17093 bp, 13 predicted proteins | sample SalPonD_shore_MG_FD_78172 | JGI IMG/M metagenome (GOLD analysis project Ga0102944, IMG submission 78172) | Salt pond soil microbial communities from South San Francisco under conditions of wetland restoration - Salt Pond MetaG... | ecosystem: Environmental > Aquatic > Marine > Intertidal zone >...
CGCCACGCGCGTGAACACCACCACGGCGGCCGACGCGGGCACTCCGGCCGGCAACGCCTCAGCCGCCGCCGCGAGCGGCGACCAGGGCCCGCCCACCGAGATGCCCAGCTCGGCGAACCACCACGCCACGGCGGCCCACGCCACCATCCGAGCCTTCCTGAACGGCACCATCGACAACCTCGGACAGACCCTGTCGGGCCTGTTCGGCCACGCCGGTGCGTCGACGGCGAGCCACGGCGACGCCTCGGCCGCGGCGACCGCGGCCGGCAACGCGTCGGCCGCCGCGAACGCAAACGCGACCGCCGGCGGGTCCTCGAACCACGGCCAGACGCCGTCAGCGGCCGCGGGCGACCACCCGACGGGGTCGTCGGCGAGGGGCCACGAGAACGGCCACGGGTCGACCGCCCAGTCGACGGTGCAGTCGTTCCTCGACGGCCAGCTCTCCAACCTCGGCCACGCCCTCGCCGGGCTGTTCGGCCACCAGGGCGCCTGACGCGACCGCTCCTTCTCTCGAGCCCCGTCGACCCGCCCCGCACCCCACTTCCTCGACGAGCTCGGCGTCGGCGGTCGAGTGGGTCGCCAGGCCGACACTTCGAACCGACGGGTTAGCTGATCGGCGTCGGCGCGGTGAGGGTGACCTCGTACGGCACGTCGTCGACGACGTCGTCGATGAGGACCTCGCCCTCGGACTGGATGTTCGACGGGTCCAGCGCGTCGATGCCGACGTCGCCGCCGAGTCCCGAGCCGAGGAGCAGGGTCGTCAGCCCGATGGGCGGTCGGCACTGGGTTGGCGGGCACGACGGGTTCTGGACCACGTCGTACTCCCCGTCGCCGACCACGAGGCGCATCCCCATGCCGAAGGCCTCGTGGGGAGCGCAGAACAGGTCGTAGACGCCCGCCTCCTCGAACGTGTAGAGCCAGTAACCGGCCGTGTCGATGACGGGCGAGGAGAGCGCCGGCACGCCGTCGGGGACGCGCTGCTGGCGGTCGAGGCCCGGGTGGTAGGCGGTGACCGTGTGCTCCGGCGTGACGAAGTCGAAGGCGACGACGGAGCCGGGCTCGACGTTGAGGCCGACCTGCTCGAAGTGGAACGCCCCGAACTCGATGGTGATGGCGGGGAGGTTCGACTGGTCGATCCTGTCGATGTCTACGTCGAGGTCGACCGTGTAGTTCGGCGTCAAGCGCTGCGGGATGTCGTCCCCGCCGGCCACCGAGAAGCCGAACTGCGAGTCGGTGAGCGGTGGGTTCGGCTGGTCGCCCGGCCGGGCCGCGGCCACCGTGCCTGCGCCCAAGGAGAGCGCGCCGCCGGCGCCGAGGAGCTTCATCACGGTCCGTCGGTCGAGGCCGATGGTGGTCGACGGTGCGTGGCGGTTCTCGTCCGCTCGAACTGGGGTCCTCGTTGGTTGCTTCTCGGTCATGCCTCGGGCCGACCACCGCCACGTCACGCTATTGTAATGACCACCATAGCCTGGAATGGGCCGTTTACCGCCGTCCTCGCTCTCCCGCCGCTATTCGCCCCCGCCCGCCGCCACCGACCGGCCCGGTTCCTCGGAGCCGTCCCCCTCGATGGCCCTGACCACGCGCTCGTGGAACCGCTGGAGCGCCGCGCTCTCGTCCTCGGCGAGGACGACGTCCGAGGTCGAGAGCGTCGCCAGGCCGAAGGCCCGCGGCGACGGCGACGGGACGTCGAGGCTCACGACCTCGAGGTCGCCGGCCTGGATGGCGCCGAGCACCGCCTCGAGGCCGGCCACGTCGAGCTTGTCCTCGAGGAGCTCCCGGTAGGTCTCCTCGAGCACGGCGAACTCGTCGAGCGCCCCGGCGAAGCCGAGCAGCATCTCGCTGGTGACCTGCTGCTTGGCGGCGGACTTCTCCCGGCCCTTGTACTGCTTGAGGATCATCAGCGACCGCGTCGCGTTGATGCGGAAGTAGCGCTGGAGCAGGTCGGTGTCGGCGAGGCTCGCCCGGAGCGCCGCCCGGATGCCGTCGGGCGTCAGCTCGCGGATGACGGCCGCGGGGTCGACCTTCCGGTTCAGCGGCATCGAGAGCACGAAGCCGTTGTCGGCCACCGCGACGCCGACGTTGGCGTCGGTCCGCTCCGCGCACTGGTGGGCGACGACCCGGGAGAGGCCGTCGTTGAACCGCCGACCGTAGTTCGAGTGGACGTAGTACCGGCGCTTGTAGCGCTCGCGGTCGAGCTCGCGTTCGACGACGAGCCGCCCGGGCGTAGCGACGCTCTCGGGGCCGGCGTAGCGGACCTGCGCGTCGAACAGTTCGGTCAGCGCGTAGACGGCGGGTTCGTCGATGGGGAAGGTCCGGAGCCACTCGCGGACGGCGGGCGCGCCGCCGGCCTCGAACAGCTCGAGCAGCTCGCCCTGGAAGTCGAGGACGGCCCGCCCGAGGTCCGGCGACAGCGGGAGCCGCTCGGAGAACCACGAGGGCACCGTCGGGCGGCGGTCGGTGGGGTCGACGTAGACGTTCGACCCGCGGCGGTAGCGGTACTCGTAGCGCCCCCCGCCGAGCAGCAGCACGTCGCCCGGCTCGAGCGTGTCGAGGTAGGCCTCGTCGAGGCTCCCGACCCACTCGCGTCCGGCCCGGGTCAGGACGGAGCAGTCGAACGAGTCGGGGATGGTGCCGACGTTCTGCATGTAGATGACGCGGGCGAGCCGGCCCCGGCGACCGACGAGGCGGGTCCCCGGGTCGTGCTCCGCGTAGTGGTGCTCGCCACCGGGCTCGTCGTTGGCGTCGCGCCAGACCTTCGCGTAGACGTTCCGGGCCTCGAGTCCGGGGTAGTCGGCCGTGAGGTAGCGCATGAGCTGCTCCCAGTCGTCGTCGGTGTAGTCCCAGTAGGGGGCGGCCCGGCGGAGCGTCGCCAGCACGTCGGCCTCGCGCTCGATGCTCGTGATGGCCATGCCGTAGACGTGCTGGGCGGCGACGTCCTGGCAGCGCGACGGCACGAACACCCGGTCGACGAAGCCGTCGGTGGCCTTCCGCACCATCACCGCGCACTCGACGAGCTCGTCACGGTCGAGGGCGACCACCCGGCCGGTGACCGTGTCGCCTGGCGCGTGGCCGGCCCGGCCCACGCGCTGCAGCAGGGACGCCACCGACTTCGGGCTGCCCACCTGGACGACGAGGTCGAGGGTCGGCATGTCGATGCCGAGCTCGAGGCTCGTCGAGGTGGTCACGACGTCTACCTCGCCGGTCTTGAGCCGCGCCTCGACGTCCTGGCGGACCCCGGCCGCCAGCGAGCCGTGGTGGCAGCCTGAGTTGGACGCGTCGTAGGCGTCGGGGTACCGCTCGCGGAGGTTGAAGAGCACCCGCTCGGCGCCCGACCGCGTGTTGGTGAACACGAGCGTCGTGTCGTGGTCGGCGATCCACCCGTGCAGCCGCTCGTAGAACCGGTCGGTGAGCTCGTGGGCCGGGGTCCCGACGAGGTCGGCCGTCGGGCAGACCAGCTCGAGGTCGTACTCGCGGACGAACCGGGTGTCGACGACGTCGCACGGCCGGGCCGGGCCCCCCGCTCGCTCCCGACCGACGAGGAAGTCGGCCATGGCGTCGAGCGGCTCGATGGTGGCCGAGCAGCCGATCCGGGTCGGCGAGGTCTCGACGAGGTTCTCGAGGCGCTCGAGGCTCACCGCGAGGTGGGTGCCCCGCTTGTCGCCCGCGAGGCTGTGGATCTCGTCGACGACGACGTACTCGACGGTGGCGAGCTTCTCGCGGAACTTGGGCGCGCAGAGCAGGATGGCCAGCGTCTCCGGCGTGGTGTTGAGGACGTGCGGCGTCTCTTCGAGCATCTTCCCGCGTTGGTAGGCGTTCGTGTCCCCGTGGCGGATGGCGTGGCGGATGTCGACGTCCCCCTCGGCCGTGAGGGCCGCGAGCGGCCGCTCGAGGTTCCGGTGGATGTCGTTGGCGAGCGAGCGCAGCGGCGAGACGTACAGGCAGTAGACGGTGTTGTCGAGCCCCTCGTCGCGCTCGCGGCGGTAGAGGTCGTTGAGGATGGCCGCGAAGGCGCTCTGGGTCTTGCCCGACCCCGTCGGCGAGCAGATGAGCGTGTTCCGCCCGGCGTGGATCTTCGGGATGGCCTCGCGCTGGGGCGGGGTGAACAGCGGGCCGTCGAGGGAACCGAACCGCTCGAGCCACCAGTCGCGCAGGCGCGGCTCGAACAGTTCGAGAACGGCGGCGTCGGCGGGTTCGAGGGCCGTGGCGACCGCCGGGTCGAGGCCCCCGGCGGCCTCGCTCGCGTCCATTCGCGCCCGGGTTGGGGCCGCGGGGGATAAGGCGTTGGGATAGCGGGGTGGAAGTGGACTCCCACTTTTTTCCTCGTCGGGTTCGCTCGCTGCGCTCGCGAACCGCTCCTCGAAAAACCTGGACTAAAAAGGCCGAGCGCTCGCTTGCGCTCGCGCTCGGTGAACCCCTCGCTTCGCTCGGGGATGCTGGACGTGGACCTCCACCTTTTTCTTCGTCGGGTTCGCCTCCGGCGAACCGCTCCTCGAAAAACGTGGGCGAAAAAGGCCGAGCGCTCGCTTGCGCTCGCGCTCGGTGAACCGCCTCCCACTTTTTTCATCGTCGGGTTCGCTCGCTGCGCTCGCGAACCGCTCCTCGAAAAACCTGGACTAAAAAGTCCGGGCGCTCGGCTACGCATCGCCTGTTCGCGGAACGGCGAGGCCCGCCTTTTTCCACCCACCCGGCGAGGAAGGCCCATGCGCCTCACCTTCCTGGGCACCGGCAGCGCGATGCCGACGGGCCACCGGGCCCAGAGCGGCCTCCTCGTCGAGGCCGGGGACCGCTCGTTGCTCGTCGACTGCGGGAGCGGCGTGCTCGGCCAGCTGGCGCGGACGGCGACGGGCTACGAGAGCGTCGACGCGGTACTCCTCACGCACCACCACCTCGACCACTGCTCGGACCTCCTCCCACTCGTCAAGGCGCGCTGGCTCGCCGGCGCCGGCGACCTGCCTATCGCGGGGCCGTCGGGGACCGCCGACCTGGTCGACGGGCTGTTCGAGGTCCACGCCTACATGCAGGACCGCATCGAGACGCCCGTGACGGAGGTCGGGCCCAGCGCGTTCTCGTTCGCCGGCTTCGACGTCGCGGCCGTCGAGACGATTCACTCGATGTACGGCCTGGCCTACCGGTTCGCTGGCGACGGCGACGATGCCGCCGACCTCGCCTACTCCGGGGACACCGAGGCGAGCGAGGCCGTCGCCGACCTGGCCGACGGCGCGAGCGTCCTCGTCCACGACGGCTCGTTCCCCGACGACGTCGACGTCTCGAACCACCCGACGCCGAGCCAGCTGGGGGCGGTCCTCGCCGGCCACGACTACGGCACGGTCTACCTGACGCACCTGTACCCGCACACCGAGGGACGCCACCAGGAGATGGTCGCGTCCATCGGCGAGCACTACGACGGCGACGTCAGGTTCGCCAGCGACGGGCTGTCGGTGACGATCTGACCCGTGGCGGGCTGACAGCCTACCCCTCGAGGTACGTGGTGTTCGACGCCGGCGGGCTCTGGACGACCAGGAGGACCGAGTCCCCGTCCGAGACGTTCCGCGGCCGGTGGACGGTCCCCGGGGTGATGAACGCCGCCGTCCCCGGGGGCGCGTCGAACGTCTCGTCGTCGAGGTCGATCTCGAAGCGGCCCTCGACGACGAAGTACAGCTCCTCGACTGGCGCGTCGTGGTAGGAGCGCGGGCCCGCCTCGCCCGGCTCGAACCGGATGACGGAGACGCTCTGGTTGGTCGCGCCGACGGCGTCGCTCACACTACGCTTCGTGCCGTGGTCGAACGACGGGTCGCTGGGGAGCGTCCGGTAGTCGAGGCAGGCTGGCTCGGGCATGGGCTGGCCCCTCCGACGACGAGGCTCGCGATAACCGTTGCCGGTCGCCCCGGACGGCCGCTCGCCGACGCCCTCGGCAGCCCTTTTATCCGTTGCGCGATGACCTCGACCCGGCATGGCCGTCGACCCCTTCGGACGAGCCCTCCGGGACCACTCCCTCGGCACCCAGGAGGAACCGCTGGTCCAGCGCGACGGCGACGCGGCCATCGACCACCCCGTCGGCGCGAACTACTTCGGGACGCGCGACGTCGACCGACCGGGCGACGCCTGGCTGGCCTCGTGGGTCGACGGGCCGCTGCTCGACGCCGGGGCGGGGGTCGGACGTGACGCGCTGTTCTTCCAGGGCCGGGTGGAGACCGTGGCCATCGAGGTCAGCGAGGCCCTGGTCGAGACGATGCGCGACCGCGGCGTCGATGACGCCCGACTCGGCGACCTGTTCGACCTCCCGTCGAGCTTCCCGCCGGACCGCTTCCGGTCCGTCATCGCCATCGGGACCCAGGTCGGGCTCGTCGGCTCCATGGCCGGGCTCGGGGCGCTCCTCGACGACCTCGCGCTCGTGACGGACTCGGCCGGGACCGTCGTGTTCGACAACCTCGACCCGACGCACCCCTCGGCTCCCGACCTGCTGGGCTTCCGGCCGTCCGAGGCGCCGGGGCTGGCTCGCCGGTCGTTCCACTTCGAGTACGCCGGCGAGGTCGGTCCGACGCTCGAGCTCCTGCTGTTCGGCCCCGACCGGCTCCGGGAGGCGATGGCGGGCACCGACTGGCGGTTGGCCGACGTCCTTCGTGGCCCGCGCGAGGGCCCGCACTACCTGGCGGCGCTGACGAGGACGTGAACGGGCGAGGCGCTCGACGGGTTCACTCGAGCCGGTACCGGAGCAGCGCGGCGATGCCCCCGAGCCCGTCGAGCTGCCGGCCGGCGTCCCCGCCGCTCGTGAGGACGGTCACCTCGCCCCCCTGGTGCTCGACGGCCTCGATGACGTCGTCGACGTCGATGGGCCACTCGCCCGACCCGGCTCGCTCGGCGCGCAGGCGCTCGTCGAGCACCAGCAGCGTCTCGACGGCGCCGTACTCGGCGGCCCTCGCGGTCGCCTCGGGGCCGTAGGCGGCGGCCCCCTCGGTCTTGACCCGCCGCAGGAGCTCGTCCACGGCCGCCGCCTCGTCGGCGAGCCGGGTCTCGGCGAGGACCTCGTCCACGGCCCCGCGGGCCAGCACCTCGTGGACGCCGCGGTCGCCGACGCTCGCCGCGTCGACCGTCGTCACGCGGTCGGCGAGCTCGGGGTGCGCCGCGGCGATGGCGGCGCGCGCGTCCTCCTTGGTGAAGCCGGGCCCGGCCAGGATGACCGCGTCGGGGTCGAGGTGGGCCAGGGCGTCGCCGAGCTCGACGAAGAGCTCGGTCCGGTCGCGGGCGTACTCGCCCTTGCCGGTCGGCCCGGTGAGCGAGAGGCGCTCCTCGGCCCCCGACTGGCCCACTGCGTGGACGAAGGCGGCGCCCTCCTCGACCGTCACGACGAGGACGTCGGGCCGGTCCGCGGCGGCCTCGGCCTGCGCGAGGCGCTCGTCCTGGTCGGGCTTCCAGACCTTCTCGACGCTCACCTCGTCGAACGGCTCGACGTTGAGCGTGTGGTGGTGGCCGAGCTGGTCCTCCCGGGAGCAGGCCACGATCTCGCCGCTCACGCGGAGCCGGTTGGCGAACCGGTGGAACTCGACCGACTCCACCGCGAGCGCCACCCACATCGGCTCGCGCTGGCCGCCGGTGTCCCGGAGCCGCTCGTCGTCGCGCTGGACGCGCCGGGAGGTCTCGCCCCCCACCCGGTCGCCGGGCTCGACGAGGTACTGGAGGTGCCAGAGGTCGTCGACGTGCTCGGGGACCAGCGTGACGCGCTCGACGTCGCCCTCGAGCCGTTTCCGCCCCCGGATGCGCATGACGGGCCCACGCGGCCCGGGCGTAAAGTGGCTGCCGGTGCCGGTCGGGGGTGGGTCACCCGGAGGGTTCCGCCGCCGGCTGCTCCACGGCCCGGCTCGCGAGCCCCCGGGCGAAGCCCTGGCCGAACAGGTGGTAGACGACGACCTGGAGGGCGAACAGGACGAAGACGCCCACGAGGACCAGCAGGAGCAGCCCGCCGACGACGCCCAGCACGACCGAGACCGCGATGGCCAGGACGACGGCCACGAGGTAGTCGGCGGTGAAGGCCGCCCGGGCGACGGTCCCGAGGTGGAACGCCGCGACGACGTCGTCGGTGCGGGCGAAGTTGGCCAGCGCCGCCGGGAGCAGGTAGGCCGCGAGGAGGAAGCCGAACAGGCCGACCAGCAGCAGCGCCGACCCGTAGATGGCCCCGAGCGTCCTGACCGGGCCGCGGACGCCGACCGCTGCGGTCACCCAACCCAGCGCCACGCCGACGAACACGAGGCCGGCGAGGACGAACGTGGTGACGCCGACGTAGACCAGCTCGACGAGCAGCACGAGCAGGCCGTCGACGAACAGGTCGACCCAGTCGGTGAAGCGCGGCAGCGTCTCGTCGCCCTCGACGCCGGCCCGGAGCACCCGGACGAGGTAGCCGTTGACGACGATGGCCGGGACGACCAGGACGCCGAGGAGCGAGAGCACCCCGCCGACGAGGAGGGTCTCGAGCCAGTCGTCACCGGCTCGGGGGAACGCCAGGGCCTCGAAGAGCATGCCCGCCTTAACGCGTGCCAGGGGCCTGAGGGTTACGGCCGACGGGCGCGGACGGCGGCGGCCGCGGGACCACTACGGCGCGACGCCGCGGGACCGTCACGGCTCGTCGAGGATGCGGCTCCCCCCCGGCGGGAGGAACCGCGCGACCTCGTCGGGGCTCGCGATGGTCCGGACGAAGGCCTCGTCGGCGAACGCCTCGCGGAACCGGCGGTAGATGCGCTTGGCGACGTCGGCCTGCGCGTACCGGCCGGGCTCGACCGCGAGTATCGTCTCCACCTCGCCCTCGATGGCCTCGGGCGGGCCGCCGACGATGCGCGTCTCGGGCTCGCACTGGACGCCGACGGCCGCGCCGACGGCCACGTCGCGGTAGTAGGTTCGCTCGCCGCGAACCACGAACGAGCCCTTCGGGAGGAACTCGCCGGGCTCGGGCGTCTTGCTGACCTGGTCGGGGTCCACGGCGTAGGCGTCCCCCGCGAAGTGGCCGTCCTTCCAGACCGACGAGTAGGAGACCGCGAACTGGGCCGCCTGCCGCTCGCTCGACTCGGGGATGGTGACGTCCCGGGCGGCCTCCGACGGCCCCGTGGCCTTGATGACCGTCACCGGCGCGCCGTGGGCCTGCGTGTGGACGAACCGGTCGCCGGGCTCGAGGTACTTCTTGACCAGCTCCTCGTTCTGGTCGGCGTTCCGGCCGCCGAGCACGAGGAAGCCGTCGGTCGTGTGGAACCACCGGAACCGGTCATACCAGTGGTCGGGCTTCCGGACCGGGACCGACGCCATCGACCGCCAGTCGGCCCGCTCGCCGGCGTCCTCCTCCGCAGCGGCCGATGCCCCCTCGCCGGCCGTCCAGGCCGCCCGCTCGGCCTCGACCCGGGCCCGGGACTCGCGGCTGTCCTCGAGCGCCTCGAGGGCGCCCTCGCGCTTGGCCTCGATCTCCTTGGCCCCCCGGTAGCGCCGGTCGGCGTTCTTCTCGACGCCGACGCGGGGGTCGACGGCGACCTCGTGACCGTCGAGGGCGAGGGTCACGGTGCCCTCGGCCGGCGAGACGTCGACGACGGCCTCGGCGGCCTCGATGCCCCGGTCGGCCCCCTCGGCCAGCCGGGCCTCGATCTCGGCCCACGGGACGTCGTCAGCCCGGGCCTCGCGGACGGTGCGGAGGACCTCGTCGACGAGGTCGTACCGGGCGTAGAGCGTCTCGGCCCGCTCGCGCTCGGCCGCCGCCTCGGCCTCGAAGCCCTCGATGGCGGCCTGCTGGTGGTCGATGATGCGGGCGTACTCGGCGAGCTGGGCGTCGAAGTCGGGGGCCGCGGGCTCACGACGCGGGGCCGTCTCGAGCGCGTGGAAGTAGGCGTCGAGGGCGGCCTGGAAGCCGTCGAACCCCTCTCGCTCGAGGGCGGCCCGCTCCGCCAGGACGAACGGCGCGACGTCCACGACCCGGTCGTCCTCCCGGTAGACCGACGGCTCGAACGCGCCGTCCCTGAGGGCCCTCGCGATCGAGTCGAGCTCGGCGTAGAGCGCGTCGTACACCGCGTCGTCGGCGTCGGCGATGGCGAGGCCCTTCTCGACCCCGGCGCGGGTGCAGAGCTCCTCAGCCCACCGGCCGCCGAGGTTGAGCTGGGTGGCGAGCGTCCGGACGACGTCGGCGTCGGAGTCGGCCATCCGCGCCGCGAAGGCGTCGGCGTCGATGGTCAGCGGGTCGACCCGCGAGGCCGGGTACTCGTACGGGGCGCCAGCGACGACGGTCCGGGACTTGAGCCGGACGGTCCGCAAGCAGGCCACGACCGTCCCGGTCGCGTCGAGGACGGCCACGTTGCCGTCCCCGAACAGCTCGAGCACGAGGGTGTGGGCGCCCTCGGGGCCGTCGAACCGGAGCCGGAGGATGCGGTCGAACTCGTGCTGCTCGACGCCGGTGAGGCGCGCGCCGCCCAGCCGGCTTCGGAGCATCATCGCGAACTGGGGTGGTCGGCCCGGGGCGTCGGGGACGTTGGCGGGGTCGGCCCGGTGGACGCGCTTGACGTCGCCGACCTCGCAGAGCAGCTCGACCCGGCCGGCGTCGGGGTCCCGGAGCCGGAGCCGGAGCAGGTCGTCGGGGTAGCGATAGGCCTTGTCGAGCCGGGCGCCGACGAGGGCGCCGAGCTCCCGGGCGACGGCGGCCAGGTCGACGCTCGACAGCTCCCGCTTGGCCTCCATGGCCCGGGGTGCGTCACGCCGGCGAAAAGGGCTGTCGTTGTGGTCCGACGGGCCACCCCGCGAGCGGATGCTCGACGCCACGCGCGGCTCACCCCACCGCCGACCGCGTGGCGCGGAGCACCAGCAGGCTCGCCGCGCCGAGGAGGACCGGCAGCACCAGCGTGGCGGCCCGGAACACGAGGGCCGCGGCGGCCGCCTCGGGCGCCGTGGCCGGCGTCAGGGCCACGAGCAGGAGGACCAGCGCCGCGTCGACGCTGCCGATGCCGCCCGGCAGCGGGACGAGGTCCGTCACCGTCACGAGGGTCACGGCGGCGACGGTCACCGCCGCCGACGTCGAGACCCCGATGGCCTGGAGCGACGCCCAGAGCACCTCGGCCTGGAGCGCCCAGCCGACCGTGGCCGTCCCGAGCCCCCTGGCGAGGCGCCGGCGGTCCTCGGCGATGCGCTCGAGGCCCTCGACGAACCCGCCGACGCGGTCCCGGATGGTCGACGGCCGGGGTCGCGGGAGGTCCGGCAGGACGCGGGCGACGACCGCCTCGCCGGCGACGAGCCCGTCCACGGCCAGCGCCGCCAGCCGCCGCCGACCTCGCCAGGCGAGGAACCCGCCGACGACCAGGAGCACGGAGACGGCGAGCAGGAGCGCCAGGACCGTCTCGAGCCCCCGCCCCAGCGCGGCCCGCGAGGCGACGACGGCCAGGGCCAGCACCGCCAGGACCGGCGACGGCAGGTAGTTGAGGACGTCGCTGCTGGCGACGAGGAGCAGGGCGGTCTCGTAGCGCGTCCGGGTCGTCCGCGAGACCAGGTAGGCGGCGAGCGGCTCGCCGCCGCCGAAGGAGAACGGCGCGACGTCGTTCGAGAGGAGGACGACGAGGTAGACGAGGGCGGCCCGCCAGCGTGGAACCGGACGTCCGAGGCCGGCCAGGACGTGGGCGAGCGTCCCGCTCCAGGCCGCCATCCAGCCCAACGCGAGGAGGAGGACCACCAGGACCCAGCGCCGGTCGGCGGCCCGGAGCGCCGCGAGGATGGCCTCGATGCCGACGAGGCGGAGCAGGAAGTACCAGAGGAAGCCGGCGACGAGCAGGCCGACGACGAGCGACGTGAGGCGGCGGCTTCGCTTCATCGAGGGGCGGCCGGCCGGGTGGCCCGGCCGACGGCTCCGCTTGCCCGGGGGAGGCCATGGTTAGCCCCCGCCTGTGCGTCCGAGTCGCGCTGGGCGCGGTTCGGACTCCCCGCACCGCTGCCGACGGCCGGGTCGACCGCGCCGACTCGACGACCGACGCCCGGACGTTTCGACGACCGACGGCTCGACGTCGAGACCTGCCGCGGGCGACCTACAAGGCCGTGGACCGCGTATGGCCGTCCCGTCGGAGCGGGCCGACGGAGAACCATGGCTACCGACGCATGGCCGACGGGCAGCATCGTGCACATCGAGCTCTACAGCGACGACCTCGCGGCCACCCGGCGCTTCTACGAGGATGCCTTCGGCTGGTCGAGCGACCCCGTCGAGGGCATGGACGACTACGTGATGTGGGAGGCGCCGGACCCCCCGTACGGCGGCTTCGTCGACGGGGAGGCCGTGGCGTTCCCGGCGCCGTCGACCCTGTGTTACGTGGACGTGGACGACCTCGCGTCGACCGTCGAGGCCATCGCCGAGGCGGGCGGCGAGGTCCTCGTCGGGGAGCAGTCGGTCCCCGGGATGGGCGCCTTCGTCGTGTTCCGGGACCCGGGCGGGGTGGTCGAGGCGGCCTGGGAGGCCCGTCCCGGGAGCGAGCTGGCCGGTGAGGAGACGCCACGTCCGTCCGAGACGCCGGCCCCCGGCAGCGTCGTCCACTTCGAGCTCTACACCGAGGACGTCGCCGCGACGCGGGCCTTCCACGAGGCGGTTTTCGGGTGGACGTTCGAGGCCGTCTCCGACGGCGGCTACACCGTCGCCCGGCCGCCGGGGCCGCCCGCCGGCGGGCTGATGCCGGCCTCGGACGAGTGGCCCGCCGGGACGCTCACCTACCTCCTGGTCGATAGCGCGGCGGCTGCCACCCGGTCCGTGGCGTCGGCAGGCGGCCACGTCCTCCGGGAGCCGTTCGACGTCGAGGGCTGGGGGACCATGGCCGTGTTCGAGGCCCCCGGCGGCGTCGTCGGGGCCGTCTGGGAGGCCGCCCCGATGGCCGAGGAGTCGCCGACGGAGGCCGCGCCGGAGCGGTAGCGGGCGGGCGCGGTCACAGGTCCGTGACGACGTAGGGGCCGTCCCGACGGTAGTCGAGCTTTTCGCGATAGTAGCGACGGGCGCCGATGCCGCTGATGACCGCCAGCTTGGCGTAGCCGGCCTCGGCGGCCAGCCGCTCGGCCTCGGCCATCAGCCGACGGCCGTGGCCGCGGTGCTGGTGCTGGTCGGGCGCTCCCTCGCGGCCCACGCCGACCTCGCTCCCGTAGACGTGGAGCTCGCGTATCAGGGCCGCGTCGGCCAGTTCGCGTCGCCGGGGGCTGCCCGGGAACCGCAGCCGGCAGAAGCCAACCAGGAGGCCCCGGTCGAAGTCCTCGACCGAGATGAAGTGCTCCGTCCCGCCGGCGGCTTCATAGGTCAGCACGTCCAGCTCGACGTTCGTGGGTTCGACCTCGTTGTGCCCCACCTCGCGGCAGCGGATGCAGTCGCAGGTCCCGCCGCGCTCGGCGAGGCGCTCGCGGGCCAGCTGGCGGAGGTTCGACTTCCAGACGCCGGCGTCGATGACGTCGGCCGGGATGTCGCGCTGGACGCGCTGGAGCCGGACATACCGCGGGAGCGTGGCCTTGACCTCGGCGACGAGGTCGGCGGCGGCCTCGTTGGTGAGCGGCTGGTACTCGCCACGTCGCCACCTGTCGTAGGTGGCCGTCCCCCGGACCACCAGCGTCGGGTAGATCTTGAGGTAGTCGGGCCGCCACGCGGGGTCGTCGAACAGCCGGCGGAAGTCCTCCCGGTCCATCTCGGGCGTCGTCCCCGGCTGGCCGGGCATCATGTGGAAGCCGATCTTGAAGCCCGCGTCGCGGAGCCGGCGGTTGGCGCCCATCGAGGCGTCGACGCCGTGGCCGCGGTGCATCGCGCGGTTGACGCGGTCGAACGTCGTCTGGACGCCGAGCTCCACCTTGGTCCCGCCGAGCCGGAGCATCCGGTCGACCTGCTCGGGGCCGCACCAGTCCGGCTTGGTCTCGAACGTCGTGCCGACGCACCGGACGTCGGCCGTCTCGTTCTCGGCCACCACGTCCTCGAGGTAGCGGAACGCGACCGCGTCCGGGGGCGGGGCGAACGACTCGCCCTCGCCGGGCGCGGGCTCGGCCGTCACGTCGTGGTCGTTCATCGCCTCGAGGGCTCGCTTCACGAACCACGCCTGGTAGTCGGCCGACCGGGCGGTCATCGTCCCGCCCATCAGGATGAGCTCGACCTTGTCGACCGGGTGGCCGATGTGGCGCAGCTGGTGGAGCCGGAGCGTCACCTGGCCGTAGGGGTCGTAGCCGTTCTGGACCCCGCGGGCGGCCGCCGGCTCGAGGCCGGTGTACGACTGGGCGCTCGAGAACTCCGAGCCCGGCCCGCCGGGACAGTAGAGGCACTTGCCGTGCGGGCACGCGTGCGGCGAGGTCATGATGGCGACCGGCGAGACGCCGGAGGCCGTCCTGACCGGCTTGCGGGCGACCAGCGAGCGCAGTTCGTCGCGCTCGTCGGGCGGGGCGAACGCCACCAGGTCGGTGTTCTTCGGCACCCGCGACGCCGAGAACTGGCCGCAGACCTCGACCTTGGCCGACTCGAGGTCGTCAGGGTCCAGCGACCCGTCGAGCAGCCGCTCGACGAGGGTCTCACAGGCGGCCTCGAAGGCCTCGTCGGGGGGCTCGAGCTCGCTCGTGGCGTCGGGTCGCATGGCGGGCGTCGGCGGGACGGATGGGGCCGGGCGGTATGAGCGTGTCCCTGTGACGGAAGCCAGTACGACTCGCCGGGGAAGCGGGGGGTTCGGCGGCCCCGTGCCGAGGGAGGTTCGGAGGCCCGAAGCGCTATCTGTCAGCTCGACCCACTCCCTCCATGGAGTACGAGACGCTGGGCGGCGATGCGGTGCCGGCCGTCGGCCTCGGCACCTGGCAGCTCGACAGCCGGGCGGCCCACGCGGCCGTCTCGACGGCGCTCGAGCTCGGCTACCGGCACGTCGACACGGCCCAGGCCTACGGGAACGAGGCCGGGGTCGGCCGGGCCATCGCCGGGGCCGCCGTCGACCGGGACGAGCTGTTCGTGACGACGAAGGTCCACCCCTCGAACCGGACCGTCGCCGACATCGTGGCCTCGGTCGCGGGGAGCCTCGACCGGCTCCGGCTCGACCAGGTCGACCTGCTGCTCATCCACTGGCCGCACCCGCTGGCGAACCTCGAGACGGTGATGGCGGGGCTGAGCGAGGCGGCCGAGCGCGGCCTGACGCGCCACGTCGGCGTGAGCAACTTCGGCGTGAAGCGGCTGGCGCGGGCCCGCGCGGCCGCCGACGTCCCGGTCGTCACCGACCAGGTGCTCTACCACCCCTGGTGGCCCCAGCGCGGCCTCACCCAGTACGCCCAGGACGCTGGCGTGGTCCTGACGGCCTACAGCCCGCTGGCGACCGGCGGGGCGCTCGGCGACGACCTCCTCGCGACGATCGGCCGTCGTTACGACAAGACGCCCGCCCAGGTGGCCATCCGGTGGGCCGTCCAGCACGAGGGCGTCATCGCCATCCCGCGGTCGACCTCGCGGGCGCACCTGGCCGAGAACCTCGACGTCTTCGACTTCGAGCTCACTCCGGCGGAGATGGCCGACATCACGCGGCCGTCGTACCTCCGGACCGGGCTGGCGATGCTCCGCGGCCAGCTCGGTCGGTGAGGGTCGCCCGGCGCCGGCCCCTCAAACGACCCGCTCGTCGGTGATCTCCGCGAGCGCGATGCCCCGCTCGCCGGCCACCGCGTAGGCCAGGTAGAGCGCGTCGCCATCCTCGAAGAGGTCCGGGTCCCGGAGCTGGCGGACCGGCTCCCTCGCCGCCCCCGGGAGGGACGGCGCCAGCGGCCGGCCGACCCCCTCGTAGTCCTCGACGGGCTCCAGGACCGGCACGGGGTCACTCGCGACCCAGTCCTCGACCGGGTCGGTCAGGTCGACCGTCGCGTAGAGGATGCGCTCCGGGCAGTCGCCGATGCGCGAGTAGCACAGCTGGAGCTCGTCGCCCCGCACCCGGACCGCCGCGTGCCGGGCGCCGTCCTGGAGGATGGTCGTCCGCCGCTCGTAGCCGTCCAGCCGCCGGTCGGCGGCGTAGACGGCGAGCCCGCTCCGGCGCTGGTCGCCGGGGCTCGGCGCCCGGGCGACGGCGTAGAACCGCCCGTCGTGGCCGAACGCCCGGAAGTAGAACCGCCCGAGCGCCGGTTCCCGCGACTCGAAGCGCAGCCCGTCGCGCGACGTCGCCGCCCGGGTGAACTGGGTCGTCGACTCGCCGGCCTCGACGTACGTCCCGCCGTAGCCGTGGTAGAACATGACCAGTCGCCGGCGCTCGGGGTCGGCGTGGACGTCGGGTGAGGCGACGTGTGGCCGTCCCGTCTGCATGCGAGGGACGACTGACCGCCCGGCGGGCAGCCGGTTCAGCAGGGCCCCGCCGATTCGACGCGCCGGTCGGGTCAGCGGTGCCAGCCGGGAACCCTGACCCAGCCGCCCGGCCAGCGTGGCGCTCGGGAACGGGGTGTCGTCGACGTGGAGCACGCCGTGGGGGTGGATCCGCCACGGTCCCGCGAGGTCGTCCGCGTAGGCCAGTCGGATGGACCGTCCCGCGTGGGACGCGACGTACAGGTAGTAGTCGCCCAGCGGGTCGTCGACCCAGTCGGGGACCCGGAGCAGCGACGGTCCGTTGATGTTCTCGCCGAGGTCGCCGTCGAGCCCCGGGTGGATGATGGGGTTCGCGTCGAACCGTTCGACGGCGATGGGGTCGGTGCGCACTCGCCGCATCCTCAGACGTGGTAGCCGAGCGCCCGGAGCCGCGCGCTCGGGTCGACCGGCCGGTCCTCGAGGCCCGTCCCGGTCGGCTCGTGGGTCCGGCTATCCGTCGCGCTGGTGGTCACCCAGGGGACCTCGGTGAGACACGGCAGCCCGATCTCCCGGGGGTGGCCGTAGATGCCGCGCTCGCCGAACCCCTCGCCGTGGTCCGCGGTCACCACCACGCGCTCGGCGTCGAGGTTCGCGAGCAGGAGGTCGACCTCGTCGAGCACCGCAGCGAGCGTCTCTCGGTACCACGCGATGGCGGTCGCCGCCGGCAGGTCGCCGCGCGTCACGCGGTCCCAGTCGTCGACCGTGTCGGCCGCCGACGGGTCGAAGTTGTGCCGCGTGTTCCCGCCCGCCTCCGGCACCAGGAAGGGCACGTGGGGCTGGAGGTAGTGGACGA
>Ga0102944_1001274_pt1 | contig 17078 bp, 15 predicted proteins | sample SalPonD_shore_MG_FD_78172 | JGI IMG/M metagenome (GOLD analysis project Ga0102944, IMG submission 78172) | Salt pond soil microbial communities from South San Francisco under conditions of wetland restoration - Salt Pond MetaG... | ecosystem: Environmental > Aquatic > Marine > Intertidal zone >...
ACCCGCGATCTGCACCCCCTGAGCCGCCTGCACTTCGTCATGGGCGCCCTCGCCTACCTCTGCTCGCTGCTATGGCTCCTGATGCTCGTGGTGAGCACGGTGGACGCGGTTTCCCGTGCGCTGACCGTCGAGCGATACTTCGGCGCCGCCTACCAGCTCTTCCCGGACTGGCCGATCGCCAAGACGGGCGAGATGATCTGGCTGCTGGCGGTGGTCGCAGTACTGCTTCTACTCCCCAAGCTGATGGGGGTGGTCCTGGCAACACTCGACGGCAAGCGCCGCGCCGCATTCGGTGGTTCGGGCGCGCTCGTCGCAAGCACCTTCGTGGAGACGCTGTTCTCGGTCCTCATCGCCCCGGTCATGATGACCTACCATGCGTACTTCGTCGCCAGCGTGCTTTGCGGCCGACAGGTCTCCTGGTCCTCGCAGAGCCGCGACGGCCGTGCGGTAACCTGGCGTGAGGCCGTCCATCGCACAGTCGTGCCCACCCTGGCGGGTATGGCTTGGGCAGTGGGAACCGCCTACATGACACCGATCTACTTCTGGGCCCTAACGCCGGTGCTGATCGGCCTGGTGCTGGCCGCCCCGCTGATCACCTGGTCGAGCCGGGTCGGGGCCGGCAGCATCGCGCGGGGTCACGCACTCTTCCTGACACCGGCCGAGACCGCCACGCCGGTGGCGCTGAGAATGGTCTCCCCCCTTGCCGCGATTCAGTACAGGCGGCGCCAGTCACAGGCCGCGACCATGGCCCCCATGACGCTCCCGGCCGAGCTGCCGTCGCCCATGCCGATCCAGAGCCTGGACAACGTGATCAATCATGCGCCCGCGGGTGGTGCGACGCCGGCACGGCGCAGTGCGCCGCTCCCGCCCAGGCTGCAGTGGGGCGCGCTGGGCCCGAATGGCCATCCGCGCATCCAGCCCGGCGCGCGGCGCACCCGTAACAGTACGTCCAGCGCCGGTGAGCGCCAGGTGGGGTCCTGAGCTTCGCAGGGCGCCGGGAGCACCGCTGCCCTGAGCGCGGGCCGGCGAATGGCCGGGAACGCAGCCGTCAACGTCCGCTCACGGGCTCTCCCGGCGCGAGGGGGCGGGCAGCTCTCGCGGCGTCTCAAGCCCCGCGCACTGGCGGAATCGGTGGTGGGCAGCGACTGGATCACGCAGCTCCGGAGGCAGTGTGTCCGAGCTGAAATTTCTGCGCGCCGCCGCGGCACACAACGCTCGGAACTGGACGTCGGCCAGCCGGACCACCGGCTGCGGCAGAACCAGTCTCACACCGGGCCGGCGTCGCCCCCGGTGGCGCCGCAGACGCTCCCGGGCATGCTCGAGCGGCTCTATGACCTGATGCGTCACGGTTATGCGCACCTGAGCGTCGCTGGTCTTCTCCAGACTCTCCAGCGCACGCGCGATGCTATAGGAGAACAGGGCGAACAGCTCGTTGGCGAGCCGGCCCGCGGTGTCCGGCCTGAACAGAACAATGACGTTATCCGTATCCGCCTGTCTCTTGGCCATCCAGGATCACCTCCACGCCACGCCCTACTCCCGGGCCACAGCCGGTCAGCTCACCGGCTTCCCTTGCCGGGAAGTGTAGCGCGCCCGTAACACTCTGCCGCCGGAGCGTGACCGGACGGCGCGAACGGTGCCGCTCCCGCCGCGGCGGCACACCGCTCGTCGGGATCTCTATGGCGCCGTCACTGACCCGACCGTGCACTCGCGGAGCCTCGAAGTCGCCGCGGTGGTCGATGCTACTGACCATCCAGGAAGTCATTGACCATCAGGGCGACTTCCCCGGGGGCCTCCAGATGGAGCATGTGGCCGGCCTCAGGCACGCGGCGCAGGGTCAGCGATCCGAAGCAGCGTTGCCGCGTTGGCCAATCCGGCAACGCCATGACGCGGCTGGCATATTCGGACCGGCCGCCGTGGACCCACAGCGTCGGTGCCTGCACTGCCTGCCAGCAGGCCATCGCTTCCTGCAGGCGGTACAGCACCGGATTCGGCCGGTGGTGCGCGGGGTCTCCCCGGATGCGGCGCCCCGTGCCGTCGGGCGTCGTCCATACCCGGGCCAGGAACCGCGCCGTCTCGGTCGGCAGCGTCGGATGGGAACGCTGCAGCTTCTCGACCAGCCTCTCACCATCACTGAATACCTGAGACTCCGCGGACGTACGCAGGCTGTCCAGCCATCGCCGATATCTGCCCGGCGCGTCTTCCGCGCGGGCGTCGGGCAACCCGAAGCCCTCCAGCGACACCAGAGAGCGAACGCGACCCGGGCGGATGCCTGCATAAAGGCAGGCAATGTTGCCTCCCATGCTGTGGCCGACCAGGACCACCGGCGTATCGCCGGCAACAACGTCGATGATGGCGTCGAGATCGGCGAGGTAGTCCGGGAAATAGTAGCGACCGGACCGGCTGCCCTCGCTCTCGCCGAAGCCGCGCCAGTCGGGCGCTATGACGTGGCGGCCACCGAGGCCGTCGACCAGCGGCGCAAAAGCGCGGCCGGTATCCATCCAGCCGTGCAGCAGCATCACCGGAACGCCCTCGCCGGCCCATTCGTGCAGGCACAGATCGAGACCGTCGATGGTGATGCGACGCGACTCGGGCACCGACCGGGCGCCGCGCGCGCTGTCACTACACACCGAGCATCTCGCCGTGCTCGCGGATGTCCCACTCCTGTGAGCTGAACCGGTCCGCGTCGACATCCAGCAGCAAAGCTGCCGCGAACCGCCCGACACGCTCCGGCGATTCCAGCTGCCCGCTGCGCTTGAGCTCCCGGAAGCGCTCGACGCCCGGGAAGTCCCGGGGATTCTGCGCGCGGATGCGCTCCTGCATGGGCGTATCGACCACGCCGGGGCGCATGCTGCCCACGGCGATCCCGCGGCCGGAAAGCTCCTGGACGAGAACACCATAGACCATGTGGAGCGCCGCCTTGGTGGCGCAGTATGTTCCCCAGCCGGGCACGGGTCGATGCGCGGCACCCGAGGAGACATGCAGCACCCGTCCGCCGGACAGCCGGGGAATCAGTGCCCGGGTCAGGAACAGCGGCGCGTCGACGTTGATGGCAAAGCTCAGCCGCCAGTCCTCCTCCGAGACGCCTTCGAGCGGGCCCACCGGCTCGAGCCGTCCGGCGTTGTGGATCAGGATTCGCACTGCCCGGTCACCGACGGCCTCGACCACGGCAGCGCGGCCGACAACGGTCGCGAGGTCCGCCACGACCGGCTCGAATACCCCGGCAGACTGCCCGGTCGCGGCCAGCGTCTCCGCGTGTCGCCCTACCCCGACGACCGACATGCCGCGACCGGCAAGCTCCGCCGCCATCGCCCGGCCGATGCCGCTGCCGGCCCCCGTCACGACGCAGACGTCATCCATTGTGATCTCCTCGCCTCATTGAGTGTCTTCGCAGCGGATCCTGCCGGTAGAACGCAGCGAGCTGGGCATAGACCGCCGGGTACGCCTCGGCCACGGTTTGCGGGCATTCGAAGAACGCTTCGGTAACGACCGCGAAACATTCCGCCGGCGCTTCGGCAGCATAGGCATCCACCGGTGTCCGTCGCCCCGCCGCGATGCGTCCCCGGATGTCATCGAAGCAGTCGCTGAATGCCGTCGTCCATTGCGGGCGCACCATCTCAGGGTGCAGTGGCGGGATGCCGTTGCTGGCACCGTCGAGCATGTCCAGTTTGTGGGCAAGCTCATGCAGGACCACGTTGTAGCCATCACCGCGACCGCCCGCTTCGATGTCACTCCAGGAGAACACGACGGGACCGATATCCCACGCCTCGCCGATCAGCGCGCGCTGTGTGTCATGCACGATTCCGGCGGGGTCCGGCTGCTGATGTCGCGCCAGGAAGCCGCTCGGATAGACGATAATGCTGTGCCATCCGCTGTACCAGTCGATACCGAGCTCCAGCACCGGCAGTGCGGCCACGGCAGCGATACGGGCGGCATGCACCGGGCCCACCTCGAACCCCGCCGCCCCGAAGAACGATTTCCCCGCGACGAACAGCGTCGCCAGCTCTCGCAGACGCACCCTTTCCGCCTGCGTGAGAGTGCGCAGACAGGCCTCCGCGTGCACGGCCGCCTGCCAGTCGGCGTCGGCGATGGCGTGACGCGCGAGAAGACGCCGACGCCGCCAGCGGCGTACCGCCCGCAGGATCATCCCGTGTGGCCAACGAGCCTTACGGGGCTGCCGTCCCGCCAGCCAAGGATATTCTCCGCCGTCTGTACCACGATACGCTGCCGGGCCTGGCGACTGCCCCAGGCACAGTGTGGCGTCACGATCAGGTTGGGGATGGTGTCATCGAGCAGTGGATTGCCATTGCGCGGCGGCTCCTCCGAAAGGACGTCCACCCCCGCCCCCGCGATCCAGCCCTGGCGGAGGGCTCGAGCGAGCGCGGCTTCGTCCACCACGCCGCCGCGCGCCGTGTTTATCAGCAGCGCCTCCGACTTCATGGCACGCAGCTCCCGCTCGCCGATGAGATTGCGGGTCGTCTCGGTGAGGGGGCAGTGCAGCGTGACGATGTCCGACCGCCGCAGAAGCTCCCCGAGCGGGAGCCTTCCCGGTCGCGTTTCGCGGGAGTCCGGCCGTTCCGCGGCCACCACCTCCATGCCGAGCCCCTCCGCCAGGGTGCCGACGGCCTGGCCCAGAGTGCCGAAGCCCACAATGCCGAGCATCTGTCCGTCAATCTGTCGGATCGGTTGGTCCAGCAGGCAAAAATGCTCTGCCCGCCCCCACGTCCCGTCCATGCTGGCCCGGGCGTAGTGCAGGAGACCGCGTGACAGGGCCAGTATCAGCGCCATTACGTGCTGAGCGAGCGAATCCGTTCCGTAGCCGCGGCAGTTGACGACCGCTACGCCGCGGCGCCGCGCCGCATCGAGATCGATGTTGTTGGTGCCCGTGGCGACAACGCAGATGAGCCCCAGCGACGGACATGCCGCCAGTGCCGCCTCGTCCAGCACGACCTTGTTGACGATCGCGACGTCCGCTCCCGCCAGGCGTTCCCTGACCTGCTCCGGGGCCGTGGCATCGTGCATGACGAGCGAGGACAAGCTCTCGCGCAGCGGAGTCAGATCGAGGTCATCGCGATCAAGCGAGCGTCGGTCCAGGAATACAGCCTTCATCGATCCAGGGCCTCTATAGCGCTTGACAGAAAGCCGGTTGTGCACAAGCAGCATCGCGTTGACGCGTGTGTAACGCAGATGCCGACAATTCCTGCCACCGTCTCTGGGAATTACCGGTAACTATATGGTTTATAATCATTTTTACGTGATGTCTGAAATGTCATCAAACTGACGTAATTCGCCGAGAAAGAATCACTTGGACGCGTTCCTCATACTTCTTCCACAGACTTATCCACAGAAACTGTGGAAAACCCGCGGGAGGCGCCGTAGCACCGGTAGCTCTGCTATCCTACCCCGGCCGACGGAGAGCCAGGAGCGCTGATGCAGATCGGACAGCACCAACTCGCGAACAACATCGCCCTCGCGCCCATGGCCGGTGTAACGGACCGCCCGTTTCGTCAGCTGTGCAAGCAACTGGGGGCGGGCATGGCCGTATCCGAGATGGTGGCATCGAATCCGGCGTTGCGCGAGACGCGGAAATCCAGGCTCAAAGCCGAGCACCGCGGTGAGGTGGAGCCCCGCATCGTGCAGATCGCCGGTGCGATTCCCGAGGACCTGGCCGAGGCCGCCCGCTACAATGCGCGCATGGGCGCCCAGATCATCGACATCAACATGGGCTGCCCGGCCAAGAAGGTCTGCAATCGCATGGCCGGCTCTGCCCTTCTCGTCGACGAGCCCCTGGTGCGGGATATCCTGCACGCCGTGGTCGAATCCGTCGACATTCCCGTAACGCTGAAGATCCGCACCGGCCCGGACCGCAGTCGGCGCAACGCAGAAACCATCGCCGAGCTGGCACAGTCCGCCGGGATCGCCGCGCTGGCAGTGCATGGCCGCACCCGCGCCGATGCCTACCGCGGCGAAGCGGAGTTCGCAACCATCCGCTCACTGCGCACCGGGCTCACCCTGCCGCTTTTCGCGAACGGAGACATCGATACGCCGGAACGGGCGGCGGAGGTTCTGGACTACACCGGAGCCGACGGTGTGATGATAGGTCGCGCCGCCCAGGGGCGCCCGTGGATATTCCGGGAGATCGTGCATTACCTGCGCACCGGGGGGCGACGACTGCCCCCGCCGGCGATCGCGGAGGTCCACCAGTGGATGCGGGCACACCTGGAAAACGTGCATCGGTTCTACGGGGAGCGCCAGGGCGTGCGCATCGCCCGCAAGCATATCGGCTGGTATCTGCGCCATCGGCCGGACGGCGAGGCAACCCGTCGTCGGCTCGTCAGGTTGGAGGATGCAGCGTCCCAGCTCGCCGGTGTGGACGCCTACTTCACCGCGCGTCGGAAAGCGGCAGCGTGAGCGGCGCCGGCATCCTGTCCAACCTGGCGTGACATAAGACGCATTATGCGCCTCAAACGGGCCTCCAAATCGCCTCGCTGCCCCACTCGCTCGCACGAATCCACCCAGGTCACACAGGCTGTTGGGCGACCCCGGTCGCCGAATTGCAGGCGGGTGGATGCACGCGGTTGCGGCCGGCCTGCTTGGCCCGGTATAGGGCGGCATCGGCGCGTTCCAGCAGCGTCTGCACGGTATCGTCCCCCGCGAGCAGCGAGGCGACGCCGATGCTGCAGGTCACCGACAGGGAGCCTCCGTCCGGCAGAGATATCGTCTCCGCCTGGATCTCGGCGCGCAACTTCTCCGCCGCAGTAATAGCTGCCTCCAGACTACTCTGTGGCAACACCAGACAGAGCTCGTCGCCGCCGTACCGGCCGACGACGTCCGTCTCCCGGCAGTTCCGGTCAACCGTAGCCGCGACGGTCGACAGGACGCGGTCGCCGACCTGGTGGCCCCAGGAATCATTGACCTGCTTGAAGTGGTCGATATCGATCATCAGTACCGAGACGTCGTGGCCGTAACGCTGGGCGCTACTGACAGCGCGCTGCAACTCCTCATCGAGCTGGCGACGATTCTCGATGCCGGTGAGACTGTCGTAGCGCGCCAGCCTTGCCAGGCGGCGGTTGGCGTGCTCGAGCTCGCGCGTGCGCTCGGCCACCTTCAGCTCCAGGCGTTCCCGGGCTTCCCGCAGGCTGTGCTCGTAGGCTCTGCGCTCGGTGACATCCTGGATCTGCCAGACGATCTCCGGGCCCTTCGGGCCCGCCATGCGTGCCATTGAAACATAGCCCCATACCGTCATACCGCGGCTGGCCAGAAGACGGATCTCGGTGCGCGTCGGCGCGGTGCGTCCGAGTCGGCTGATCCCTTCCCGCAGGGTAGCCTGATCGTCGCTGTGAACGAAGGGCACAATGGTCTCGGGTGCGTCCCCCTGCCAGCCGAGGAGCTGGTCGGCGGCGATATTGAACCGGCGAATGCGGCCCCCCTGGTCGGTAATGAGCATGGGTGTCGCCGCCGCATCGAATGCCGCGCGAAACCGCCGCTCGCTGACGCGCCACGCCTGCTGGGCCAGTTGCCGGCCGACGGCCTCGCTGCTTAGTGCCTCGTTGGCCTGGTACAGCTCGGCGAGGCTGGGCAGACGCAACAGGTGCGGCAAGGCGCGCCAGGTGGTCGCCGATGCGAGCACGCACTCCACGGCAACGACCAGCTGCACGATCAGCCAGCCCCGCGGCCCCATTCCACCTCCGCCCGCAAGCACCATCGCCGCCAGCGTACCGAGGGTGAGGAACAGCAGCGCAATGCTGAAACCCGCGGCCGTTGCCCCGAGCCGGCGCTGACGCAGGCTCAGATAGACAATCACCAGCGCCGCGGCTGCACAGGCGACGGTCATCGCCGCGAGCGCCAGTGCCCGCACGGCGGAAAGCGCGCCCAGCCAGATCAGCACTTTCGTGGCAAGCGCCGCCGGCGAGCTCACGGGCAGCAGCAGCTCCGGCATCCATGTCTCCCATCGCCGCGGTGCCGACCTTCCTGAGGATTATTCTGCATGCCCATAGAGCGTGACGCGCGCTGGCGGCAGAGTCCGCGACACGCGTCACGCGGGTGAACACCCGTCTGGACGACAGCCCGTCACCCGTGTTCGCCGCCCCGGCGCCCTGCCCGCCGCGGCCGACGGACAGGGCGTCATCGAAAAACGCCGTTCGGGTCCGTGAAGGCCTTGAACTCGAGTCCGTTGCCGCTGGGATCGCTCACGAACATCGTCCACTGCTCTCCCGGCTCGCCGGCAAATCGCAGTCCGGGACCGATCAGGAAGGCGACGCCCGCGCCTACCAGGCGGTCCCGCAGCCGTTTCCAGGCCTCGACCTCCAGCACCAGACCGAAGTGACACACGGGCACTTGCTGGCCGTCGACGTTGTTCGTTGGCTGTGGCGTCATGCGCATTACCCGATGGGCGCTGAGCTGGTGGCCGTGGAAGTCCAGGTCGATCCACTCATCGGTCCTGCGGCCCTGGCGGCAGCCGAGCACCTCGACGTAGAAGTCCCGGGTCGACTCCAGGTCGACTACCGGAAAAGCCAGATGAAAGCGAGGCATGGATGAGTCACTCATGTCTTTTACCGGACGTCGGTGCGCCCCTCCGCGCTCGTTCTCCACAGAGTATGCGCAGTCGCAATGGCCGGAGAAAACACCCGCCGGGCAGGGGACGCGAACGCACGCAGCGTTGACACGTCTAAACTGGGAGGCGGTAGCGGCGATCGGACGGCCGCAACGGCAGTGCCGCGCGAGTGGGCCGCTGCCAACGGGCAACTCGGTTCCGGAGGAGACCGGTATGATCCGCAACAGGCAAGGCGAGACCGGCAGTACGCCCTTCCGCAACGGGCGGCTGCGATGCATCGACAACCAGTGGTTCGTGGCGACACGGGGTCCGGCGCTTCACGGCCCGTACCCTTCGCAGGAGGCGGCCGAGAAGGCGCTTGATGAGCACATCGGCAACCGGTCCCGGGAGCGCTGACAACCTACACCGGGCGGCGCCGCCCGCCCGGTCCGGCCATTGTGTTCCGCAGAATCAGACAGGCTGCTAGAGATTCAGCCGCCGCCTGGGCTTGACCGGCAGCTTGCCACGCCAGTACTGGAGCAGCACGAAGCCGAACACCATTCCCCCCAGATGAGCGAAATGCGCCACCCCCGGCGAGTAACCGCTCAGCCCGGACCACAGCTCGATTGCTCCGAAGATGATCACGAACCACTTCGCCTTCATCGGGATCGGCGGGAAAAGCAGGATCACCGTCTGGTTGGGGAACATCATGCCGAAAGCCAGCAGGATGCCGAATACGGCGCCGGAAGCGCCTATGGTGGGATACGGCATGCTGCCCGGGCCGAGCAGCATCGACGACACGATCAGCTGGATGACTCCCGCGCCGATCAGGCAGACGAAGTAGTACAGCGTGAACGCGCGCGACCCGAGCGCATTCTCGATCGCCACGCCGAACATCCACAGCGCGAACATGTTCACGAACAGGTGGAAGATGCTGCCGTGCATGAAGCCATAGGTCACGAGCTGCCAGGGCGCGAACGGTCCCTCGAGCGGCCACAGCATCATCATCAGCAGACCGTGGGCCACACCCATCTGCTGCAGGGCGAACACCAGCGCATTGGCGATCAGCAGGGAAAAGACGACGGGGGGCATGCTGTCTCCTGGTTCGATTCGGCTGAGCGGCATCATACCGGGCCGCGCGACGCCGTCACAGCGCGGATCGGTTGTGCACATGGCGCGGACAGAGCGGGACAACCGCGATGCGCGCCATCCGGCTCTTGTTTCGCGAATTATTCAAAACGTTTCAAGACAGTCGGTTACGGAATCCGGCCAAAAACTCGCCAATCCAAGGCGACGCCAGTCACGGACAGGCGCGGGCGACTATTGTCCTGACATTTTCCACAGCCTTGTCCACAGGAACTGTGGAAAGCCGCCCCGAAGGCCGCGCCCATGCCGGTTGTCAGGACCGCGCCCCGCGGTTAGCTTGCCGTGATAGCCGAGCGCCGAGCCCCGACGTATCGTCACGTATCCGATTCCCCGAACGGGGCGTGGGTTCCGCAGGTTCGTGCCATCCGAAACCGGGCCGACAGGAGGACTCAACAGTATGGAAGCCGACCCCGGAGCACCGCGGCTGCAGAACGTAGCGGTGCACCCGCTAATGCCGGCCCTGCAGCGGGAGGCCCATGCCCGTCCATTCGACACCCTGGGCGCACCGCTCGCACTGTCGCATTTCGCGCTATATACCGCAGGCGCAGGCAAGGAGGTCGAGCAGGCCCAGCTGGTCGGGCTCTGTCGACGTCTCGGTGTCGCCGAGCCGGCGCCCGAGGACGGCAACTGCATCATCGAGACGAGCGACTTCAAGCTCCGCTGGGAACGTCACACCGAGTTCTCCAGCTACACGGTGCTCGTCACCGATCCCGCCCGCCTGCCCTTCGCCGAACGCGCACTCGACCGGCTGCCCCCGGGCTGGGTCGACGGCCTGCCGGGCGAGCTGATCTCCGCGCTGCATCTGGCCCTGGTGCCCGGCGACGAGGATCCTGTCTCCGGCGGCAACGCGGGGCGCTGGTTCGATACCAAATCGCTCGCTGCCAGCCTCTGTGCCGGGGATGCCGCCTCGGTCTGGACCGACTTCCGTCCCGATGAGGAGGGGTTCGTGCGCATCCTCGTCGTGGCCTCGGACCTGACTCCCAACCAGGGCGGTCGCCTGATCCGCCGGCTCGTCGAGCTGGAGACCTATCGCATGATGGCCCTGCTGGGGCTTCCGCTCGCCCGCGAGGTGGCCCCGTCCATTACCGGCATGGAAGAGAAGCTGGGGGAGCTCGCCGACCACATCGCAACCGTCGACAATCCGGAGCGCGAACGCGACCTGCTCGGATCGCTGCTGGATCTGTCGGCCCACGTCGAGCGCCTGATGGCGCGCACCAATTTCCGCTTCGGTGCCACGCAGGCATACGGCCGGCTGATGACCCGGCGCGTCCAGGCTCTGCGCGAGCAACGCCAGGAAGGCTACAGCACCATCGACGAGTTCATGGCCCGCCGGATGGCACCGGCGCTCGATACCTGCGTGTACATGCAGGATCGACTGGAGCGTTTGTCGAAGCGCCTGAGCCGCACCGCGAACCTGCTGCGAACGCGCGTCGACGTGGCCCTGGAGGAGCAGAACCGCGACCTGCTTGAATCCATGAACCGCCGTACCAAGCTGCAGTTGCGTCTGCAGGAAACGGTGGAAGGCCTGTCGGTGGTCATCCTCAGCTACTACACCGTGAGTCTCATCGGCCACGCTGCGAAGGGGCTAAAGGCGGCAGGCCTCCAGGTGCCCGTGGAGCTCGTCACCGGCGCCAGCATCCCGGTCGTTCTGCTGGCCGTCGGGGTCGCCATCCACGTGGTGCGGCGCCGTCTCGGCAGTGGTGCCGACGAGTGACGGGCCGCCCGTCCTCTCGCGAACGGCAGCGCCTGACTCGGGGATTGGTTGCGTACCCGGCATCGCCGGGATCGCCAGAATCGGCGGCCAGGCCCAGCGTTTTCTGAGCGAGCCCGATCCGTGGAGCTTCGTGTGGCTTGCCCTGCTGATGATGCATCGGCTCAGAAGGCGTCTGCGACGGGGCCGCGACGACGGATCCTGACGCGGCCCCAGCCCCTGTGTCGGGACATTCGCAGTAGCCCGCTTCCCCCTCAGACGATACGATATCCATGCCCCGCGACGGGGGCTGGGGAAAAGGACTCCTTGCCGGCAAGTCCCCGCGCTCGGATGCCTTTCCCTTGGAGCTATCTACTACAACGATTGAAGCAGGAGCCCTGGAGGGTATATCCATGACTGATATCAGCCGGATGCAGGACACGGTCACGGCGCTGGCCGCGTCCGGCAAGGGCATTCTGGCGGCCGATGAGAGCTCGCCGACCATGGCCAAGCGGCTTGCCGCGGTCGACGTCGAGTCCACGGAGGAAAATCGCCGGTTCTACCGTTCCCTTCTGGTCACCACGCCGGATATCGAGCGCTACATTAGCGGTGTCATCTTCTTCGAGGAGACACTGGGCCAGCGCACCGGTGACGGCACCGCTATCCCGGATGCCTGCACCCAGCGCGGCGTCGTCCCGGGGGTGAAGGTCGACAAGGGAACGATCGCCCTTGCCGGATCGCCGGAAGACAAGATCACCGAGGGGCTGGACGGTCTCGCCGGACGGCTTGAGACCTATCTCGAACAGGGCGCACGCTTCACGAAGTGGCGCAACGTCTATCGTATCGCCACGCATCAGCCCAGCACTCAGGCCGTCGAGGCCAATGCCGAGGTTCTCGCCCGCTACGCGGCCATCGTGCAGGCGGCGGGAATGGTCCCCATCGTGGAACCGGAAGTCCTTATCGACGGCGATCACGACATGGACCGCTGCGCAGCCGTCACTGAGTGGGTTCAGAGCGCGGTCTATGCGGCGCTCAGACGCCACCGGGTCACCCTGGAGCTGACGGTGCTCAAACCCAACATGGTGATGCCCGGCAAGGAGCGGCCAAAACAGTCGCCCGAAGCGGTCGCCGATCATACCGTTCGGGTTCTTCGACGGTCGGTTCCGGCCGCGGTGCCAACTATCAATTTCCTCTCCGGCGGGCAGACCCCGGAGGAAGCCACGGCCAACCTCAACGCCATGAACGCGGCCTATCCGGACCTGCCATGGCAGCTGAGCTTCTCCTACGGTCGGGCACTGCAGGAACCCGCGCTGCAGGCGTGGCGCGGTGACGCGGCCAATGCGGGAGCGGCCCAGAAGGCATTCCTGAACCGGGCGCGTCTGAACGCGGCTGCCCGTGAAGGGGGCTACCGCGCGGACATGGAGAACGTCGCCTAGGCGACAGCCGCGTGCGGGGGCAGCGCTTGACGCCCCCGCACGCAGGCTTCAATCCCGCGCAGGCGCGACCTTTCTCAAAGCACCGATTCCGCGCGCAGCGCCAGCCGCGAGCGTTCCACGTTTCGCAGGGTGGCGTGGACGGCGTGGGGCCAGTCCCGAAACCGCTGGGCCAGCGCGGTCAGTCCGCACGTATTGGCGGTGAGATAAGGGGTATCGATCTGTGCGACGTTGCCCAGGCACACGATTTTGGTATTGCGGCCCGCCCGGGTGATCAGACCCTTGACCTGCTTCGGTGTCAGATTCTGTGCCTCGTCGACGATCAGCAGCGTGTCGTTGAATGTGCGCCCGCGCATGAATCCCGGCGAGCGAATCTGGATGCGGCTGCTGAGCATCTCCCGTGTCACAGCACAGCTCCACCCATTGTCGCTGCGAAGCAGGCTCTCCATGTTGTCGTGGAACGCCCCCATCCACGGTGCCATCTTCTCCTCCTCGGTGCCCGGGAGATAACCGATCGCCTCCCCCATCGCGACCGGGTCACGCGTGATCACGATGCGCTCGAAACGGCGCTCTTCATAGACCAGGTGAAGACCGGCAGCCAGCGCCATATAGGTCTTTCCCGTTCCCGCCGGCCCCGCGAGCGTCACCAGGTCGATCTCGGCGTCCAGTAGCGCGTTCAGCGCAAAATTCTGGCGCGCGTCCGTTGCCCGTACCCCCCACACCGACTGCTTGTCGCTCCGGAAATCACGGCAGACCTCGAGCAGTCCGCTGGTGCCTTCCACACGCCGGACGATCGCCTCGAATTCCGGCCGGTCCTCCCGGTCGCAGAGGAGCATCCCCGGATGCCACTGTGTCACCGGTCGACCGGACACTCGGTAATAGTTGCGCCCGTCGTCCTGCCAGGAGGATATCTCGCCTTCGAAGGCCTCCCAGAGCCCCCGGCCGGCAACGGTCACGCCGCTGATCATGGAATCGATGTCGTCCACGGCCCGGTCGTTGCGATAATCCTCCACGGTCAGGCCGAGCGCGGCGCACTTTACCCTCAGGTTCACATCCTTCGTCACAAGCACCACCCGGTCGGCGGGCCTGGCATCGCGCAGGGCGAGCGCTTCGGCGACGATCCGGTTGTCCGCGGTCCGTGCGGCACCCCCGCCGTCCTCCCCGCTGCCCGGAGACGGCAGGAACAGCAGCCGCCCCGCCGCGCCACCGCCAGCCTGCGGCAGCAGGACTCCGTCCGCCACCTCTTCCGCCGGCAACCCGTCCAGCAGCTCGCTGAACGTCCGGCTAATCTGGCGGGCACTACGCGCCGTATCGGACTGCCCACGCTTCAGGCGATCCAGCTCCTCCAGCACTGTCATGGGGATAACGACGTCATGTTCCTGGAAACGGAATACACAGGCGGGATCGTGGATGAGGACGTTGGTATCCAGCACGTAGGCGCAGCCGGCGGTGTCCGGGGTGTCTCTCATGGCGGGGTACTCGCTGCCGTGGGTACGGTCAGGTTATCCCCGGGAAGATGTCAGTCTGATGACCGTCCAATGACAAACAGACGGCATCGGCAATCCATGCGCACGGTGAAAAAACGCCCGGCCTGAGCCGGGCGTCGCGGATGGTGACCGGGTAACCGACGCTACTGCACGAGCACGAACATCGCCGCATCGCCGCGTCGGATGTTGAGCAGCAGCTTCTCCTTGCCCTTGATCGCCTTGCGGAAGTCGTCGAGGTTACTGACCGGCTGACGGTTCACCGAGGTGATCACGTCTCCGGCCTGCAGGTAGTCGGAAGCCGGGCTGCCATCCTCAACGTTCGTCACCAGCACGCCCTGCACCTTCCCGTATAGCGGCGAACGCTGATCCAGGTTGGAGAACTGCGCACCCTGCAGTGGCTTGGCCGAGGCCCCGGCGCCGCCCGCGCTCGCCTCGCTCGTCGGCGGCTTGCCGACCTTCGCGTCGATGGTCATATGCTTACCATCACGTACCACGCCGAGCTTCACCTTCTGCCCGATCTGCATCAGACCGACGGTGTTGGCGAGCTGGTTCGCACCCGTGACGTCCTTGCCGTTGACCGAGGTAATCACGTCCCCCTGCTTGATGCCGGCCTTTTCCGCACTGGAGTCGGGGGCCACCTGAGCCACCAGGGCACCCTCGGTCACGTTCAGATCCAGCGCCTTGGCCATATCGGGGGTGAGATCCTGCACGCGGACACCGAGCATGCCGCGGCGCACCTCGCCGTACTTCTCGAGCTGCTGCATGACATCCTGAGCCATGTTGATCGGGATCGCGAAGCCAATGCCGATATTACCGCCACTGCGCGAAAGAATAGCGCTGTTGATGCCGACGAGCTGCCCCTTCAGGTTCACCAACGCACCGCCGGAGTTGCCCGGATTGATCGACGCGTCGGTCTGGATGAAGTTCTGCAGGCGCGTGTTGACCTCGCCGCCACGCAGCGTGCGGCCGAGACCGCTCACAACGCCGGTCGTAACCGTATGATCGAGGCCGAACGGATTACCAATCGCGACCACGAAGTCGCCGACTCGCAGCTTGGAGGAATCCGCCATCGGGAGCTGCTTGAGGTTATCCGCCTTGATCTGGATGAGCGCGATGTCGGTCTCCGGATCGGAGCCGATTACCTTGGCGTCGAATTCCCGGTCGTCCTGAAGGCGCACGCGGATCTCGTCCGCGTGGGCGATAACGTGATGATTGGTCAGGATATAGCCCTTGTCCGCGTCCACGATAACCCCGGAGCCAAGCGCCTGGAACTGCCGTTTCTGCTGTTGCTGCTGATTCGGCATATTGAAGAAATGCCGGAAAAAGGGATCCTGCATCAGAGGATTGCTCTGAACCTTCACGGAGCCCTTGGTTGAGATATTGACTACCGCCGGCGAGACCTTCTGAATCATCGGCGCCAGCGAGGGAACGTCCTCACCGTTCGCCACGGCAGGGATGGCGGCACTGGCCGGGCCGGCCGCGCCGACCAATCCCGCTACCAGCGTGAGCACGGCGACGACAGCGATGCGTCTCAAGCGTTCCATCAAGTCCCTCTCCCACTATATCGGGTCTGTTGATAATCGGCGGCATCGTCCCGTCACGATACCGACGTTGTTGAAGACCGCGCCGTCTTCGATTGAGTTCCACATACATGCTTACACGAGTGACAACTGGCAGTGGTCCTGATGCAAGCTCCGCCGCCGTACACGATGCGTTCCGGCGTTCCCCGGATAGCCCGGTGTGACCGGTACCCGTACGATAGCGGATCCACTTCGGACCGCGTGATCATGTTAGCGTTCCGCCACGGCGACCCCGGATACACTTCCCGCTCACGCCGTATTGCTGCATAACGGAACACTAGCCAACGAAGGAGCTCTCGATGCACCCAGTGCGTTTGCTGCGAACCACCGTCGTCGTCCTGGTCGTCGCGGGATTGCTCGCGGCCTGTACCAACACGGACCCCTACACCGGTGAGCAGAAGACCAGCAACACGACCAAAGGCGCCGCAATCGGGGCCCTCGCCGGCGCGGCTATCGGCCTCGCCACCGGCGACAATGCCTCCGAGCGGCGGCGGCACGCGCTCATTGGAGCGGGTATCGGCGGGCTCTCCGGCGGCGCCATAGGTCAGTACATGGACCGCCAGGAGGCCGAGCTGCGACGCAAGCTGCAGGGCACCGGTGTAAGCGTGACGCGCAACGGTGACAACATCACCCTCAACATGCCGGGTAATGTCACGTTCGCCACGGATAGCGCGTCCCTGGATCCGCAATTCTTCGACGTTCTCAATTCCGTGTCGCTGGTGTTGAAGGAATACACCAAGACCGTGATCACCGTCGCCGGCTACACGGACAGTCGGGGGTCGAAGCAGTACAATCAGTCGCTCTCGCAGCGGCGCGCGCAGACCGTCTCCCAGTATCTCAGCAGCCAGGGAATCAACGGTCGCCGGATCGTCACGCGCGGCTACGGCGAGCAATATCCCATCGCCAGCAATGACACCAAGGCCGGACAGGCGCAGAACCGCCGCGTCGAGCTTACCCTCTCGCCTATCACGAAGGGTTAGCCCTGTCCATTACCCACAAATCGTGCATCAGAGCCCTGCAAAAGCGCCAAGGCAAGGCGCGGCCCGCCGGCAATGGCCGTCCGCCCTTGGCAAGGGCCGCAACGCCGCATTGGCGCTTTTGCGGGGCTCCCTTCGGGCAAGCCAGTGACCCGCCATCTGCGGCGTTGCGATGGCTTGAAAGGGCGACGGCCATTCCGGCGCCATCGCGCCTTGCATCTGACGGGTCACTGAC
>Ga0102944_1001275_pt1 | contig 17066 bp, 15 predicted proteins | sample SalPonD_shore_MG_FD_78172 | JGI IMG/M metagenome (GOLD analysis project Ga0102944, IMG submission 78172) | Salt pond soil microbial communities from South San Francisco under conditions of wetland restoration - Salt Pond MetaG... | ecosystem: Environmental > Aquatic > Marine > Intertidal zone >...
ATACGCGGCCCATGGCAGGACGAGGAGTGGAAAGGTTGGTGGGGCGATAATCCGCCATACCATGTGCCGGCTTTTGTACTTACCCACTTCCCGCGCGATCCAATTGTTATGGAAGGTGGCACGACCTTTCATTTTGTAACGGGTGGTGTTCGAGAAGCGTTGGCGCTAGCTCGTGACGCAGCCGGTGGCAAGGATATTCGTATTGGCGGAGGTGCCAGTACAATCCGACAATTCCTCGAGGAAGGCTTGATCGACGAAATGCATATCGCAATATCGCCTGTAATACTTGGAACGGGCGAGCCCCTTTTCCAAGGTGTCAATCTTCGCGAACTGGGATACAGTTGCAAGGAGCACGTTGCCACTGAGCTGGCTACCCATTTGTTCATCTCGCGTTCCGGCGGATGACGCCCAACAAATGCCTGCAGGTGATGTTTGGCCCGCAACCCGCATTTGCTTCCGTAATAACGGCCATCGCCTGAATCGCGCCTGTGCTCAGGCGTTAAGCCTCGTGCGGACCCAACCAATTCGAGGGACTCATGTTTGGTCACGTCGTGTTTGGAATCAGCGACTACGAAGCTAGCAAGTCCTATTTTCTCAAAGCACTCGAACCGCTCGAGGTAGCTGTTGTGTCTGAGGGGCCGCATATCCAGTTTTTTATGTCGGTTCACGAAGGTCTCAAATGGCCAAGTTCATTACGATAGGTTATGGCGACCGTGAAGGTTACGACCGCACCGCACCCGCGTGGTGCTACTGATCATCGAGCCGTAGGCGGCAAACCCGAAGCAGAGGGTAGCCCGAAAGAAGGTCTCCCGGGTTCTGAAATTCGGCACGGGTACCGGCGTGACGTTCTTTCCCGGCATGGCCAAGGCTGTTTCGGAAGCACGCTGGGTGCGCAAGGCGGGCGGGGGCAATGGCGAATTGCCCGCGTCGTCGGTTATGGTCATATACCGATCAAGAGATACTGCACCGTAATCGGAATCACGGTGTGACTTTCGGCAGGGGTACGCCCCGATTTCCTCGGTTACCCTCGACCGTCGATTGATCGTCGAAAGAATTTCTTTTCTCTGCAAAAGAAGGATATACAATGAGACGTACAACACTGCATTTGACGATCTTTTTGGCCGGCCTTCTGGCATTACCGGCGTACGCGGCCGACAAGGACAAACCCGACGCCGACAAGGGCAAGCCCGAGGCCAAGCCGCCGACCGAACAGAAGTCGGTAACCCACGGCAGCGTCAGTATTAACGGCCATAGCATCGGCTACGACGCCACGGCCGGACTGATGATCATCAAGGACGATGACGGCAAGCCAATCTCCAGCATGTCCTATGTCGCCTATACCAAGAGCGGCGTGGACAACCCCGACAAACGCCCGATCACCTTTTTCTACAACGGCGGCCCCGGTTCCTCCACGGTCTGGCTGCACATGCTTGCATTCGGGCCGAAAATAGTTCATGTGGGCAACGGCAAACTCACGCCGCCCGCCCCCTATGAAATGTCCAATAACGGCAACAGCCTCCTGGACGCCACCGACCTGGTGTTCATCGACGCCCCAGGTACCGGTTTCGGCCGGGTGATCGGCAAGGACGAAGGCGGCACCGGGAAACCCGAGAAAGTCTTCGGCATTGACGAGGACGCCCACGCTTTTGCCAAGTTCATTACCGACTACATCACGGAGTACAGCCGCTGGAACTCCCCCAAGTTCCTGTTCGGCGAGAGCTACGGCACGACTCGCTCCGCAGTGCTCGCGAACATCCTGGAAAGCGAGGACAGCGTGGCCCTGAATGGCGTCGTTTTGCTCTCGTCCATCCTGAACTGGAGCACCAGCATCGACTTCCCGGAAGTGAACCCGGGATCCAACCTGCCTTACGAGCTGGGTCTGCCCAGCTACGCGGCCACCGCGTGGAGCCACGACAAGCTGCCCAATAAGCCGAAGGAGCTCGAGCCTTTCCTCAAACAGGTCGAGGCGTTCGCCATGGGCGACTACGCACGGGCGCTGGACCAGGGTGACCAGCTCGACGATGCCTCCAAACGTCAGGTGGCGGAGAAGATGCATCAGTTCACCGGCCTGCCGACGGACTATATCCTCCAGGCCGATCTCAAGGTGACCGGCGGCCAGTTCGCCCACGAGCTGCTCAACGACCAGGGACGCATCACTGGCCGTCTGGATTCCCGCTACAGCGGTCCCACCATGGACCCGCTGGCGGAGAGCGCAAACTACGATCCCATGCAGTCGGCCATCGGCGCCCCCACGGTCGCGGAATTCAACGACTACATCCGCAACACGCTGGATTTCGGCAAGGACATGAAGTACAAGCCGTCAATCAACGTGTTTCCGAAATGGAGCTTCAAGCACCAGCCGCCGGGAGCGCCTTTCCCGCTGCCGTTCACCCCGAACGTCATGCCGGACCTAAGCGCCGCGATGAAGCACAACCCGGATATGAAGGTCATGCTGGCGGGCGGATACTTCGACCTGGGGACGACTTTCTACTCGGCGGAGTTCCAGATGCACCAGCTCGGTCTTCCGGAAGACCTGCAGCAGAACATCAGCTATGACTTCTACAAGTCGGGGCATATGGTCTATCTCGACCCGGACTCCCACAAGGGGCTGCACGATTCGGTGGCCGAGTTCATCGAGTCGAACTACAGCAAATAGAGTAGAGCTGACAGCCTTCGACGAGGGGCCCCACGCGGGCCCCTTTTTCTCTTTGATTTTCTGCGCGTGACCAGCAGGGTCGAATCCGAACCCGGGCCGGGCCGTGCCGGCCGCGTGGGTTTGCGCCCGAATGGATTGGCTTTGCGCCGGTAATGCGCCATTATGGGTGGGGGTGACATGTCTCGGAACGTTCCCGGGGGAGGCGAATGTTTAGGAGAATCGGGGTTCTGGCAACCTTCATGGCGGGTGCCCTGCTGGCCGGATGCGCCAGTACCGGGCGCTTGAGGACCTTTTCGGATTTCAAATATCCCGCGGGCGATTCAACCAGGATTTACCTTCTCGCCGATTGCCTCGTCCTGGATAACATCGAGGGGCCGCGTCACGCGCTGGATGTCACGTTCAACGAGCGCACGTGCAACGATTTCGCGAGGGCCGTCGCGGTTCGGTTGCAGGATGACAGCAAGCTACCCGTAACGGTAAAGGCCGTGACCCTGGGTCTGTTGACGGGTTCCGGCAGGTTCGTCAGGACGACGGATGAAAAGACCGGCAGGGTGAATTTGCCGGTTTACGTGTCCGAGACCAGATTGTCCCCGGACGAACAACGCATCTTCGCCTCCGTATCGAAGCGCCTGAATGACTCGGTGTACGGCTGGAAACAGCGCCGGAATTATGTCGAGTCCCTGGAAGATTCACGATTTCCCATCATCAGGGAGACGGGCCTCGGTGACGACGCGCTTATCATGATGGCGTTCCTGGACGGCATGCGCATGCGCGGTTCGGCCACCGTCGGCCAGGGCAACCTCTCGGCACTGTTTACCCTCGGGTCGGGCGGTGGAGGTCAGCGCTCGATGACCTCGGCCAAGGCGATTCTCCTGAGAAGCGATGGCACGCCAGTCTGGGCGGATGCGACGTTTTCCCATGATCCAATGGATTCGGGTAGTCAGGTCTCTTCACTGGCGCATACGCTGCTCAGGTACTTTCCATTCAGGGTTGCCGGTTCGGGGAGTACCGGTCAGCGCGATGCGGGCACGACGAGCACCGATTAGTTGCACCGCCTGGCGTTATTGGGCCGGGGACCGGGCCGGGCTGGGTGATTCGCGGCAATGAATCGGTCGGTTGGATGGGAGAGGTGCCCGTGATCGACAGGCCCCAAGCTGGAGAAGTCGGAAAGCCGGACGAGGGTCGACGCCAGATCGCCGGCGCGAGCCGCGGCAGAGCAGTGCGCCGCATTGCATTTTGGGTGATCGTGGCACTGGTATCCTTTTTCCTTTTGGCCGTCCTGCTCCCCGCCTATCCCCTCATAGCCGTGAATTGGTTGCCCAACGATGCCTGGCTGGCCGTGCGGCCCGATCACGGTCCGGCCGATGTCGTGCATCGCCTGCATTCGCTGGCACTGGGGGTGATTGCCTGGGGGATGCTGCTGGGCGTCGGTCTCCAGGTTCATCGGCCCGATCAAAAACTGGCCGCGCTGCTCGCGGCGCTGGCGGCGCCCATAGCAATCGCCATGGGCGAGATGTTGACGGGCACCTACACGTTGGCCGGGACCGCGCCGTTCATTGTCGCCATTCTGCTGGTTGCCGTGTTGCACCCCGCGGCCCGGGACCTGGTGCGCGTGCCGCGTTGGAACTGGCCCATGCTGGCTCTCGCGGCGATCTCCGCGGTGCCCTGGGTTGTCTACGCCGCGGGCCTCGGGAAAGCCGCGCATGGGGACGTGCCGGAATGGGACGTGGAGCATCTGACGTTCATGGCCGCTCTCGCGATACTGGCGGTGCTTTGGGGAGTCGTGGGGGCGTCGAGTCACCGTGGCTCTCAATTCGCGGCGGGCGCGTCGCTGGTCGCGGCCGGCTCCATAGGGCTGCAATCGCTAATTTTTCCCGGTGTCCTGTCCGGGCTTTCCACGCCCTGGGCCATTGCGGCCCTGGGCTGGTGTCTCGCTTACGGCGGGGCCGCTGTTGTTCGCGTCCAGGCGCGGAACGTGGCCGGCTAGGCAATCCCGATGGCCACCGAACCGAGCTTCATGGACTTCATTGCCGATCAGGCCGGGCTTGGTTCACGGCTGACTTATCGCAAGATGTTCGGCGAGTACGCTCTCTACCTGGACGGCAAGGTCGTGGCGCTGGTCTGTGACAACAGCGTGTTCATCAAACCAACGCGGGCGGTGCGGGGGCAGCATCCCGAGCTCCCGCTGGCGCCGCCCTATCCCGGAGCGAAGCCGCATCCGGTGATTGACGAGTTGCTCGAGGACAACCGGACCTTGCAGCGCCTGCTCGAGGACACAGCGGCGATATTGCCGATGCCGAAGCCGAGGAAGCCGAGAAAGAAGAAGGCTGGAATGCGCACCCGGAAGTCCCGTGACTAGAGGCACCCCCGAGAGGCCGCATGGTGCCCATACTCCTGTCGGTCCGGTCGGCGGCTGGCAAACTCCAGTTCATCCACCTGACACCTGCGGAGCAAATGCAATGAAGTACCTGATTGTCAGCCTCGGACTCGCCACCATGAGCCTGTGGCGTAGCCAGGCGCTGGCCAGCAGCGGACTCCCCGCCACGAAACCGCTGGCCAGCCACCAGCGCCACTCCGGCGCACGTCGGTACCGACGGTAGGCTGCAACTGCCAGCAACGCCAGCGGAAACACGGCGGGGGGCAGTAAAAAGACCAGCGCGCGACTGAGCGTTCGCATCCAGTTGGCGGGCCGGTGAACGAAGCTCAGGGAACCGCCGATGCGGCCGTCGTGTTCGGGCCGCCGGCGACCACGGGCCGGTCGAGTACCTCGAAGGCGTGCGGCCAGAACTGGCTGCCCAGCTCGCTTATGGCGTTGGACTCCCCGTTCAGGAGTATCACCAGTCCCAGGTCGTGACGCCGCGACAGGGCGATTTCCGCGACGAACCCCTGCACCCAACCGGCGTGATAGACCAGTTCCTCGTCACCCAACTGGTAGATGCGCCAGCCCAGGCCGTACCAGGCATTGTCCAGGCAGTCGCGCCAGTGCTTGCGGTGCAGCTCGCGTTCGGTGTGCACCCTCGGGGTCATGACCCGGTTCAGCACGGCGGGCGGCAGGACATCGGGGCGGTGTCCCAGGGCGGCGATGGCCCATTCCGCCATGTCCTTGATGCTGGCATTGACGCCGGCGGCGGAATTCACCGCGTAATAGTTGGGTTCAACCGTCACGGCGCGCCAGCGTTTCTGCCGGACTTCCACGTGGGGTGCGGCGCGGTCCGATGATCCCCAGTAGGCGCCGTAACCCGTGGAGGCGTCGGACATGCCCAGTGGCTTGAAGAGGCGATCATCGATCAGCTTCGTGTACGGTTCCTTGGCGCTTTGTTCCAGGACCGGCTCGATCAGCCCAAAGGCACTGTTCTGGTAGGTATAGCAACTCCCGGGCTGGCAAATGGGTGCCAGAGTGGCGAAGTGCCGCCAGATTTCGCGTAGCGGCTTGCCCGCCTCGAGCAGGTTGTCATAGGCGTGCGGGATGAAGCCCGTGCTCTGGCCCACCACGTCGCCGATGCTGATGGCTCGGGGATTGCCCCGGAAGTGGAAGTCAGGCACGTAGCGCGCGATGGGGTCGCTCCACGCGAACCGGCCTTCACGGGCCAGCAGGCCGGCCACGGTCGCCGCGAAACCCTTGGAGACCGACCCGACACGGAATATGGTGTCCGGGTCCACGGGCCGGCCGGTGCGCATGTCCGCCGTGCCGGCCACGCCCACGCGGATGGGCATCCCGTTGTACACGACGGCGTAGGCGCCGCCCGGGATGTGCTCCTGAGCAAGCACGGCGCGGAAACGCTGATCGAACTGCTCCGCCAGTCGATGTACCTCGCCGGAGCTGGCAATCGCCGACGCCGGCAACAGGCAAACGGCAAGGAAGCAGCAGGTCAGCCGCATTGTGATTGGTATCCCCCGGGTCACTCGCCGAATCGATTTTAACCGATCGGCTGCTCCTGGGTCTTCAGGCGTTCACTGCCTCGATGGCCCGGTCCAGGTCCGCCATCAGGTCGTCCACCTGCTCGATGCCCACGGACAGCCGGATCAGGCCCTGGCTGATGCCGGCGGCGAGCCGCTCCTCCTCGGTGAGCCCCAGGTGCGACATTGCCGCGGGACGGCATATGAGTGATTCCACCCCGCCCAGGCTGCCGGCGTGCAGGAAGAGCTCGGTGTTTTCGACCACTTTCGAGGCGACCACGCCACCGCCAGCCATCTCGAAGGCGAGCATGCCGCCATGGCCGTCGAAGTGCCGCCTGGCCGTGGCGTGTTCCGGATGACTCTCCAGGCCGGGATAGAGCACACGGTCCACCCCAGGGTGCCTTTCAAGGTAGCGCGCCATGGCCAGTGCGTTGTCGTTGTGCCGCTCCATTCGGAGCGGCAGCGTCTTGAGGCTGCGGTGCAAAAGGAAACAGGCGTGGGGGTCCAGGCAGCCACCCAGGTGGTTGCTGAGGTGGCGGATGCGTTCGATGATGTCGGCGCCACCCGCCGCGGCGCCGCAAACCAGGTCGGAATGACCCGCCAGGTATTTCGATCCGCTGTGCAGCACGACGTCGAAGCCAAGCTCCGCCGGCCTGAAGTTGCAGGGCGTGGCGAAGGTGGAATCGATGGCCGTCACCAGGCCGTGCTCCCGGGCGAAGGCGATGATTTGCCCGAAGTCGGCCACCTCGGTCAACGGGTTGGTGATGGACTCAAGGTAGAAAAGCCGGGTTTCCGGCTTGAGGGCCCTTTCCCACTCGTCCGGGTTGCGCGCGTCCACCAGGTCCACGCCGATGCCCAGGGCGGGGAGGTCATTGCTGACGAAATCCATGGTCCCGCCGTAAAGGCTCCTGTGGGCGAGCATGTGGTCGCCGGTCTTCAGATGCGCCAGCAGCGTCGAGGTTATCGCCGCCATACCCGAGGAAAAGACGAGCCCCGCCTCCGCGCTTTCCAGGTCGGCGAGCTTTTCGCCCAGCACCGCCTGGTTGGGGAGGTTGTTCAGCCGTATGTAGCGGACATCGTCGTAGCTCGTTTCGCCGGCCGCCTGGAACATGGAAGTCTGGAAGATGGGGAAGGTTGCGGCCCCCTCCACGCGCCGCTCGGCGGCGTGGATGGCGCGGGTGGCCAGGGCCAGGGCGGACGGGCTGGTCATGGAAGGTCTCCACTTGCTCGGAATTCGTGGCCCCGATACTGCGCTCTCCACGCGACGGCCGTCCAGCCGGGACGGTCCTTCTCGCTTCCGCCCGGCCGACCTGATACGGTTCGGGCCATTCACCCGCCGTGACGCCCGCGGTCAATCCGCCAACCGACATCCCGCTCGACGAGCATGCCGCGCGAGGGGTTGGTGCGCCGGGCGAACGGCGAGGTGCGGCCTTGGAAACCAGTCAGGAGGAATTCATGATCTGTCGTATTCGCGCAGTAAAACGAACCAATGTCATGTCACTGGCTTTCACCGCCGTGCTCGCCGGCGGCCTGTTGACGGGAGCCATGCTCGCCCGCGCCGCGGACACCGTCCAGGGCTTTAGCTACGTACTGCACAATGCCACGCCGTCCGCCGGGGATCTCGACAAGGATCCCTCGCAGTTGAAACACTCAGCCGAGCTCTACGTCATGCAGGGCGGGAGCCAGGCCATAATCTGGTCCCGCGAAAGCGACGTGGGCGACGTGGACAAGGCCAGATTCGCCCGGGGTGACCTGCGCATGGGATTGTTCCTGCCGCGCTGGGACCTTTCCCGTTCCGCCAGCGAGGAAAGCCGCTGGACCAGTTACGGCGACACCGTCAAATACAAAACCTTCCAGGTCACGGTAAAGCCCGGCGACGACAACCGCGAGATCGCCGGCTTCAGTGCAAAGCATTACGTGCTGAAAGCCGACATCGTGGAGCGCACTGAAGGTGATTCCGCGGACACGCACACGAAGATATCGAGCGATCTTTGGGTGTTGGAGAAAAAGCCGTTCAGTTGGGCTCCCTACGCCACCCCGGGCATCTACGGGGACCCGCGCCTGCAGGTTGCCGTCTACGAAAAGCTCTCCCGGCTCGGCATGGTGGTGCGCGCCGAGACTACCTATTCCCGCCAGGCGCAGGACGCCGACGGCAAGCCGCTGGCCGAGCCCTACAACGGCACTTACCTGACGTGGATCACGGACCTGCAATCGGCGCAGGTACCGGTGGTAAACCCGCCGGAGTCGGACCGCGCTACCCTGAAAAAGCTGCGCTCGGCGTTCCGCGAGGATCCCCAGGGTTATTGCAAGACCGTGCTGGACGATGGCACGCCGGATTTCGTGGCCCGGGAGCTGAATGTCGAACAGCAAAAGGCCTTCCTTGAGGCACTGGGCGAACAGTGCCGGAAACACATGAAGCAGGGGGGCTGAGCCATGCGCGGGCGAGACGACCGATTTTCCATTGCCGCGCGCACATGCATGACGGCCATCGCGGCAACCGGTCCGCTGCTGCTGGCCGCATGCGGAGGCGGCGGCGGATTCGACACCACGACCGTGGACTTTTGCGACAACGCCCAGGTGCGCGATGTGGCGGTCATGGACCTGAATAGTGACGGCGCCGACGATGCGGCGGTGGGTTGCCGGACCCGCCACGATCCGCTGGTTGGTCACCTGGAAGTCTGGCTGTCCAATGGCTCGGGCGGCCTGGAACGAGCGCAGAGCCTCAAGCTCGGCGATTTCGATTCCGGCGGGGAGGGCGCCGGTCCGATCACCGCGGCGGATTTCGACGAGGATGGCCACCTGGACCTGGTGGTCGCGGACACCGCCGGCACGACCCACGGCGTGTCCGTGCTTCAGGGCAATGGCGACGGCACCTTCGGCCAGCCCAGGTACTTCGAGCGTCCCATCACCTGGCTGGCCAGCTCGGACGTGAACGGCGACGGCCACCAGGACCTGATTCCCGTGCTCAATACGGGAGGTCGCTTTGTCCCCGGGAATGGCAGCCTGATCGACCCGACGAGGCCGACGCGGGTCATGGCGCGCGACACCCGAGGATATGAATCCCCACAGCAACTCGACTTCAACGCGGACGGGCGTGCCGACGCGGTGATCGCCGAGCCGCGCCACGGTCGTCTGCATCTGTTTCCCAGCGGTAACGAGGCGCACGACGTGGTGCTGGGCAAGCAGGTCCGTGCCGTGCAGCGCGTGATGTCCGGTGCGGACGTGGACGGCGACGGCCACGTGGACTTGCTGGTGACGACGCGGGGTGCGGGCGACGGCCATGAAACCCGCTGGGTGCTGACCCGCGGCGGGGCACATCTCTCCGATCCCGTTGTCGCCGTGCCGGCTGACGCCGCCCGCGTCCGGGCTGCGGACTTCAACGGCGACGGTACCGTGGACCTGCTTGTGGACAAGGGCTACAAGCCTGATCTCCAGTACCACGGGGGTGCGCACCCGATGGTCCTGATCGGCGAGCCGGGAGGCGGCTATGCAGATCCCGTGACACTGGACCTGTCCGGCTCCCCCAACGGTGAGACCCTGGGCGACATCGACGGTGACGGCAGGACGGACTTCATCTACCGGCGGATCGGTGAAAATGCTCCGCAAGGCGTGGTCTTTCTGAGCAGGCTGTAGGCGAAGCCAGCCTGGACTACCCGGCACCGTCGATCGAGGGCTATCCTTGGCGACGTTGGCCAGTGTCGCGTCAGGCCTGCCCGCATACGGGTGACAAGGACTGTCGCAATCGAGATGAATGCCATCAGTCACTCCACCGGGGAAAGCCGACATGAAAGCCGTCGCCCATACCGACAACCTGCCCATTGACCGCCCGGGTGCGCTTGTGGACATCGAGGCGCCGGACCCGGAACCGGGACCGAACGACCTGCTGGTCCGTCCGCGGGCCGTTTCGGTCAATCCCGTGGACATCAAGACACGGCTCGGCAAGCCCGCGTCAGCAGAAGAGCCCCGCATTCTGGGCTGGGATGCCAGTGGCGAGGTGGTCGGGCTGGGTGCGGATGTTTCCGGTTTCGGCGTCGGGGACGAAATGTGGTACTCGGCGCAGATCGACCGGCCCGGAACGGATGCCGAGTTGCACCTGGTGGACGCGCGCATCGCCGCCCGCAAGCCCGAACGTCTCGATCATGCCGAGGCCGCGGCCATGCCGTTGACTACCGTAACGGCCTGGGAATGCCTGTTCGACCGCCTGGGCTACACGATGGAACCGGGCGATCACAATGCCAGGACGCCGCTTCTGCTCATCAACGGGGCCGGCGGGCTGGGGTCCATGGCCCTTCAACTGGCGAGGCACGCCGGCATCCGGGTCACCGCCACGGCCGGGCGCCAGGTGAGCCGCGACTGGTGCCGGGAAATGGGCGCCTCGGACATCATCGGGCATGACGAGCTGAAGGACGTGCCGGACAACGGTTTCGCACGAATTCTGTGCGCCCACGACACCGATCTTTACTTCGACGACATGTCCAGGCTGGTCGCGCCGCAGGGCCTGGTCTGCGCGGTGGCCAGCACACAGAAACCCCACGACCTGCAGCCGATGATGGCCAAGAGCGCCGGCTTCGTCTGGGAGCTGGTGTTCACCCGCAGCCTGTTCCAGACCCCGGACATGGCGCGCCAGGGCGAAATACTGGCCACCGCCGCGAAGTGGGTGGACAAGGGCGAGTTGAAGACCACGCTCACCGAGACCCTGCGCGGGCTGAGTGCCGAGACCTTCATCGAGGCACACAGGCGCCTGGAGAGCGGCCGGATGATCGGCAAGCTGGTGGTGAAATTCGACTGAGCGTACTGCTGGCATTTGTCACTCGCACGATCGCGGCGTAACTTCGGTTCGGAGTCTTCGAGGGGGAGAGATTCATGAACGGCATGCATGGTGCCGCCCGCCACGGTGATACCGCGCCCCGGCCCTTCGGCTGGGGCGGCCGGCTGCTGGGAGTGGCCGTCCTGCTGGTAGTCGGGTGGCTGTCGCTGCGCACACTCGAGCCACACGCGGATGCCACGGGCGCGGCGCGGGGTTTTGACCTGGACCGGGCCATGGCCGACGTGTCCCTGATTGCCTCGGAGTCCCATCCCACGGGCAGCGCGGCCCAGGACCGGGTGCGGGGCTATCTCCTGGCGCAGATCCGGGACGCGGGACTGTCGGCGGAGGTGCAGGAATCCGTAGTAGTCCTCAAGGGCTCGTCAAACCAGCGCCGCATGACCCGGGTGCGCAACGTCATTGGCCGGCTCGACGGCTCGCGAGACGGTAAGGCGGTGATGCTGGCGGCGCACTACGACAGCGTCACCACCGGGCCCGGGGCCGGGGACGACACGGCGGGCGTGGCCGCGCTGCTGGAAACCATGCGCGTGATGGCCTCGGGCCCGAAGCCGAAACGCGACGTCATTTTCCTGTTCACCGACGGCGAGGAGCTGGGACTGCTCGGCGCCCGGGCGTTCGTGGAGTCCGGGCGCGCCGACGACGTGGGCTGGGTCGTCAACGTGGAAGGGCGCGGGGCATCGGGGGCCTCGCTGATGTTCGAGACGTTGCCGGGCAACGTGGCCGCCATGCGCTTCTTCGGCGAGACCTCGCCGCAGCCGGTGGCCTCGTCCTACAGCTACGACATCTACAGGCGCATGCCCAATGACACGGACTTCTCGGAATTCCGCAAGGTGATTCCGGCCGGTTACAACTTCGCCTTCATCGAGGACCCGGCGGCCTACCACGCCTCGGTGGACACCCCTCAACGCCTGAACCCGGCCAGCCTGAAGCACCATGGGGTGCAGGCACTGGCGCTGGCGCGCCGGCTTTCGGAAGCCCCGCCGGCGGAGACCGGTGAACGCGCCGTGTATTTCAGCCTGCCGCTGGCGGGACTGGTGGTCTATCCGGCCTGGTGGGACCAAGTGGGCGCGGCTGCCTGCGCGGTGCTGTGCCTGATCGTACTCGTGGCGGGCATTCGCCGGCGGACCCTGCGCCCCGGCCGGCTGCTGGCCGGCGTATTGGTGGCCCTGGCGGCCACGGCGGTGGCGGTGCTGGCCCTCGTGGGCCTGCACTGGCTCTGGGCGGGCCCGCTGGGCCACTCCCGGGACACCATGGGCGTGCTGGCGCCGCTGGTGTTCGCCTGGATCGCGGCGGCGGCGGGCGTGGTCTGGGTGATCGTGCTGGCCGCCGCCCGGCGCCTTGGCGTGCTCAACCTGGCGGCATCGGCGGCGGCACTCTGGACCCTGCTGGCGATCGCCGTAGCCTGGCTGCTGGGGTCGAGCGCGTTCCTGTTCACCTGGCCGGCGCTGTTTGCCTGGCTGGGGCTGTTGCTGGCGGTCTGGAAGGGTGCCGACACGCCGGCATGGCTGGCGGGAGTAGTCTTTGCCTGCGGCCTGCCGGTGCTTTTGATTTGGCTGCCCACGTTGAAGATGACCGGTCTTGCCCTGGGGCCCGTGCCATTGGTTCTGGGTATCGCCGCTGCGTTGCCGGCATTGCTTCTGGTGCTGCCGATTGCCCAGCTTGGCGGGAACCGGCGTGCGCATCTATGGGGTGTGATGGTTCTGACCGCAGGGCTCGGGCTGTTCACCGCGGCGGCATTGCATGCGGGGGCTGGCGCCAGGCATCCACGCTCGGACAGCCTGGTGTACGCGGTGGATACTTCCCGTGGCGAGACGTTATGGGCGAGCTGGGACGACGCACCCGATGCGTACACCGTCCAGGTACTGGGGCCGGACCCGGACCACCGCAGGCTGCCGGCGTTCTTCGGCAACGACATCGAGGTGATGACCGGGCCGGCAAAGGGGATTTCCGTGGCGCCGCCGCTGATTCTCGTGAAGTCCAACGAGCCGTTTTCCGGCGGGCGGCGCATTACCCTGTCATTGCAGTCGCCGCGCGGGGCGCCGGTGATGGAAGTGGACGTGCATCCCCAGGGCAGGCTCAGGCGCGTGTCCGTGGACGGCCACTACCTGGACGTGGACGTACCCTTCCATCTCACCTACCAGGCGCTGCCGGAATTCGGCATCGGGATGACCCTGGAAGTGGACGAGGGCACTTCCCTGGACGTGTCCGTGGTGGACGGCAGCTACGGGTTGCCCGCCGCCGAGGCGCCTAACGCGAGGCCGCCGGGCCTGCAGCGGCGCCGCAATCCCCGCGAACTGCGAGAGCGTCGCTTCCCGGTGAGCGACGTGACCCTGGTGCGCGCGCGGCGGCTGGTGGAACCGGGAGACAGTTACTGACAGCCGAGTTGGGAAACAGGCCCCGGGAACAGGACGAGGCCGGCGGAAATCCGCCGGCCTCGCACGTTACTGCCTCGATGGAAGCCGCCGCTATGGAGATGGAGGCGTAGGCACGGCGTCGAGGGCTGCCTGCGCGTCCACGAAGCCATGGCCCGTGTCGTGGTCATACCCGGTGGGGTCGGCCACCGGGAATATGAAAGCCGCCGGATCGCCATTTGAGTCCACGAAATTCGTGAACCGGCTGGTCATGTCCACGGCATTGTCGGCGAGCTTGCCGTAGATGTCGTCGGGCAAGAGCCCCGAGTTCTTCTGCAGCATCAGGGCCGCCACCGCCGCCACGTGGGGTGCGGAAGCCGAGGTGCCAAAGAAGTTGGGCCACTCGGAGGCCGGGTCATCATCCAGCGGAGTCAGGAACGTGCTGAACGGATTGTTCAATCCGTCGCCGTCGTCGTCGTCGAAGCTGGAGTCCGAAATGAAGAACGTGGAATTGCCGCCGTCCGGGCCGGTGACCCAGGGATTCTGCGGCGTGAATTCGCTGACGGCATTGCCCTCGCCATCGAAGAAAATCGGAATGCCGCCGGCCGAGGAGAAATCCTCCGCGCAGGCGGGGTCGCAGAGCGGATCGTCCGTGTTGGGATCCAGGTAGAGGTCGAACGGATCATCGGCGGGGTTGTCCGCCCATGCCAGGGTTGCGTACCACGCCGCTGCGCCGATCGAGGCCGCCCCCGTCGCGTTGGCATGACCGTAGGCGGTGCCGGCGTCGTTCGAGGGGCCGCTGAAGACCGTCGCTCCCGTCTGTTGCAATTGCACGTACTTCACGCGGTGCACGTTGGCCGAACCGGCTGAGCGCACGATGCGGAGCTGGAAATGGCCCACTTGCTTTGGCCCGGTGTAGAACAGCCCGGCGATGTCCACGGGGTCGCCCGAGGCGAGATTGTTCGTGCCGGTCAGCTGGCAGGTGATGCCGGTGGCGACGCCGGGCGGGCACGGGGGCACCAGGATGCCGTTCGCGTCATAAAACAGCACGTCCATGTCCGTGGTGGCGCCCGGAGCGGAAAGGGCATCGCTGAGCGATCCACCGTTAAGCAACGTGCCAAACGCTGCCGAGCTGAAGTGCGGCTGATCCCACTGGAACACCAATGCCACGAAGGACGAGCCGCCGCTCTGGATCATGGTGACGTTCTGGGTGGTGTCGCCGCCGCCGAAGTCCTGCACGTGGATCGGGTTCGGGCCCGGGGCGTTGCCCCGGTTCAGGTTGTTGCCGAAGTTGCCGTTGTCCGTGACTTCCTCGTAGGGCGCCTCGTAGGAATCCCGTGCGTTGTTGCCGGCTGAAGAGAAATACGGGATCCCCGCGTCGTGGACAGCATTGGCGGCCTGGGCGATGGCCCCCGGCATGAACATGGGTTCGACGAAGTAGAGGACGTCGTCAACGATCACGTCGGACACATCATTGCCCGAGAGCGGTGAGTAGCCGATGCCGAATGCGCTGCAGGCATTTTGGGCGCCGCCGGTAGCTATGCCGCCCAGCTCCAGGATGCCGCAGGCGAAATCGAAGCGGCTCCTGAAGGCGGTATGAAATGCCTCCGTCGCGCCGGGCGCAACGTCGTGGATGATCTGCAGTATCGCGCGGCCCTCGTCACTGCCTGGGCAGGGTCCGTTGTCCGCGACCACGACGTCCGCGGGAAGCTCGTCATTCGCCATATCCTGTGCAACTGTCGAGGTGGGTGCCCCGCCCAGGAATGGTCCGGGTTCACAGTTGTAGGAGTCAGACAGCACCCCGACGCGCACCCCGGAGCCGTCTATACCGGTATCGGACGGGCCGTCTTCCCCGTTGAACAGGCTCTGCACGCCCTGGCTGATGACGGGGTGAGTCAGTGCCTGCTGGGTCCTGGCCAGGACCGGCGACGCCGAGCGCAGGGCCGGGTCTCGGCCCAGCGTTCCCAGGCTGGAAACGGGTACGCGGGCGGAAAAGAGGATACCGTCGTCCCGGACGTCGGTGGCGCCCACCCTCCGCAAGGTATTCCTGAATGAGCCCGCGTCGTTCATCACGCCCTCGATTGTGATGCTGCCGTTGCGCACGCGCAACAGCGGGTTCTTGGACTGGAAGGTGGCGGATCGGTCGTGACCGTGGCCATTCGAGGAGTCAGCGAACTGCTGGTATTCCTCATAGAGGTTCACCAGCCAGGGCCCGAGCCTGGCCAGGGGGTGCTGCTTGACCTGGTCCAGCAGCTTCTCTTCCGGCGACAGCCTGGCGGACTTCGTGGTGGCCAATGACCCCGTGCCGCCGCTGTCGCTTCCTGGCCCGGCCTTGGCGGCCAGGGCTGAGGTAGTGGTGAATGCAACGATAGCCAATGCCAGGGAAAGACGACGGATCCCTGTCGTGAGCTTGTGTCTCATCGCGGGTTCTCCCAATCTGGTGATCCTGAAGAATCGGTCCGGAAGGCCCGGCACTGTCGTGCCGGCGCTGATCCTCAATGAAAGTATAGACAGTGCCGTTCGGTCCGCCAGGGCACTTGTCCCGTGCCAGCCGGCCCAGGATTAGACCGGCCAACGGCCACCTTGATTGCAGCTTGCCCTTTGACGAAGGGGCGTGCCGGCCATAAGCTTGGCCAGGAGCGCGATTGGGAGGCATGACCGATGGCCGGAGGCTGGGCCAAAGACGGCGCGGTGCAGGACCAGATCGACGCCAGCGTCGAGGATGCGGTGGCCGAGGCGCGAAGCAAGCTGTCTCGCGGCGAGAGCCTGACCCATTGCGAGGACTGCGGGGAACCCATTCCCGAGGCGCGGCGCAGGGCGCTGCCGGGGGTGCGCAAGTGCATCGAGTGCCAGGAAGCCGCCGACGCCGAGAGTGGCGCCGGTGCGGGCTACAACCGCCGCGGCAGCAAGGACAGCCAGTTGCGTTGAAAATTGCCCTTTGCCGCCCCGGCTCGCGGCGAATCGGTTTCGTCAGTTTACGTCAAGCTGTTCGCACATCACGTCCGGTGTGACCCGTGTAATGGCGATCTCGCCGCTGCTTTCCTCCGTGCCGTCGCCATTCAGGTCCAGGCTGTAGCTGATGGAGCCCTCGGTGCAGCTGTCGAAGTGCACGAGCGCGGAACCAATCTGCTTGATCGCCGTCTCCGCCGGGTCGTCGAACACCCCACCGGAAACCTGGTAGACGTCGAGCATGGCATCCGGGCCGTCAATGGGCCCCAGGCCCTCGTACCAGCGCAGGCTGGCTGGCCCGCCCGGCGTGCCCCTGGCGAAGGTGAACCAGTAGGCGACCAGCTGGCCGCTGCCGGGGATGAGTGCGGCCGAGTCGGGAACCACCTCC
>Ga0102944_1001277_pt1 | contig 17042 bp, 30 predicted proteins | sample SalPonD_shore_MG_FD_78172 | JGI IMG/M metagenome (GOLD analysis project Ga0102944, IMG submission 78172) | Salt pond soil microbial communities from South San Francisco under conditions of wetland restoration - Salt Pond MetaG... | ecosystem: Environmental > Aquatic > Marine > Intertidal zone >...
CGCGCAGCCCCGACAGCATGGCGGTCATCATCTCGGTTGCGTTGGACTGTGGCGCCGGCTGGCGATCCAATCGCTCCGCGATACGATGCAGGGCCTGTAGGGTTGGCTTTTGGGCCTCGGCCACCAGCTGCGCGACCGTATGCAGGTCTACAGGCGGCGCCGACCCGTGCGCAACGGCCGCGGCGTCCCGTTCATCGGCCAGGCGCTCTATGTACATAGTGCGCCGGGCCTGGCGAGCTACGCGCGCCTTGCCCTTTCCCTTGCCGTAGAAGTCGAAGACGTACCGCCGGCCTCCCCCGAATTTGCGCCGCACCGCGTCCAGATTGAAACCGGCCGTGTCCATCTGGCCCAGGTACTTTACGTCGCCGTCGGCGTCCTTATGGTAGACCTGGACATAACTTCCGGCCTCGGGCAAGGCCGACAAAGCCGCCTCGATCGCGTCCGCCTCGCTGAACTCCTCACCTTCTCCCGCAGGGCCTGCCTCCAGGTCGTCGGGCTCGCTGGCGTGGTCTGTGCCGTTCATCGTGTAACCTCCCATGATCGCTTTATTTCGGGTTTGTGCCTTTGCTATGTAACACGGGCGCCGGGGGCCGGCCTAGTGTTTTTCGCCGTGGTCTTTGGCCTCGAATTCCCCGCACCAGGTGTCCGGGGATACCCGCGGGAACGTGCCCCCGAAGGCCAGGCCCTGGGAGGTTGGCACCCCGACCACGCCGGGGGGGCCGGCGTGGCACTCGCCGGCCTGCACGTCGGTGGGGACGTAAAAAAGGCAATTGCCGCAGCGCGGCACCTCGGGTCCCGCGGCGGGGGCCATGTCGTCCGGGTTGGTCGTTTCGCTGCTCATGTTGTTACCTCCTCTTTATCGGTAGGAATGGAAGCGCCGGGCCGTGGTCCGGCGGGTTGTTGATCTCGGCAAGGGAAACCCTGGTCCCGCGGGGCGGGGGGTGCAGCTGCACCCCGACCCACCCGAAACAGGCGCGGGTCTTTTTGATCATCGCGGCCAGGCCCTGGTCGGCCTGTTGGATCGCTTCCCACTGCAGCGCACGCCGGCGGCGGTTGTATTCGCGGCGGGTCAAGACACCCAGGCCCACGGGGCGCGGCTGTTCCGGGGTGTAGCGGTCGGCCATGATGGGGAGGCCCTCCCTTCTGCCTTTGTGGTGGTTGCGGTGCCCCCTCAGACAGCCGCACAGGCTCCCGATCGCGCTTGGGGTTTAGTTGTTCCTCGGGGTCTGGGGCTACGGGGGCGCCCGCTGGTGGCCTGGTGCGGCCGCCCTGTTGGGCTTTTCGCGCGAATCGGGGGAAAAGTTATTGCCCGGTGTCAAGCCAACGGCATAGGACCCCGCGGCGTCGAAAATGATCGAGCCGATCCACTGGATCGCCCCCATGCTTAACCGCTCGCCGTGAACCATCGCCTTACGCAGCGGGTCGCGCTGCTTGGCGTCAATCTCGCGCCAGGCCAGGCGGGCCAGCGCGGCGGGCTGCTCGGCCTGGTCGCACCAGGTGCGCCGCTGCCGCCCGCTGGCGGCCTTCCATCGCTTCTCGTGCAGCCCGTACAGGCAGCCATAGCTGCGGACCCGGCGGAAGCCCTGTTGGGCCTGCCACCACTCCAGCCAGCGATCGTGGGGCCATTCCGTCATGGCCGGCGCGTCGGAATCGTCGCGCTCGGCCTTGTCTTCGGACTTGGTAGGCACAATCTGCGCGGCGTATTTGATCGCCTCGCGCAAGGCGTTGCGGATCGCCTCGCGGTCGCCCTTGATCTGCTCGATATGAATATTGGCGCCCCACAACTCGCGGACCCGCGCGTAATCGAAGCGCCCGCGCACGCAGGCAAAGCAGTTAAGGTGTACGTTCCAGTCCCCGCGAGCGCTTAGCGGGTCTTCCTGTATGTTTAGCGACCCCTCTAGCCCTATCCCCTCGGCCACCAGGTCGGCGCTAAATTGCTTCCACCGCTCCATTAGCTCGCGCTTGCCGCGGGCCAGGTCGCCGGGTCGGTAGTTGTGCAGGGTGGGGACCAGGTAAAAAAGTCGGTGCGTGGGGCTCGCCTTGGCAAAAGCGTACATGGCCGGCTCGTACCACTCGGAAAGGCGCTGCGTTTCCTCGCGCGATTCATCAGGGCAAAGTCGGACCTGGCCGCACTTTTCGTCCCAGGCCATCACATAGCCGCCCTCGGGCTTGAGCCCAACCAACCCGGTTTTGCGGCATGTCCGCAGGGACGCGGCGATATCCTCCAGGGTGCGCGGCCGTGACCATTTCACCTCACCTTTAACCACACGCTTTTTAGGCTCGGGGCGCCAGCCCGTCGCGTGGTGTATCTCCTCGATATAATCCGCTAACCGCGCCTCGGCAACGCGCCGCTTAAAGCGCTCCTCATTCCCATCTTTTAATTCGTCGGCTATCGCCTCCAGGTCCTGCGGCGACAGCCTGGCGTTGACCGCCACCTCCTGCGCCTGGTGATAGCGGTTTATGGTGTCCAGCGCCTGCTGCAAATGATGGGGGATCGATCGCGCGTGCGGGTGTTTCGCCGCGAAGGCAAAAAGGGCTTGCTCAGCCTTGCGAACTGCCAGGGACATCAGGCCCCGTCCGTATCATTAACGGCCGGGCCTGCGTTGTTCGCATAGCGGTCTGCGTAGTCTTTCGACTTCGCCACTCGTAACCAAAACTCGGCCTCGGCCTCTTTGAGCGTGTCGCCTTGTCCTTGAATAGCGGTATAGGGCGCGCCGTACAGGATCACATCTTGGGCCTGAAAAAAACAGCGCCCATCCTGGCACCAGCTATGCACCGAGGCCGCCATAAGGGACAGGCGCACGCCGCGGGTGATCTGTTTTTCTAATTTCTTCCTGTTAGCCATTACCTTATCCTGCGGCGCGCTCGATAATTCTGTTGGCGACTCGGTGCGCGTGCAGCTGCAACAATGAGCGGTAGGCGTCTTGCATCGCTGACAACGGATCGCGCCCCCAACCAACGAACACGAAACCATCCGAGAAGTGCAAACGCGCGCGGAAACCATTGCCCCATTGCCGCACCTCAAAGGTGAGTTGGCACGAGGCGGGCGGGTTTGGCGTGTCCCATGCCCCGTTTATCTCGAAATCGTTAACGCCGCGCGGCATCACAAAGGGCCGCCGCTGAACTGCACCACACGGGCGCGGCTCGGCCCGTGATAGTAGATCGCGCACTGGTCAAACGCGGCCGTCCGTCCATCGTGGTCGATGTATTCGACAACCAGATCGCCCAAGCCGCGGGCGGTCAGGTCTTGCAGTGCGTCGCGTAGCTCGGCGACCGTGCGCGCGTTGATTTCTATTTGTTCTGACATTGCGCCCCTCGCCGGCGGGGGCTCTCCCCCGCCGTGCATCGCTCGCAGCGTATGCCCTCAACGTGCCGCCGGCGTCGCGGTGTGCGCGTCCCTGCGTCTAGCGCCCGTGCGTTGTCAGGCTTTGGGTTATTCATCATCCGCCACCCTGTGGGAGGCGGCCGTAGCCGCCCCCCGATCGCGATCCTTCGCGTCCTTTCTCTGGGGCCGGGAGGTCTTCTTTGGATATCCGCCGGGGTACGCGCATTGCATCGCGGGAGCGTGGCGCTCGGCCGCGTAGCGCTCCAGGTTGGCCGCCAGGCGGCGGCGCTGGTTATCGGTTAGGCCGCGCTCAAAGACGCGATCCAGGAACCGGCGGCAGCGTTCGCGCGTGTTGCTCATGGCCGCTTGAATTAGGCGGCGCTATCGCCCAGGCGCTCGAAGTCGATCGGCGTGCCAGAATCCAGATCGGCTACCTCGCCCGCCTCGAACCATTCCGACGTGCCATCATCGAATTGAATTTCGACCTCGCCGGTTTCGTCCGAAATCCCGCACAGCATCCCGGCTCGGCCGGTCGGTGACATCACGGCGAGATTGATCGACGGCGGCGACGCTTGGCGCCCGTCGGTGTCCTTCTGCAAGACACCCGACAGGGGGCCGCCGGGCAGATGGGGCCAGCCGGCCGGGCGATCGGTGTCCGCATGGTCCGAGGCCGCCCGCGCGGCTTTCACTTTGTCCAGGCACTGGCGCAGCGGCTCGCGCACGTCGGGCGGTATCATGTCCCCGAAGTTTTCAAACAGGCGCGCGACGGTCTGCTCGATCGCCTCGCCGTTCGTCTCCAGCATGTCCAAATGGCCGATCAGGGCGCGAAATTGCGGCGTGTCGCGCCGGCCCATGTTCGCCAATTCGATCACAACGTCATGAAAGAAGGCGGCACGGGCGTTCAGCTGTTCCAGCATCAGGCCAAACAGCGTTACCAAAAGCCCGCTAAGGCTCGCGGGGGCGTCGGTGGTGTTTTTCGTTGCAGTGTCGGTCATGGGTTGTTGCTCCTGTTGATGGGGTGATCCGGGTCGGTGTGCAAAGCATGAAGAACCGAAAACAGATCGGCGTCTCGGTTGCCTTCCAGAAAATACTGGACGCGCCGCGCCGTTTCGTGCGGTGTGATCGGCCAATGGCGCCGTGGGTTGGCGGCAAGCCGATCGGGGGTCGAATGAAGACAAACGATAAAGTCTGCAATCACGCCCTCGGGCTGCGCCGGCGAGAAATAGGCGAGCATATAGGGCTTGGGCAATAACAGGGCGTGGTTTGAGTAGAGGGTCAGCGCATCGCCATGGACAACCCCCGGCCCGTAGCCCATCACTTGCAAAGCCAGCCAGGGGCCGGCGCCGTCGCGTTTGAATAACTGGCCTTCGCGGTCCAGGTCTTCGAGCGTGCAACTCATGGCGCGGCCTCCATCGGGTCGGGCGGCGCGTCGGCCATACGGGAAAACTGTTGGATAAATTCCGGCCGGGGAAAAACGCGCTCGCCGTCGCACACGACGTGCGATTGGCAAACCGCGCGCACCTCCACGATCAGATCGCCGGCCCGGTAGGTCGCCCCGATCGCGGGCTCGAGGGCGCTCACTGGCTCGCCTCCATAGTGACGCGCTGCGCTGCGATTCTGGCAAGCCATCGCGTCTCATTGATAACCGCTTGTGAGAAAGCAAACCGATCGCAGCGGTCCAGCCAACCGGCGACAAACGACCACCGCACCCGGCCCGCCTCGGCCTTCGCCCATGCGTTGCGTATCAATTCTGCGGCGTGTTCGTTTTCGATCGCAGTTATCGGCGCGGGTGCGTCTTGCTCGGCCGGCGGCGCAACGGCGGCCGCTTCCATCCGCGATCGAACACTGGCGATCATCGAAAGCCAGCGCAATTCGTGCACCGTGGGGTGTTTGGGAAAGACGGCCGCAGCGCCCCAAAGCCATTCCGAGACGTGCGCCCAGGTTAAACCGCTATCGCCACGCTGCGCGGATTGCCACAGGGTGATCGCTCGCACATCGGCGCTTATTAAGGGGTCGAAATTGGCGCGCGGGGGGCGCGCAGGAATCGGATCGGGTGTGCTCATGCTCTGGCCTCCCTGGTTGGTGTCGGTAGCGTTGCCCCCTCCCTGTTTTTGCCGTTGGGGTGGCGCCCCCCGCAGGGGGCGCCGGTCAACGCAACCGGCGGGAGGGCCGGCGGGCCAGGCCGCGGGGGAGCGCGGGAAGGCTTGAGGGGAGAATAGACCACGCCCCGCGAACCAGTCAACGCCGCGCGAACCGTCGCGCGGCCGCGTCCCATTGACTAGACTTTGTAAACGGCAACCAACGGGAGGGCGCCACTATGAGAACCAGGCAGTATCTGGACGCCATTTGCGCGCGTTACCAGGTCAGCGACTACCGGGCCGCAAGGCTTTTAGGTGTTACGAAACAGGCGGTTAGTGGGTATCGGTCGGGCTATCGGTCATTTAGTGACGCGGCCGCCATCAAGGCGGCGCAGCTGCTAGACCTGGACCCGGCAGAGGTGTTGATCGACGTTCAGGCCGAAAGAACCAAAGACGAAAACGCCCGCAGGATTTTGGAAAAGGTAGCCCGTGCGCTGCATCGCTCGGCCGCGGCGGCCGTGGTGGTGGCGCTCCCTTTACTGGCGGGCGCCCTGCTCCACGGGGAAGGGACGCCCGGCGGTAGCACGGGCGCCGGCGCATCGTCTGTATATTATGTAAAATTGCGCCGCTGGCTGCGGGCCCGTTTTGTGACGGGCCTCACGCCCGCATAAGGCGGCGCTAAAATGTCCCCCGCCCCGGCCGACACCACGCCCTCGCCCCACCAGGGAAAGGACGGTATTGGCGTGGTGTTGGATCAATCCCCCGGCGCGTTACTGTGGGCCGCCGGGCTCACCTGGGACGAACTGCCGCGGCTATGCCAGGTCAGCGCGCGCACCGTGCAGCGCTGGCGCGCGCGCCGGGCCCTGCCGGCGGTGGTCGTGTTATTCCTAGCCTGTTTTCAAGACCTGGGGATCATCGCCCCCGCCTGGTCGGGTTGGCAGTTGTCGGCCCGAAAGGGCGAGCTATTCAGTCCCGAGGGGGTGGGGTTTCGCCCCGGCGACGTGCAAAGCCTGCACTGGCGGCTGCAACAGATCGGGGCGCTTCGCCGGCGGGTGGCGGAGCTCGAGGAACGCGCCGCGGAGCTCGGCCGGGAGCTCGAGCAGCGCCCGCCCCTGAGCCCGCAGCGCTGGCGCCCGGCGCGCGCGCGGCGATCGCCGCCCCGCGCTAAAACGTCCCGAGGCTCAGTTTGATCTGGAAGAACCACACCGCGGGTTGATTCGGGAAGATCCCGGCGGGAATGTAAACGGCATTGGCGCCAAGGCCGGCCGCCTCGCAGCTGAGGGCCGGCAAGGCGCCGGGAAACGGCCGGCCCTGGTGATAACTCGGGCGGCTCATGAGAAAGGCCACCGCGCCGGCGTCGCAATGGGCCGATCGGTGCCCGGTGACTCGCCACAGATACCCCCCGCCTACCTGCCACGATTGATTGTTTCGACTGTCTCGGAAGACGTTGGCCGCGAGGAAGGGCGCGCCGTGGGTGCCCTGGTCGGCGTGGTATTCGACGCCTAGCCCGGCGTTGTCCTCGTTCCATTGGTCGCCGGTGCCCAGGTGGCGCGCGTGCCCGTTGATCACCAGGTCCAACTCGCCGGCGTGCGCCCGGTGGGGGCCGACGCCCAGCCCCGCTATCAGGGCCACAACTATAACAATCGCTTTCATCGGTTTCCCTCCCCTCGCGTTGTCGGGCTTCCGGCCCACGGGGTAAGCATAGCGGGGCTGACCGAGGTAGTCCATGGGGGGTGGACTGGTGGGGATCGATCGAAACCGGCCTCCCCCGCCGTTTGTGAAAAAAGACAAACCGCCAGGCGGCCCGCTCAGGCGTCGGTTTCGGTGGGGGGTTTGGTGAAGGGGACCACCGCGCCGCGGCCTCGGGCCAACTCCCACAAGCGCTGGTTGGTGGCCCGTAGCTCTTTGCGCAGGGCGCGCATTTCCTCCGCTAGCTGCTCATTGCGGATTCGTGAGACTTCGACCTGGACCCGGTGGCGTATCCAGCCGGCGATCATCCCTACGCCCACGCCGGCCACGCCGGCGCCCGCGGCGATCCACTCGCTCGAATGACTCACGGCCGGGAGTAGCGATCGCGCAGCGCGTGCAGGCGTTGATTGCAACTGCGCAGCGCGCGGCGCTGATCGAGCACCAGGCCCACCAGGTCGCGCCACGTTCTACCCTCCAGGGCCGGCGTGCGACAAGGGGCCGTCAGCTGTGGGTTGAGGCGAGGCCGGGACGGCGATCCCGGACTGGCGCAGGAGGCGCACAACGTCGCCAGGCACAGGGTGATCCAGACACGGGCCGCGCGCGCGCTCAAGGGCGGCGCGGGCCTGGCGGGCGGCTTGCTCGGACGCCTGGCGCAGCTGTGCCAGTTGGGCCACCAGGCGGCGCTGCGCGTGCCGGTCCTGGCGCCGGGCGGCCGCGTCTGCGGCCTGTTGGTCGGCCTGGCCTTGTCGATAGCCCTCATGGTGCGCATACCACACCCCCGCGCCGCCGGCGAGCAAGGCCGCCAGTATCACGGCCGCGAATATCTCCACGCGAATCATACGCCGGGCCCGGTCTGATCATGTTTGGAAACCCCCCAACCACCGATCGCAAAAATGGCGCTCACCCCGGCCCCGTAGTCGGTCGCATTGAAGCCGTGGCCCTGGTAGACGCTCGCCACCGCCAGGGCCAACAGGACCACCAGGGAGGCCGCCCATAGGGTCCGCAGGCCGTAGGCCGAGAACAGCCAGGCGCGGCGGGACATCACGGCCCCAGGCGCTGATAGAGGCCCCAGCCGATACCCAGGCCCGCCAGGGCGAGAAGGCCGTACTTGATCGCCGGCCAATGGGTCGGGCCCGGATCGCCAAACGGGGCGGCGGTGACGGGGCCCACGCCCGAGGCCCGCGGGACGATGGTGATCCGCGGCTTGAGATGCTGCAATATCCAGTTACCCCCGCCACTGGCGCCCGGCTTGAAAGGGTCCTTGATATCCAGCGTCGGGAGGTAGGCGGTTTCGACCTTGATTTCCGCTACCAGGTCATTTAGATCCACGGCTCGCCCTCCCCTAGCGTGCGCGCTTACGGTCGCCGGCAAACGGCAAGTGGCCCGTTGCCATGAGGTACAGCCCGGCAGCGCTTAGCGTCAGCGACAGGCCCCAGAAAGTCGCCTGTCCGGGGTTGGCCTTGGCCCACCCGACCAGGCGCGCGAAGACTCCGCCGCCGCCCTGCGCCGGCTGCGTACCGGGCGCGGGGGCCGGGGCCTGGGGCGTGGGGCTCGGTGCCGGGGCATTGGGATCGGGCAGCGCCAGGTGCTGGCCGACATAGATCGTATATGGCGCCTTGATGTTATTCAGGGCGGCGATCTGCGGCCAGGCCGAGGCGTGGCCTAATACGTTTTGGGCGATCGTGCTCAGCGAATCGCCGCTTTTGACAATATAGGCGCTCATGCGATCGCCCCCTGATCATGTAGGTAGGCTAGAAAATCGTTGCCGTACTGCTGGCGCAATTGCGCCATGGAGATCGGCAGCTGAAAGTGGGCCATGTCCTTATGGTGCCAGTCACCGCCCCAGGTCAGCCCGAGGCGTTTACCGATCGCGCCCAGCTGTTGCCAGCGCGGATCGCTCGCGTCGGGCCAATAGGGTTGGCCGAGGGCGTTTTTAAATACGATATCGGCCGCCGCGCCCCAGATATGGTAGCTGTTCAGCGCGTCCGACAGAAAGGAAGTCCCCTTGGCCTGGTTGGCGTGTTCCTGCCGCGGGGAGCGCCAGCCCTGGAAGAACATGACCGACAGGCCCGCGCGCTGCGCCTGGTCCAACAGCTGCAGGACCTTGTGGCGCATTTCAGGGACCAGGCGATCCCAGCTCGGGCCGTGTCGATTGTTGCCGCTCATCTTGTGGACTCCCCATAAAGCGAACGCCAGGCCCGAGGCCATGAGCAATGCCGCGCGCGTGCCCATCGGCTACTCAATATGGTACATAGCGCAATAGGCCACGGACCCGCCGGTAAAGGTCGGGCCCTTCAAATACCAGTTTCCCGAGACGCCCCCAAGGCCGACCTCAGTAAACCAGCCCAGACCGGCCGGCCCGAAATCGAACCAGCCCGAGTCATATAGATGAGCCGGCGGCGACGCCGGCGCAGCGGCCGGCAGGTAAGGAATTCCCACGGTGACCAGTTGGCGGGCGAAGGTATCAGCAACTTGTAAAATGATTTCCGCGGGGCCCGCGGCGGCCTGGGTTGCGTCGCCGCTTATCCAAAGCCGAAAGCGATCCATGACGATCCCGGTATTCGCTGGAATCGTACCGACATCATTCACACCAAAAAGCGCTAGGCCGTTACCCAAAAGGGCGCCCATGTCCGGCGTGTTGAAGATCCCGCGGTGTACGTTCGCCGGGCCGCGGGGCGTGATAAAGGTGGACTGAAAGCCGTTGCCGTAGCGATCAAGTAGGCCGATAAAAGGTCTATCCATGGCGCACCCCTTCGATCGCGAGCCCGTAATACCCACGCCCAAGGCGGTTTGTCCCGTCGGCCAGCGCCCAGACATCGCCTACCGGCACCGAAAAGCCTATGAATTTGATTTCGCCGCCGGCAGGCACCAAGATCCCATAGCCTCGCCGTATATGCTTGGAAAAGGCTACCCGCCAATCTACCGGGCTTTGGTTTTGAATAACCAACATGGCGCGCGCGGCGTTGGCCGGCAGTATCTTGGTCGGGTCAATAGTTAGGGCGAGGGGCAGCGGCGCGCCGGCGGTTACCTCGGTCGGTGCTGTCTGGACTCGTGCACCGGCGCCCTGCCCCTGCGGCTGCGGTTGGTTATTGGCTACTGGACGGGGCGGGCGAGCACACGAACGCGGCAGGGGCACGGTATCACCCCCCGGCCGGCCGGGTGTACTTCACCCCGTGGAAGGTCACCCACAGGTTATAATTATTGGCGGCGTCGAAGTTACGGGCGTTGATCTTGACCGTCACCCCACCCGGCAGCCAAAAAGGTGTCGGCAGCTTGCGCGGGCCTTCCTCGGGCGAGCCGGCGAAGCCCGTAATGGGATGCTCGGCATCCTCGAAGGGCTCTTGTGCGATCAACAGCTGGACCATGACCAGGGGCACGACGATCCCCGACCGGGTGAAACCGGCGTCTGCCTCGGTGGCGAAATACGAAGTGGCAAGCCACAGAAAATCCGTGTCGTTTTGGATCTGGAACGTCTGTGGCGTCGGCTGCCCGGCGGCGTGGACCAGGCCGGCCCAAGACGCGGTGTAGTCATAGGGCCCGGTTAAGTCCACGACGTACCCGCCGCGGTTTACCTGCGGGTGTAGGCTCCAGTTGTCCTGTGGTCCTATCTGCACGATGTATCCCCTCTGCTCGGGCGTGGGTCGCGTGGCGCGCCGTTACTGGCCGATCCGCAGGCGCCGGCCGATCAGCATGGCCTGGACGCGGCCGTCCTGATTCGAGGGCATGGCCACCGCGGCCGACCAATTGAGGGTCAGCTTGAACTTGAGCCCGTACTCAAGGGTCACGCCGGGCGCCTGGGGCTGGAACAGCTGGCCGACCGGGACCACATGGGCCGCGTGGGTCTGGATCGTGCCGTCGCCCGCGGCCGCCTGGGTGTAGAAGCTCGAAAAGGCGGCCTCCATCGACAGGCGCGTGGGCGGCGGAAAATTCGAGATGGGCAGGCGGGTCTGGACCTTGTTCACGACCGTGAACTCGAGGTAGCCGTTATTCCAGAACGTCTGCTCATCGTTGGCCGGGCTGTTCACCGCCACGGGCGCGGCCGCGGTGATATCGTCCTGCACGATCGACACGCCCGAAGTGAAGCGCAGCGCGATCGCCTGGACCAAAAACGCCTCGCCGCGATTCATCTGCCCGGCGGACTCCATGTTGGTGTCCTCGTAGGTCTTGGGCGTACCGGCGCCGGCGAAAATGGATTGGCCGTCGCCCTGCGGCACCAGGAAAAAGGACAGCTGATTCTGGCCCGCGGCGGCGTAGGTGCGGTGGTCGTACAGCTGATCCGCGATCGCTTCCTTGCTGTGCCAGTCAACGGCGGCGCCGTGGTCAAACTCGCGGTTGATATCGTTCATGGTTTCGATCCTCTGCTGTGCTCAGGGGCAGGCGCAGCGCCTGCGGTGGTCGGTTGGCGCTTGCCGTTATTCGTTGGTCATGGGGACAAAGGCCCCCATCCCCTGCATGGAGGGCATACCGGTGGGCGAGTCCGAGACGTAGGCGCCCAGGGCCACACCGTCGGCGTGCGATCGGGCGTCGATCATGGGGTCCCCGCCTAGGTAGCTGCCCTGCTCGTAGGTCATGGGCGGCGCGCCGTTGCCCATCCCGTGAAGCGGCAGCGTCGGGAACGTGGCCGACAGATAATCCTTGCCCGTTTCGAGGAGCACCCCGCCGACCATGCCCGCCGTGACCATGGTTGCCACCCGCTGCGAGAGGAACAGGGAAGACAGCGCGCCGAGGACCGAGGCCACGCCCAGCTTGCCAACCGGTTTCCACAGGCCAGACTGCAGCATCGCCGGCAGCGGGAGCATGTTGTAGACCAGGTCATTTCCGATCGCGGCCGCCGGGAAGACCAGGGCCGGAGTCAACGCGCCCTTGAGGGTGCGCATGACCTTGCCGCCGCCGGGGTTGCGCCGGTAGGTGCGCCGGCGGCGGCTGGTGGCGGTGCTGTGGCGGCGACGATGGGCGGCCCCGCGCTTGGCAGCGCGCGAGCGCGTGGCGCGACTTTCGGGGTTGCGCCGATAGGTGCGGCGTTTCGTGGACGTGCGGCGCTTGCTGCGGCTGCTCAAAAAGCGCCCGTTGGCGCCACGCTTCGGGGTCTTTCGTGCCATGGTCTTTCCCTCTTTGGTCCGCTTACGCGCCGCGGGTCGGCGCTTTTTCGTTCGGCGGGTCGTTGGGTTGATTAACAGAACGTGGGCCACGGCCTCGCCTCGCCAAAAAAAAAGCCCGGCGCGCCGTGGAAGGCGTGCCGGGCTCGGTTGTTCCGATACCCGCAATGGGTTGCTTAATGCTGAGGTTAGGCGCGCCCCTGACCCTTGTCAAGCGCCCGGTCTGCCAGCTGTGGGCGCAGCGACTGGTGGACTTCCACGCGCTGCACTCGCCCGGCCTCATAAATCAGGGTTAGCCGCCCGTAGAACTCACGCGGCAGATCGCCAATGGTGCGCGCCGCTGAGATCGCTTTGTCTGCAGGCGCACCGCCGGCCTGGTCGCCGTCGTTTCCGCTCATCGGTCCTCAATCCCGCGATCGGTGACTTTGTAACGCCCGTCAGCCAGAAACATTGCCTCGCCATCCTCGGAGATAACCAGGCGGGGGGCGCTGCCCGGCTTGAACTTGTGCAGATAGGCGGCGCGCTCGCCGTCGCGCGTGGTTTCGTAACTGATCCCGATCACGCGCCCCAACTCCCACACCACGGGCGGCGCGTCGGGGATATGCACGCGGCGCCGGCGCTTGGACCGATCGCCGTGGAAGGCTTCATAGGCCCGGCTGGCGCGCCTGGTGCTGGTCGCGGGGTTCTGACGGGTCTTCGATTTCGTGGGCCGAAGGTGGGCCGGCCAGGGCCCGCGTGGGTGGCGTTGGCGCCAGGCGGCGCGCGCCTCGCGGTAGGCTATCGCCTCGGCCTGCGCCGCGGGCCGGCCGCTGCGGCGAAGCTCGGCCACATTGCGCGCGATAGTCGCGCGGCTGTACCCCTGGCGCAGTGGCATCAGGCGGCCTTTCGATGCTCGTAATACTGATACAACAGGAAGCCGGCCAGGCCGAGGCCGGCCAGTCCCACCCCCCATTTCAGCGCCGAAGACATGCCGGAGAACATCGACCCGCTGCTCGCGGTATCGTTGACCATCTGCGCCGCGGCCTGCGGGCTATATCCCTGGTTGACGTAGCTTTGCACGCTATCCAGTTTTTTATTGAGGTTGTACGAATCCAGCGACTTCGAGGCCACCCAGGCCACCGCCGCGGCCACCACCGCCAGGGGGATGATCTGCGCCTGGCCGAGTGCGCCGAGGGAGACGGGTTGCACATAGGCGCGATCGTACCCAAACAGCTGCGAGACCTGGCCCGAGACGTAGGCCCAGACATTGCGCATAGCCGTCCATTTCCCGGCCAGCCAGTCCTCCACGTCCGCGATCGCCGCGTTGATTTCATCGATCCGATTTTTCACCACCTGACCATCTGCGAGCGCCTTGTCATATTGCTTTTTGAGCGCCGGCGAGGCGTTGGCGATCGCGGCCTTGGATTTCAAAAGATCGTAATTCGTCAGAAAGTGGCTAACCGCCTTCTGCCAGCGCCCGATCACGTCCGACCAATTGGATTGGTCCGCCTGGGTCGGCGGTACATCGGCATTAACCGGGGTGGTCTGATCGTAGGTAGCCACGGGCGGCCCTCCCTTAACGCCGGCGCTTGCGCCGGCTCAGCATCGAGGCGCCAATAAACGCCGCGCCGGCGATCCCTGCCACGGTCAGCGCGCCGACCGAGGCGGAATGACCCGGACTTTTGGACGTGACCGAGGTGGGCGCCGGCGCCGGGGCGTTTTGGGGAACCCCGGTGGCGTCGGGCTGCTGATTGGCCGCGGCGTTTTGCACCTGCTTCTGGACCTGCTGCTGCACCTGTTGGGTGGTCCCGTTTTGGATATTTTTGTAGGTGCCATACAGGTTCAACAGCTTGCCGGTGTAGTTAATAACTGAATCGTACCAACTGCTCCCGGCACCCATCGCGCCCAGGCCGGCGATCGTTTTGGACGATACCCCCGGACAGGCGCCGATCGTCTTCTGCGACATTTCGCGCGCCTGCTGCAACAGGTCGGGGCGATCCTTCTGCATTTTTCTGAACAGCTGCGGGTGGGCAGCGGCGAACCACTGCAAAAACCCGATCGGCCCGCGCGCGAAATTGCGCAGCTTGGGCGCTTTGGCCTGGTCGCGGACGTGAGGGGACACGCCGCGGGGCGGGATAAAGGCGCCGCTTTTCGGATCGGACATCATCGAGCGAACCGAGGAGGCCGGCCGGTTGGGAAGGGCCGTGGTCTTCGCGTTGGTGGGCGCGATTATCGGCGTGATGTTATCGAACATGGCGGCGCGGGTCATAGCGCGATTACTCCTGTGGCAATGCCTTTAGCGATTAGCGTAGCACCCGTGAGGACCGGTGCCAACTGACCTGGCCTGTGGGGATCGGCGTTCGGGGTTTGCAGCGCCGCCGGCAGCGCGTGCAGCGCGGTGGCATCTTTCACCGCGTCGCGCACCGCCGGGAGCACAACGTCAACGATCGACTTGCCGGCCCTGGCCTTGGCGCTGGCCTCGGGCGAATGGTCGATCGCTGCCTGTAACCAATCCGCCAGGCGGGGCGGTATGCCGGCCGCCCGGAAGTAGACCCGCAGACAATCCCGGCGCGCGGTCGGTGCGCCCTGGACGCGGCGAACCGCCGCGGGGTTTACCTTGTTCGGTGGAACCGTGTTGGCTAGCAGGGCCTGGGATTTCGGGTCGGGGTGGCTGGTCATCCAGGTATCCCCGCCCACCCGGCAATCGATGCACGGGCCAACCCCATCATACCCGGCCGGCAACGGGACCGGCTTGTATCTCCGGCAATACGCCTGTTTATTCACGCCCCAAAAAAAAGCGCCTTTCAAACATTTTTGATAATCCGCCTGGGTCGTGGAATAGCGGCTAACAAGCAAACCGGGCCGGGGTAGCGTTTTTGCATCGACCTGGCGCGGCAGCGACTGCACCCAGGCGAACCACTGATCCGGCGTCCAGCCCTTGTGGAAGTGAACGGCCATGGTGTTTCGCGGCACGATCATCGCGGCGCGTAATTCGTTGGTAAAGGCCAGCGTTACCAGGATCGCCATGTTCGTTTGCAGCTGCCCCACTGCGGCCACCGCGTTCTGTAACTCGGCCTTGGCCGCGGCGATCGCCTTGGCTTGGGTTTGGTCCTGCGATTTCGTGGCGGCCCCTAGCTTGTGCACCGAAGCCGCCAAGGTCTTTCCTAACCCGTCGATGGGGTTGCCTTTATCGCTTCGGGCGCTCATGCCGTGAATGGGCGCCATCAGCGACTTAACCAGGTCGGACAGATTGGACTTAGGCGGCACCGGCGGGGCGGTGACGGCCTTTAGGGCCACTTTCGGATTGATAACCTTGCCGACGATATCGCCGGAAATCTTTTTCGCTAGCAGCGCGTCGATACCGGCAAAGGATTGCATAATCAAGCCCGTGAGAGCCCCCGCGCTCCAGGCCGCCACCACCGCCGAAATAATCATAGCGGCATTGGCCCGGTATTTTTTCGGAAATACCGCGGTGATCATCCCTAGGGCCTCGCCGTAGATGTCCTGCACACTAGAGACAAAGCTAGTATCACGATGGACCGAAAAGGAAACCATGCCCCAGGGGCTTTTATCGGCCAGGGAACGGGGAAAATCGAAGGTAAAGCCGATTCGGTGCCAATGCGATTGGCCGACAATGCTCCCCCAGTTAATAAAATTATGGCGTTTATGATCGACCCCTAGCCAGGTGATCGAACAACGCCGGGTGTTGGAAAAGTAGCCGCTTCGGCTCGGGTAATAGCGGCACACGATAGACTCGATCGGCTCCCATTCGAGCGGAACATTGCGATAACCGACCGCGGGCTGTAATCGTATTTCGGTGCTCATGGTCCTACCACCAGGCGGTAAGGCAGGGGTGGCTCCCAGCCCATGGGGTGGGGCTCGGTCGGGTCCATGGGGACCCACCGCCCGGCGATATGGGCGCGCAGCCAGACATGGGAAAATTGGTGCGGCGCATAGCCGCCGGCGACGAATTGGACACCCGCCCCGGTGGCCGACAAGAGGGCGCCCAACAAAATAGCCTTGTCATCGCAGTCCCCGGCGCGCATTTGCAGCGTGGCCTCTGGGGTCTGCAAGCCTTCGATGGGTTCCCGAATGTAGCGAATCCGATCGCGCACGAAGCGAAATAACGCGCGGGCCTCGCCGGCGTAATCCTTCTGTGGAAGGTGGGCGACAATCTGGCGGGCGGCCGAGTATACGGCCATAGAAAAACCCGTCTCCGGGCGCATAAGGCGCCACATTAGGCGCAGCGTTTGCCTGGTGCCGGCCTCCCCGCCGGCCAGGCCGGCCACCTTACCTACTAGCGCCTCCATCGGCGGTAGTTGCATTATCTTGGCCCGTGTCTTCGGCGCCCTCCCCTGCGCCGCTTTGTTGATCGCCCTCGGGCGTGGTCATGGCCTTTACTTCCTCGCGGATGAAGCCGGCCAACTCATTAACCCAAGTCTCGTATGTTTTCGCCCGTTCGTCCAGCTGCGACAGCTGCCCGACGGGATCGGCCAGGACTTGGGATAGCACTTCAGCGGGGACCCGGTCAACGATCAGCCCAACCCAATTTCCGGGGTCTTCATCACGCGCGGCCGAGTCCATCAGCATAGATACATAAACTTTCATGGGGTTGGCTTTTGCTTGTTGGGCCTGGCCTTCCGGGCGCTCGATCGCCGTGGGCGTCTGGGTGTTGGCCTGCGATCGGGCGGCTTCCACCATCGGGGTAGCTATCTTATCGATCGCCTTGCCGAGAAAATCAAGGGTTTTACTTTCCTTGTCCCCGTCACCCTCGCCGGTGAACTCGCGGGCCAGTTGCAACAGCCCTCTAAATTCCTTGAGCGTGTCGCCGCTGCCTTGGGCCGGCTGCGCTTGGGTGGGCGCAGCCGGCGGCGC